>Ga0209777_10007829_pt1 | contig 11778 bp, 7 predicted proteins | sample FrelakmetHBP12HB_FD_187147 | JGI IMG/M metagenome (GOLD analysis project Ga0209777, IMG submission 187147) | Freshwater lake sediment microbial communities from the University of Notre Dame, USA, for methane emissions studies -HBP12 HB (SPAdes)... | ecosystem: Environmental > Aquatic >... | reverse complement strand
TCCGATCTCATGGAATTTATCAAGGCGGGCGAAGATAAATATCCGGCATTGGTTAACGAGATCAACCGGTCCGGCAGGGTAGAAATTATAACGGCCAAGATAAGAGATATTTTGAAAGCCGAGGAGGTTGGGTCAACGCAGAAGCCCGTAAGCGTGGACGTAGAAAAGATGGCAGATTCTATAGAGGCTTCTATTGGCGAGATAATGGAAAGGCCGGAATTGGAATGTAAAAAAACTCACGTGAGGAATGTAGTAGCTAGCCTAAACGCATTCATAAAACGTGATTGGGGAAAGTTCTACGGGGAATTTAAGGATGAAGTAAGGCCCTCGGTGGCGGAACATGTTGCCATGATGGAAGAGTTGTATGCGATGTATCAGAGATTGTCACCGATCAGGAAGATCCAGTTAAGGATTGCTATAATCCTTCATGATCTAGGGTTGAAAGAGGGTGAAAAAGATACTGCCCGCCGAAGAAAGGCGGAGGCGAAATACGTTAAAGACCTTTTACTCAAAGCCGGATTCACCGAGGAGATTGCGCAGGGAGTCTACAGGATAAAAGAATTATACGGAATAAACGATGATATAGGGTTTTCATTCCTTCCGCAGGATGCGAAAGAAATGCCAGAATATCTGCGCGACCAGATCACTATAATGAGTTGCATTAATCTCACTGATTCAGGTAAAAATCAAAATCAGTTGACGCCTAAGGTGTTCAAAGAAGAAAAGGAAGCTACAAGCCCGGCTACTATCGAACGGCTTCTGACAGGAGACAATCTATTTGAATACAGGTTCAGGAACTTGATGACCCCCAGGTTCATAGTCACCAATGGTTTTCTGCCTCGGATGACAGAAGAACAATTCGCGAAGCTCGATAGTATGCCAACAATAGATATTATTCGTCAGGAGTGGGGGCGCCATATCGTAATTTCAGATTTCATGTTCTGGCGGAAATTGGCAGTGGCAGATTTTGAAAAGTTCTTAAAATTTGTGGAAGAGGCCGCTATTCAATCGAAAAGAATAGTAGGCGAGACCGGCGCAGAACGTACCGAGCTTAAAATTACCGATGGGGCAATCAAGGTAATGCAAGCAAGCGGCAGCGGTGAGGCGGGCATGGAATCGGCTAGGACCCGGGCTCCAGAATCGGTTCAGCAAAATGCATCCCCTTTATTTGTCACACTGATGGTGAATAAGGACCTGCAAGGTTTGAATTTCAAAGATGTTGAAAGAGCAATTGCAAGTGGGAAAACGGCTATTGCTGAAGTTTCGGTCGATTGGGCAAAGAAAATAAAAGAAACTTATCCCAATGACGCTTACACTATCTTTATATCTCCTTTGAGTGAAAGGCAAATCAGAGAGCGAATGCAGAATAAAGGCCAAACACGAGAGGAAGTTATTTTTGAAGAGATGAAAGAGCGACAAAAGGAACGCGCGCCAGAAAGGCCTACGAGCGAAGAGAAGCAACTTGCACGCGCTCGAGGTGCAGTCACTGAAATGACTCGACAGAATGAATATGATACTGTCATAGTCAACAGTGAACTGAAAGATTTAGAAAGAGATGCTGTCCGTTGGGCTGGCGAAGAGGGAGCCAGGGTAGTTATTCAGTTTATGAGCGCCGTAGATAATGCCAGAAAATCCGGCAAGAAATTAATTCTATATTCTGGGCCTTCCGCCACCGGAAAAAGTCCTTTATGGAACCAGGTACGACAAAAATACGAAAATCAATTCTCACGCATTGTTCTTTATACAACACGCCAACCGAACAAAGGTGAAGAATATGGAGTTGATTTTTATTTTAAATCTGTTGAAGAGCTTAAAAGATTGGAAAAAGAGTTAAATGCCCCAAGCCTTATAGATAATAAGGATGGGAATCAAAAAGAAAGCGGCAATTCAGCTCAGCCAGAGACAGCGCAGATTTATAAGACAACTCAACTTTTCGAACTAGTCGAAAAGGCTGGCAATGACAGAAGGGCGGAATATGTAGATGCCGGGAACAGGCTTATTAGCTCTCTTCCTGCCGCAGCGGCTGCTGAACCAACCCTCTATATCGGTACGCTAAATAAGGATGCATCAACGGCTGAGATAAGAGAGAGAATTGAGCGGGCTATAGAGATTGCTTCGGTCGCTTCGCTCCCTCGCAATGACGGTAATATGGAGTTTTTGAAGAAGAATCTCAAACAATTCGAAGCAGATGGCGCGGCCGGAGCCCTTATATTTCTTGCCAGAGAAGCAAAGAAAGAGAACCAGAAACTTATCATAGGCCTTGAGACCGACTGGATCCCGGGCATCGATGAGACCGGATATGGCTCACAGCACGATGCTATAAACATTCTGCTTCAAGAGATAAGGTCCATAGGGAAGCTCATCAGGGATCTTGGCTTGGATAATGTTGAGATCGTCGAGGGCAGCGGCGACGTATTAGCCGGCGCCTTGCTTGATAGAGTAAAAGATACAAAAACTGACCTATCAAATGTTGTTGTATTTGCTTCAAGCACGACCATCAATTCTCCGAGCTTCGATCAGTTAAGAAGCGCTGCCGCGGAAAAGAGAGCATTCCTTGCGGGCATAGATGCTTCAGAGATAGCGGAATTTTACAGGGTTAACAAGGAAGCCATGAAAGCTTCCCGCAAACAACTTCATATAAGATTGGCCGCCTTGCTTTATATGGCTTTAGAGGCCGCGGCGGGAAAAGAGCCTCCTCATGCGCCATGGATCCATTATGATGGTACCAAAAGAACATTAATATTATTGCCAAAAGCCGATTTAGTGGACTATGAAGAACTTGTGGATACTTACAAGGCAGAAAAGACCGCATTAGCGGCAGCATAAGGGATATAGTCAACATTAGCGCATCCCTACCGGGTGCGCTTCTGTTGGGCTGTATATTTGCTGAATAATCAAATAAATATTGACAAAACATCAAAAGAGTAGTAGTATAGGAAGCTAGTTGTAAGTAGTAAGTCGTAAGCTATAAGGGGTATATAGGATGGTAAAAACATTCAGGGATTTAAATGTTTGGCAAAAATCGCATAATTTGGTGCTCGAGATATATAAAATAACAACATATTTACCGAAAGAAGAAAGGTATGGGCTTGTATCGCAATTACGAAGGTCAACGGTTTCTGTAGCAACAAATATAGTCGAAGGATTCAAAAGAAATAGCAGAAAGGACTATGCACATTTTATTAGTATAGCAACCGGATCTTTGTAAGAGGCTAAATATCAAATTTTACTCATCAAGGATCTTGGATATATAAAGGATGATGATTTTTGTAGGCTTAATGATATGTGTGATGAGATAGGCAGAATGCTCTCCGGATTTTATAAGAAACTTACAACTTAAAACTTATAACTTACAACTAAAGGAGAATTAAATGGTCCTAAGAATCGCAGCAACGGTCATATTGCTTATTGCGCTGTCATTGAGCATAGCAAATGCGCAGGAGGCGTGGGTCGCCAGGGACGGCGCGGTAAAGAGCATGGAGTTAAAGACGGCTATATTTAACAAAGACATGCTCTATATAGCGACAAAGAATGTTCTATATAAGACAAAGGACGCCAAAGAGAGATGGGAGAGCGTCTTTACAGTCCCATCGGGCGGTGATAATGAGATAAATTGCGTAGCGGGAAGGGGCCGGGTCATATTTGTAGGAACCAAACGCGGTCTATTCAGATCGGAAGATTATGGCGCTAACTGGAAGAATGTATTCAGGACGATACTGCCGGATAAGAATAATATTACCTATATAGAGCTTTCAAGGCATGACCGCTATAAGATCCTCATATCTACCCGGAAGGGGATATTCATAAGCGAAGACTTCGGCGATAAGTGGCAGGATATAAGCGGGGGTTTGAAAGATACTCCGGTGAAGTGCCTCGCGCTTAATAAGGACCTCGCGTATGCCGGAGCGGAGAGCGGCCTCTTTGTTTTAAGGCCCGGCATTGAAGGATGGCAGCGCGCCTTCGTGAGGAGCGCTGCTGAGAAGAGCGAAGCTGAGGAGACGGAGGAGTATGATGCTGATGAAGCCGAAAAGGATATGTCGATACGCTGTATAGCGATAAATGAGAGCAGGACATATATAGCCTATGACAAAGATATCCTCTACAGCGATGATGCCGCTAAAAGTTGGAATAATTTTTCCGGAGACGGAATGAGAGGCTCGATAAATCACATTCTTATATCCGCGAAGAATAAGAAGATGTACTGTGCCACAACCAAGGGCGTATTTGAGTTCTCAGAGGAGAAGGCGAGGTGGCTTGAGCTATATAGGGGTATGGTGAAGAGCATCACGGTTAACCGTCTGATATTCGCGTCCGATGACGAAAAGGTCCTGCTTGCGGTGACCGATAAAGGCCTGCACTCCTTTGAAGCCGGCGATTTCTTGATCGATAAGTATCCTGATATCGAAAAGAGCGTCAAGACCCTGAAGATAGTCCTTGACGGCGAGCCGACATTCAAAGAGCTGCGCGATGCGGCTATCAGGTATGCCGAAGTGAGCCCGGAGAAGATAAAGAATTGGCGCGCTGAGTCAAGGATGAGCGCCCTGGTGCCGAAGATCTCATTCGGCATGAATAGAAATACCGGAGACCTCTGGCACTGGGAAAGCGGATCGACCACAAAAGAGAATGATGACATATTGAGACAGGGCCGTGACAGCATAGACTGGGACGCGACCGTGAGCTGGGAGCTCGGCAACATGATCTGGAACGACGATCAGACCAATATAGATGTGCGCTCACGCCTGATGGTCCAGCTCAGGAATGATATTCTTGATGACCTGCGCCGCACGTACTATGAACGCAAGAGGCTGCAATTCGAGCTTATGTCCAATCCGCCTAAGGATATGAATATGAAGTTCGAAAAAGAGCTGAGGCTGCAGGAGCTGACGCAGGCCATAGACGACCTCACAGGTAACTATTTTTCAGAGCATTTTAAGGAGCACAAGTAGCCCAGGCTTAAGCCTGGGCTACTTGTGTGGATAACTTTTTACTTGACAGAATAAGCCCTATTTAGATATAATCGTACTCGAAATTCAGGGTGAGTTTTCCCTCGGAACACATTTCTTTAGAGACTAATTCCCAATATAAAGACGAATAATAGGATGACTTCTAATTAACCGCATGCCGTAAACTCTAATCCCGTATCATGCCTAAAAAAAGACTATTTTTAATAGATGGCAATTCGTTCTGTTACAGGGCTTTCTACGCCATAAGGAGCCTTTCCAATTCAAAAGGGCAGCCTACTAACGCCATATACGGCTTCAATTCGATGCTTGGCAAGATAATAAAGGAAGAAAAGCCGGATATGCTGGCCGTGGCATTTGACCTGAAAGGACCTACTTTCAGACACAAGAAGTTCGATGAATATAAGATCCACAGAAAGCCTATGCCGGATGACCTCGTAAGCCAGATACCTTATATAAAACAGCTGGTCCAGGCGCATAGCATACCTATATATGAAATGCAGGGGTACGAGGCCGATGACGTTCTCGCGACGCTCGCGAAGAAAGCGGAAGATAAAGATATAGAGACTTTCATAGTCACAGGCGATAAGGACGCGCTTCAGCTTGTCGATTCTCACATAAAGGTTTACAGCACGCATAAAGAAGGGCTCATATATGACGCTCATAAGGTAAGAGAGATCTACGGCGTGGGGCCCGATAAGGTGACCGATATAATGGCGCTGATGGGCGATGCTACGGATAATATTCCCGGCGTCAAAGGGATAGGCGAAAAGTCCGCGATAGAGCTTATAGGCGAGTTTGGCAGCCTCGACGAACTCTATAAAAATATAGATAAAGTGAAGAGCGACGCCAAGAAGAAGATACTCACCGAAGGCAAGGATAGCGCGTACTTAAGCAAAGAGCTTGCGTGCGTCGATATTGATGTTCCTATAGATATAGATTTTAAGGAGCTCCAGCTGAAAGCGCCCGATCAGGCGAGGCTCTTGGAGCTCTACAAAGAGCTCGAATTCAAATCGCTTCTGAAGGACCTGACGCCCACTAAGAAGTTAAGATCCGAGTACACGCTTGTGGATGATGAAAAATCTTTCAACACGCTCGTCGCCGGTTTAAAAAGATCCAAAGAGTTCGTATTCGATACCGAGACCACGAGCGAAGACCCGGTCCTGGCTAAACTGGCCGGCATCTCATTCTCATGGAAAGAGGGCGAAGCGTATTATGTGGGAGTTAGCGAAGGCCAAAGTGAAAAGAAGAAACTTGATGTCGAATTGGTTATCGTAAGATTAAAAGATATATTCGAGGATGATTCTATAAAGAAGATAGCCCAGAACGCGAAATACGACTACATAGTCATGGCAAATTACGGGGTTCACGTTAAAGGGATGATATTTGACACTATGGTGGCGTCGTATCTGTTGAATCCATCTAAGCTCAATCACGGCCTTGACGATATATCGTTCGAATACTTGAACCACAAGATGACGACGCCTATACAGGATCTTATAGGAAAAGGCAAGTCGTCGGTCACGATGGACAAGGTCGATGTCGAAAAGGTATCCGACTACTCATGCGAAGACAGCGATGTGACATTCAGGTTGAAGAAGATACTCGAAAAAGATATCTCGCAGAAGAATCTGGACGAGCTTCTCTACAAAGTCGAGATGCCGCTCGTGGAGGTGTTGGCCGATATGGAGATAAGCGGCGTCTCCATAGATAAGGATTATCTGGCGGGCCTCTCCAAGGAGATGGAAAAGAAACTTAATAAGCTGACCGCCAAGATATACGAGTTGGCAGGCGAGGAGTTCAATATAAATTCGCCAAAGCAGCTTTCGGTCATCCTATTCGATAAGATGAAGCTGCCTATTATAAGAAGGACGAAGACCGGAATCTCGACCGATGAAGATGTGCTGACAAAATTGGCCATGAGCCATCCTCTGCCTGAAAAACTATTGGAGTACAGGGAGCTATCCAAACTTAAATCTACATATGTGGATTCATTACCCGATCTTATAAATCCCGCGACTAATAGAGTGCATACATCATTCAACCAGACTGTCACGGCCACCGGCAGGCTATCATCGAGCGGGCCGAATTTACAGAATATACCGATAAGGACCGAAGAGGGGAAGAAGATACGCAAAGCTTTTATCGCGTCGGATAAGAATAGAGTCCTTCTTTCGGCAGACTATTCGCAGATAGAGCTCAGGATACTGGGACATCTGTCACAGGACGCAAATCTTACAAAGGCATTTAAAGAGGGCTCCGATATCCATGCCTATACGGCTAGCCTTGTATTCGGTGTTAAAGAACGCGATGTGACACCTGACATGAGGGCTATGGCGAAGACCGTAAATTTCGGCATCCTTTACGGCATGAGCCCGTATGGGCTGTCACAGAGCCTGAAGATAGATGTGGATAAGGCCAAAGAGTTCATAGACTCGTACTTTGAGAGATACCCGGAGGTGAAAGCTTACCTCGAGGGCCTTATAGAGGAAGCGCGCCAGAACGGTTTCGTCACGACGCTCTTGGGAAGGCGCAGGTATATCCCGGAGATCAATAGCACCGATATGCGCATGCGGCAGTTTGCCGAGAGGACCGCCATAAATACGCCTATACAGGGCTCCGCGGCGGATATCATAAAGGTCGCGATGATATCGATACATGAAAGATTGTCGAAGAAGAAGCTCGCGACGAAGATGATAATGCAGGTGCATGACGAGCTCGTATTTGACGTGCCGAAAGGCGAATTGAAGGAAGTATGCAAGATAGTTAAAGATGGGATGGAGAATATAATAAAACTTAGAGTTCCGGTTGAGGCCCACGTGGAGGTGGGTGAGAACTGGCTCGAACAAGAACCGTATAAGGAGGGATGATGGCGAAGTTAAAAGTGCTTTTGGCGTCGAGTGAGGTCGTTCCTTTCGCTAAGACCGGAGGTTTGGCGGATGTGGCAGGGAGCCTGCCGTTGGCTCTGGAGGAGCTCGGTGTGGATATAAGGATAATCATGCCTAAATACGCTTCGGTAAAAGTGAAGGGCAGTTCCACCACTATAGGCAAAAATATAAAGGTATATTTCGTAGAGAACGACGACTACTTTGACAGAAAAGAGCTTTACGGCGATAAGTTTGGGGACTACAAAGATAACCTCGACAGGTTCGCCTTCTTCTCGCGCGAGGTGCTCGAGAGATGTAAGAAAGAGAAGTTCGCTCCCGATATAATACATTGCAACGACTGGCAGACGGCTTTAGTTCCCGCATATTTAAATACGCTCTACAAATACGATACATTCTTCGATGACACGAAGGTGCTTTACACCATACATAATCTAGCGTACCAGGGAATATTCGCGAAAGAAGAGTTCCCGAAGATAGGCCTCGACTGGTCGCTCTTCAGTATAGATTATTTTGAGTTCTACGATAAGGTGAGCCTGATGAAGGCGGGACTAGTATATTCGGACGCGATAAGCACAGTGAGCCCGACCTACGCGAAAGAGATATTGACGCAGGAGTTCGGCTGCGGGCTCGAAGGCGTATTGCAAACTCGTGAGAACGTCTTATCGGGAATTCTAAATGGTATAGATTACAACCTGTGGAGTCCGGAGAAAGATACCAAGATATTCAAAAAATATTCCGTTAACAGCCTGAAGGATAAATATACGAACAAAGAGATGTTCCAGAAGGAGATGGGCCTGAAGGTCGACAGGAATATACCGATGTTTGGCATGATAACGCGCCTCGCGGACCAGAAGGGCGCCGATTTCGTGGCCGATATAATCGATAAGATGCTCAATATGAAGACGCAGTTCGTCCTGCTTGGCACCGGTGACACTAAGTACCATGTCATATTCGAGAGGATCGCCAAGAAGTACCCGCTGAGCGCCTCCATCAGCCTGAGGTTCGACGCTGTCCTGGCGCAGAAGATCTACGCGTCTAGCGATATGTTCTTTGTGCCTTCGAGATATGAACCGTGCGGCCTGAGCCAGATAATAAGTTTTAAATACGGGACGATACCGGTTGTAAGGCAGACCGGAGGGCTTAAGGATACTGTACAGGAGTTTGACCCCAAGACCGGCAAGGGCACGGGCTTCACATTCATCGAGCCCAGGTCGGAAGACCTATTGGACGCGGTCAAGAAATCTCTCTCGGTATACAAGGATAAGTCTCTATGGACCAGCCTTGTAAAGAGCGTGATGGGTCTTGACTATTCCTGGAAAGCCTCCGCGAAAGAGTATATAAATCTATTCAACGGGATCGTAAAGAGAGAATGCGCATAGTAGGTTTAACAGGCGGATTTGCTTCAGGCAAGAGCTTCGTCGCCTCTCTATTCAGGAAGATGGGCGCCAGGGTCATCGATGCCGATAAACTTGGTCATAAAGCTCTGAAGAATGGGTCAGCTGCGTATAAAAGGATAGTGGCGGCGTTCGGGAAGAAGATCCTGAAGCCGAATCATTCTATAGATAGGAAAGCTTTAGCCGGCATAGTCTTTGCTGATAGAAAAAAATTAGCCAAATTAAACAGAATAGTCCATCCCGGCATCATTAAAGAGATAGTAAAGAGTATACGCATAGCTTCAAAGAGCGAAGTCCTGATAGTGGATGCGCCTTTGATATGCGAATCTAATATTACCGGTCTCATGAATGTTCTGATAGTGGTGAAGGCCTCAAAGAGAAATCAGATAGAGCGGTCCTTCAGGAAGTCCGGCATGGAGGAGAAGGATGCTTGTAAGAGGATCGCCATGCAAATGCCATTAAACAAGAAGATCCGGATCGCGGATTATACAGTGGACAATAATGGTACAAAAGAAGATACCAAAAAACAGGTAACGGAAATATGGCGAAAGTTAAAGAAGGGGGCGTAGATATGGAGATAGGTGAGTTAAAAGGTAAGAGTATTTTAGAGCTGACCAAATTAGCCAAAGAGCTTAATGTTAACGGTATAAGCGGCCTGAAGAAGCAGGACCTGATATTCAAGATTCTGCAGGCCAAGACCGAAAAGGAGGGGCTCATATTCGGCGAGGGGGTCCTTGAGATATTGCCGGACGGATTCGGATTCTTAAGGAGCCCTGACTATAATTATCTGCCGGGGCCGGACGATATCTATATATCTCCTTCCCAGATACGGAAGTTCAGCCTGCGGACCGGAGATACGGTAAGCGGCCAGATAAGGCCACCGAAAGAGGGAGAGAGGTATTTCGCGCTCCTGAAAGTCGAGGCAGTGAATCTCGGCAACCCTGATGACACCAAGGATAAGACGCTCTTCGACAACCTGACGCCGATATACCCTAACGAGAGGTTCCTGCTGGAGACTAAATCGCAGGAGGCGTCTACCAGGATAATGGATATGCTTACGCCGATCGGCAAAGGGCAGCGCGGCATGATAGTCGCTCCGCCGTATAGCGGCAAGACCGTGCTTTTGCAGAAGTTCGCCAACGCTCTGACGACGAACTATCCTGAGGTCGTGCTTATAGTGCTTCTCATAGACGAGCGCCCCGAAGAAGTTACAGATATGCAGAGGCTCGTTAAAGGCGAGGTCATCAGTTCGACTTTCGATGAACCCGCGGAGAGGCATATCCAGGTGGCGGAGATAGTGCTTGAGAAAGCGAAGCGCCTGGTCGAATGCGGTAAAGACGTAGTGATACTGCTCGATTCCATTACGCGCCTTGCCAGGGCGTATAATACATGCGTGCCTCACTCCGGGAAGATACTCTCAGGCGGCGTTGACTCGAACGCTCTGCAGAAACCGAAGAGGTTCTTCGGCGCCGCGAGGAAGATCGAGGAGGGCGGAAGCCTGACGATAGTCGCGACCGCGCTCGTCGATACCGGCTCCAGGATGGATGAAGTCATCTTCGAAGAGTTCAAAGGCACGGGCAATATGGAGATACAGCTCGACAGAAATCTCTTCCAGAAGAGGATATATCCGGCCATCGACATAAAGAGGTCGAATACGAGGAGGGAAGAGCTTCTGATCCATGACGATGAACTTAAGAAGATATGGCTCATGAGGAAGGTATTGAATGAGCTGAATTCGGACGAGGCGATGCAGCTATTGATAGAGAAGCTGTCAAAGACGAAGTCGAACGCCGAATTCCTGATGTCGTTGAACCAGAAGTGAGTTGTAAGTCGTAAGTTTTAAGTTGTAAGATTTTACTTATAACTTACGACTTACAACTTAAAACTAAACAAGGAGGGTCAAAGTGAAAGACAAGATACATCCGCAGTATAAAGAGGCGATAATAAGCTGTGTCTGCGGCGAAACTATCCATACAAGATCGACGAAGCCGGTCATACACGTGGATATCTGCTCAAAATGCCATCCGTTCTTTACGGGTAAGCAGAAGCTGATAGACTCTGCGGGCAGGGTCGAGAAGTTCGCGAAACGTTCCGCGCTCAAGAAGAAGGGTAAGGCAAAGCCGGCGGCGCCCGAAGCTCCGAAGATAGAGGAAGAGAATAAGGCTTAAATGATATTAAGGATACTCGAAGAGAGAAAGAAGCGCTACGATCAATTGCACGGTCTGCTGGCAGATGAGAAGGTCGCAGCTAATCAGACAGAATATCAGGCCTATGCAAAGGAAGTCTCCGCGCTGACGCCGTTGATCAATGAGTATAGCATTTATCTCAAGATATTGAAAGATATTGACGAGACGCGGAAGGTTCTCAAAGAGAAGGGCCATGACAAAGAGTTCATAGCCATGGCTGAAGAGGAGCTTCACGATCTTGAAGCAATGTCCAAAACTTCGGAATCGAAGCTTGAGGAGATCATACTCGAAAAGGAATCGGGCGGCGATAAAGATATCATCATGGAGATACGAGCCGGCACCGGCGGGG
>Ga0209777_10007828_pt1 | contig 11779 bp, 13 predicted proteins | sample FrelakmetHBP12HB_FD_187147 | JGI IMG/M metagenome (GOLD analysis project Ga0209777, IMG submission 187147) | Freshwater lake sediment microbial communities from the University of Notre Dame, USA, for methane emissions studies -HBP12 HB (SPAdes)... | ecosystem: Environmental > Aquatic >... | reverse complement strand
TCGGTTTCGGTTCACGGCGATCCGTACAACCCGCTTCGAGTGGCTGAACGTAGCCGGACGACTGCTGAGGACGGCACAAGGTCCAATTCTCCGGCTCTCCAACGTGCCCGAACGTGAACGATGCTATGACAGGCTCCAAACCGCGCTCCCCAGAGCCTCAGGTTTTTGACGGATTAGGGCTAGAGATTCCCCCTCGTCCACAGAAACAGCAATGTCCCGAACGATGCTCACCTCCTCTCCTTTCGACCTCACATCGGTCGCCGTAGGCCGACCCTCGAAAGAAGGCATCTTCCTATGAGCTTATGAAGTCGAACATTCCAGAAGTACCGTCGCACGTACTTGAACAAGATCCTCTCCGCATCCTGCCGCCGGCCGGTCTCCAGAAGACCCCAGGAGTAGTCCACAATCAGCTTCTGCACTACTCCGTGAAGGGCCGACGTTAGGTGAGGATAGGCTCCAAACTCCTTGAGCTGCAGCTCTGATACCTCGAGATGATCTTTCGTGTTTCTTAGCCTCCGCGCCGCGCTATGGATCTGACTGTCCACATGTACTCTCACTCTGCTCAGAACCTGATCAATATAGCCTGATCTGCATCGAAGACAATACCTGGAGAAGAACTCCAGGTCCTCTGCGTATGAGAACTCCGCGCGAAACAGCCCAGAATCCCGCAAGAATGCTCTCCTGATAGTGATGCCGCTCGTTGCCATGAAGTAACCATACTTGACAAGGTGTATTGCCAGGGGGTCCTTGAATATCCAACAATCATCTCTAACATTCGTGTGATCCAAACTTCGGAATACACTCCAAGCGTCAACACCAGAACGTTGAATGGTCTTGGACCCATCAAACACCTCGTAATTCTGGAAAACAAGTCCCAATGGACTATGCTCTGTCAGCAGCTCGACGCTACGCTGCACGCAGCCATCCAGGAGTATGTCGTCCGCATCAAGGAATGTTATGAACTCAGAACTAGAATTTACAATTCCGTTATTCCTGGCGGCCGATGGTCCCGCGTTGTCTTGGCGGATGTAGCGAACGTAACGCCCGTCTACATACGGCGCTACCAGGGCCTTGGTTTCGTCGGTGGATCCATCGTCTACGATTATAGTCTCAGCAGAATCATTGGACACCTGTCGAATAGAGGAGTTGATCGCCTCTTTCAGATAGTTCGCGGAGTTGAATGTTGGGATTATTATGGCGACTTTATGCGAAGAAACCATCACCTTCATCCCCGTTTTGGCGTGTGCAGAATGGGGCGACCCGGGCCCTAGTTCTAGTCGCCTGTATTCCCGGATGCGAAGAAAGCTCAGCCCGGTGAACGAGGTGGGAGCGCGGACCTCCCAGCCGACCTCGGAACGAGGCTCGACAGAAGGCCGTCAGCTGCCCAGAATAGTGCACTTTGTCACGGCGGGTCGCCAGTGCCCACAGTACTTCGGCTCTCTTCGTACGAGACACGCCTAAGTCCTTCAATGTCGCCCTCCTCCTCCGACTAGGTCTGGTCCGACGATTCTCGTCCGTCCGCTCGCGTTGACGCCTCTGAAGTCCTCCTGTGCGAAAACACGCGTTGGGGAAATCGGGATGCTAGACGCCCGAGGTCCTCGCGGTCGGAGGGACGCAACGCGACCGACAACAGGATCCCGAAATAGGCTATGCAGCCTCCGGCCACGCATAGCCCCAGCTTCAACCAAGTGTCGGGGTGCAGCATCTGCTTCAAAGGTATCCAGAGAATCGTCCCGGCGGATCCGGGCAGCATGCCAGGGAAGACAGTCTCACGACACCATCTTCCGATGCTTACATCCGTCATACGGCGGCCTAGTGGCCACATGAACAGGGGATAAACGAAGCTCATGGCGATCATTGTGCCCAAAGCTGACCCAATTGCACCCAATCGCAGGACGCCAACGAGGTAAAGAGTTAGGGCAAGGTTGGCGGTATTCATTGCAACCGTACGAATTGTGAATGGACGTAGGTCAGCCTTGGCGGAAGCGATCTGCGGAAGCATTGTATTCCCGTATGCCAGAGGAAACATTATTAGTAAAAGCATCATTACGATGGCTGCAGGAAGGTATTGCGCGCCAACGTATAATGTAATGATCTCTTTGCTGTAAATGATGCCAGGTATGGCGAACAGGAGCGAGGCCCAAAGCGCAAGTCTGCCGCCGCGTACGTAGACGTTAGCCAGGGCGGCCTTGTCGTTTGCCGCGTGCATTGCGGTCAGAGCGGGACTCAGTGGCCCTCGGAGAGTCAGGAATACACGTTCTACCTGACGCGCGGGCATCGAACCGAGGGCAAAACAGGTCACATCAAAGGCTGTCGCGAATCTGTTTAGGATAATGGGATCTGCACTCGTTCGAATTGTGTTCGCGACTGAACTGATGAAATCGAGCCCGCCGAAGGAGGTCAACTCGCGGGCAATGCCCCAGTTGATGCTCTCGCGGCGGAACCTCAGCGTGGGGAGGAGTCGGCAGGATACGATGGTGGTGATTGCTAGGTTCAGCATCTCTGCAAGAACTGCGGCAGTGACGACCCAGAGGATTCGCGTACTCACGGCAAGGAGAAAGAAAAACAGGAGGGCCAAGCGAAAGATCTCGGTACCGACACCGATCAGGTTCTGAAGCACGAACTTCTGCCGGGCGTAGAGTCCGACACTGAAGGGGGCTAGTGGCAGCCGTACGGCGGCGGAGAACATGAGTATGGCCATCATGATGCGGGCGTCCCAGACGCGATCGGGAGCGATCTTCAGAATCGTATTGATGTGCCACGCGAGGATCGATCCGCCAAAGAGAAACAGAAGTCCCGCTGCGGAAAGGATGGGGAACATGGTTGAAACGATCATAGTGACGCGCTCGTCGTCTTCCCTCGCGTGGGCTTCGACGACGTAGCGGCCCAGGCCGCCGGCCAGTATGATTGTGACCAATGGGGCAAACATCATTACGGAATAGAGCACAGGTAGGAGGCTATACTCCTCTGCGGTGATGTGCCTGAGGAGGTACTGCTGAAGCCAGATCAGCACGGACATGTTCAACAGCATGTTAACGAGGGAACTGGTAGAGTTGATGAGCACCAGTCGCTTACTGATCTCCACCCGCCGGGTCATGCTCGCTGCGTCCTCGTTCTTTCCTTCTGGCTGTTGGTCGTGTTAGCTGGGTGGATCGTGAAGGCTGGGCACTGACCGCGCCTTCCCAGCGACGAAACTAGCGCCGTGAGCAGGTAACTCGCGTCCCTCGTCATGGGCTTGAGCATACCTGGAAGGGCCTGTACATTCCAGCCGAACTGGCCGGAGTCACGGAATGACCTCTCCGGAAAACCTGGGGCGATTCAAGAGACGCTGCTTCCTCTTTGTTGACCACCCTCACAGCGCGGAAGGTCCTCCGCTCGCGAGCTCGGCCATGATGGAGAGCAGCCGCTCTGACACTTCCTTGTGCTCGTAGGGGCGAACGGCCGCCGGTTCCGGGGACGGCAAGCAACCCACTTCCAGAAGGTGAAGCAAAGCCTCCTCGATTGTTCGCTCATCCTCGATGTTGCAGACTACGCCGCCCGTCTCCGAGACCACACGCGCAGTACATCCAGGTACTGGCGTCACAGCCATAACTGGCGTGCCAGAACCCAGGTAGTCAACCAGCTTTGACGGTAGGAACACGCTCTCGCTGGTCTTGGTCAGCTTCGCATCAACAAGGAGTAAGGCGTCGTGGCGCCGCATGAGGGCCAGAGAATCGAGATATGGAATGACCGGGTGAACTCGAAACACCTGTTCGAGGTGCTCATTCGTTAGAGTTTCCCGATCCTCATCCGGGAAGCTCCCGTAACTGTCTATCTGAATACGCCCGAAGAGGCTCTGACGACGGTGAAGGCGACCAAGCGCACGTAGGAACGGTGCGGGAGATCTCGGACCGTAGAAGTGACCTGTATGGAGGATGTAGATGGGTGCCGATTTCGCCCCGGGCTCGGGCCGCGGACCGTACCATTCTGGAACGAACGAATGAGGAAGAACGGCTGTCTTCCCCCGCAACACTGCTCCGTTGTCGCGCTCGGCCAGATGCAGCATCTCCTTCGAGGTGAATAGAACGCGATTCGCATTTTCCAGGACTCGTGTTTCCAGTGATCGATGATATTCAGCAACTCTCTGGTTGGGAAATTGGGTATACGGATTACGGGACCAAGGGTCACTGAAGTATGCTATCCATGGGAGGCCCGTCTTCTTCTTGAGCTCCAGCCCGATGAGATGATTGACATGCGGCTGGCTGCAGGTGAGTACGATATCGTACCGGCGCAAATCGAGCCGGCGAAGGTAGCGAAATGCGGGGAAGGTCCATTCCCTCTTCTTTGGCTCGAAGAACCGCATCCCTAGAGTCGTCGTCCCGAAGAGCTGCTTGAGCACTCGAACAGATCTGTTCGTCTCTAGAGACCAGATCTTGTGTTGAACGAGATCCGCGGGCACGATCTGACAGCAGGATGGGTCGTTAAGACCTGGGCTCGGTGACAGAAACGAAAGCGGATCAATAGTGAGGATTTCCACTTCCGCCCCGTTCGCCCGCAACCCCAGGACGAGCTTTAGATAGCACAGCGCGGCCGGGAACTGCAGCGGAGGAAAGCAGTATACGACCGCGAGGATTCTCACCGCCGGACTCCAAGAGAGGATTTGATGATCGCAGCGATCCTTTCGCCCGCTTTCCCATCGCCGTAGGGATTCCTCGAGCTGACCATGCGCGCATACTCACTCTCAGAGAGCAGTAGTTTCATTGCCTCGTCCACGATCCTCTTTTGATCGGTGCCCACGAGCCGGGCCACACCCGCCTCAATCCCCTCTGGCCGCTCGGTCTTGTTGCGCAGAACAAGAACTGGTTTTCCTAAGCTCGGTGCCTCTTCCTGAACACCGCCGGAATCGGTGAGAATAAGGTGAGCTCGCTTCATCAGGTGCACGAACTGGAAGTAGTTCACTGGTTCGCAAAGCTCGATGCGTTCGCGTCCCCCAAGAAGATCGGTCACCGTCCTCCGGACGTTGGGGTTCGGGTGAACGGGCAGCACGATGCCCACGGTGGGATCGGCGTCAACGATCTCGCGCAACGCATAGCAGATCGATTCCATGGGAGCGCCGAAGCTTTCGCGTCGATGGGCTGTGACAAGTACCAATCTCCCCACCCCCTCCAGAAACGCCTCAATTCCTTCAGGGAGACGGTTGGCTGTGGTCGGGTGGGATGCGATCTTCTGTACGGCATCAACCACGGTGTTTCCGCAAACGTGGATCGAATCCGGAGAGATGCCTTCCCTTAGAAGATTCTCCCTCGCCTTCGCAGTAGGAGCGAAGTGCAGATCAGTTAAGGCACCCGCGACGCGCCGGTTCATCTCCTCGGGAAAGGGTGCGAACTTGTCCTCTGTGCGGAGTCCTGCTTCGACGTGCCCGAACGGGATGCGGTTGTAGTAGGAGGCAAGCGCGGCAGCAAGCACGGTGGTCGTGTCGCCTTGGGCAATCGCCATCGCCGGACGTACCTTCTGCACAATGCGATCGATTCCCGCCACGCATTTCGCCGTGACGTCGGCGAGTGACTGGTTGTCGGTCATGATATTCAAGTCGTAATCTGGGACGATCTGGAAGACGCGAAGCACGTCGTCGAGCATCTCGCGATGCTGCGCCGTGGCAAGGTGGACTAACTGAAATGAGCCAGTGACCTGCAGGGCTCCGATCACTGGGGCCATTTTGACGGCCTCGGGGCGTGTCCCGAATACGGTGAGTATTCGTAACTTCTGATTCATCCCTTGAAAGCTGCTCCTTTCCCCGTCCCGGGTGCGAATATCAATGCATCAACGAAGAACTTGGCGGCCCAATTGGGAATCCGATAGCGGCAGTAGGCACCGTTTACGGGGAACGAACCCCGGATCCCTCCTCGCAACCCCTCGTTCTTGGAAGTGAGATCTTGAGTCGACTTCAGGAATCTATTCACGCGTTCGGCTGCATCCTTTAGAAGGGGGTCTTGAGTCATAGCAAAGAGCCGGGACCAAACGAGCGAGATCTGCGCCATACCTGTGAGGCAAGCCCAACGAACCGTCGGCATCCAATCACGATCGTAGCGTCCGGCCATACGCCCGCCCCTGTGCACTCGAACGGCAAGCTCGTGGGCCGTGCGCGATGCGGCTCCAACGAATCGGACATCGTCTAACAGCATCCCGCCCTCGAGCTGCCCTTGGGCGGTATAGGCGATGGTGTGAAGAAGAGGCTGGTCGTTGTCCGTCAGGCAATTGGCGTCAAACCACCCTGGGGCCCTCTCTTGACCCAAGGACCACTGAAGGGACCTTCGCGCGCCCTCGGCGAATCGCTCGCTCTTTACCGCCATCGCGATCTCGGCAAGTGCCCAAGCAACCCTGACGTTGAAGGTGGTACCGGCGCTGGAACCTGTGAAGAGACGCCAGGCCCCATCTCCATCCATCACCTCGAGTAGCCAGTTGCCGGCCTTCAAAGCAGCACTGAGAAAGCGCTCGTCCTCGGTTGCCTTGAACGCGCTCAACCAGCCAAAGATGACCTGCCCAGTATCAAACACCACCGGCTGCAGTGAGACCAGATCCGGGATGGAACCGTTGGGCGATTGGACACTCAGCTCCCATTCGGCCATCTCCAAGGCCCGCTGCCGAGCGATCTGATCCCCACTTTCATTCCAGGCGTTGAGCAACGTAGGGATTATGTATCCAGTAGTCTCCGGGTAAGATGGAAGCCACCCTCTGCCGATCTCATAGCTATGGCTTACCCCACGATCGTTGCCCGCGTCCTGTGCTCGGTAAAGCCATGAGAGGGCCTCCGCCAAATGGACCTCCGTGGGACCCGGAGAGCCCGGGCGCGTGAGGAGATCGCGAATGATTTCCCGATAGCGGTCTGTGATCATCGGCATGGGCCTAGTGCCATGCCCGGAGCGTCAGCATCATGTTCCCACCAGAGAGAAATCGTGCTCCATGGCGTCAAATGCACGCTGGCATTGCCTCCAGATTGACTGCTTCTTTACCATTCGAGGGAGATACCGGGCCGTCCTGGCATACAGCTTATGAGGGAACGAGGCCTTGGTGACTCTTGTGGCCCTCGAATCCGCCTCTCGGCCGGCCATTTCGTCGACCACAATTACCGGGGACAAATGTCTCCGGATGCAAGCATCCAGCAGGCCTCGGATCAAGGGTCGATACCTCAAGCGAAACATCTGTTCAATGTCAGCGCGAGAAACACCGTTGTCCGCCAGGGAAGAGCCGAACACCCCACCAGCGTTGCAGAGGTATCCTGGCAGACATAGCACACCCCGGTCGAATAGGATCCGAATAGTCCCAGGTGAGTAGGGAGCATTGGCGATAGGCACCACAGCCCGCGCCCGGATGCGACGAGCTACGTCTTCTGTGAGCGCCCAGGTTCTTGCCGAGGGTACAAGGATGTCTGCACGGGCAGAGAGAAGATCCTTCAGAGGAATTGGAGCACCCGACAAATGCCGAATCATTTCGTCTCCGTGTTCTCTCTTGTTTCTATCCAGATCCTCCTGCAAGAAACCCTCTGGATTGACAATGGCGCCACAGACGGTAGAAACCGCGGTGATGATGAATTCCGATGGGGAAAGCATGACCGCCAGATGTCTCGCCACGCTTCCAAACCCATCAATGGCCAATGTCATCGGCCTTGGGCCGCCCAATGCCTGTGCGCATCCCTCGATGGCGTTGGCAGCGCTGACGGCAGTGAAATACGAGCTGTCGGTTGGCCACCCGATCGAAAGTCCTGCCCCCATATAGATGGTTTGGAGGTCCTCAGGGCCGCAGTTCATGTCCATTCCCGGATAGTACAAACCTGCGCGGATAATTGGCCCGATCTGTCGACCAAATGCCTCTAGTGCTCTCCGGCGCGCACTGACGCTAAGGTCGGCGGGGATGCGCAATCCGGCCTTGGCCCCTCCCCGGGGGAGCCGGAAGAGCGCGAACTTCATCGTCATCTCCCGTGCGAGATTCTGGACCTCCTCAAGCATTAGGTCGGGGGCAATTCGCACTCCACCTGAACTCGTGTTGTTCTGGAGCGAGTCGATTACTAGAAACCCGTCATACCCGGTGCCAGATGCGAGGACGATGAGTTGCGATTGCGTGTCGACTGCCTGAGAGGAGCTCACTGTACGCATACAACTTGCCACCATAGAACCTCGTTGCCGTTTTGGGCAATAGGCAGAGAGTGCTCAAACCCACGGTGCTTACAGGAAAAGGACCCGAGCAAGCCTGCGTATACTATAGCAGAAGGGGAAGGTGTACGTAGCAGGATACTGCGAAACCCTCACGAGCGTACCCTGATACACGTGGAAGGCAGCGCTCACCCCACCGCCTCCGTCCTGGCCATGAAGGATTCTTGTCGATGAAGGGCGACAATTCTTCTAAGCAAGGTGGGATCTGTATCTGAATGGGGCTGGAGAACCGGATCCCCCTGGATGCCCTCATCGCTTCACTCGACGATTGGCTCATCGAGCCCGGCAAGAGAGATCGCCAGAGTCCGGTCGGCTCTACCGGACTGTCGGCCAGCCTTGATCCCCTTCGCGTTACCGCCAAGATCTCCTGTAGTAGCTTGCATTTCTCACCACGGGTAGCGGATCACTCTAAGGACAGACCTGCAAGAGGGCCTTGATCGAGGCTCGCATCTGAGATCAGTTGTGTCGCTTGCGGAAGGCTGTCGTCTTACCCCGGACTCGGCCCGTGTCGCAGGTTCGCCAGGACCTGCCAGAACAGATCGGCATGGGAATAGCCGCTGGCCATTCGGAATCGGATCCTCCGTACGCCCACGGTCACCAGAGATCCGATCTTCAGCAGTTTCAACCGAGTCGTTCCGCACTGCGCTCAGGCCACAGTTCCGTCCCGCGTAGCCCGACTCGTCGCAGGTACTCCAGCAGCACGTATGCGAAGCTCGAGAAGCACAGCCGCAGCTGATTGGACCGCATGCTGGCCGCAATCGTTCGATCGGCAAACAAGTCGAGCTGCTGCTCCTTGATCCGATTCTCCATATCGCCCCGGGCACAGTGGATGTCTTTATAGAGCGCCCGGGTTTCTCCCGTAAGCGAGGTCACCACAAACCTCGGGTTGCTCCCCTTCTCCAGATACTCCGCCTTGCCCACGAGGCGCCGAGACCGACTCCAGCTGTCTCGGGTGCGGTAATAGAAGTCCCGGAAGAGCTGGGCGGCCCGTCCCGTCCGACCGAAGCGCCGGCGCGCCCGCCTCAGCTCCCGCCGGATCTTCCGAATCAGCCGGGAGTTCTTGGCCAGACCAAAGACGTAATCGACGTCATCTTCCTCACACCACGACATGATCTCTTCCCGAGCAAAGCCCGAATCGGCGCGCAGGACGATCTGCACCCTCCGCCAGCGCTGATCGATGTCCTTCGGGAACTGCATCCCCAGCTCCCCATAGGTCGGAACGTCCATCAGGCACATCTCCTCGCCCTTCAGGGTCTTGAAGAAGCTCTCCGCGATCGCGTTGGCGTACGGGTTGCCCTTCCGGGACATGCTGATCCGCATCCCGTGGGTGTCACGGGCCAGGCTCATCACCGTCTCGGAGCAGTACTGGCTTCCCCGGTCGGAGTGGAAGATCAATCCAGGGGCCGGCCGTCGAGAACTCCAGGCCGACTCCAGAGCCGCGTGGACGATGTCCGCCGTGATCCCTCAGGACAACACCCAGTCCACCATCTTTTGATAGAATGCGTCCAGGACCGAGTACCGGAAGCCCTCTCCCAGACCCCAGTCGCCTCGAAGAACCCGGCCTCCCGGAAGCAAAAATGGCATGAGATTGGGACAATTCCAGCCCCACTCACTAGCTCGAGGTCAACTCGTCCAGTCGGAGGAGTTCATTTCATAGAGTTTTCATGGAATGCCAACCTTTACTTCGGTTCCCTAGCAGCATTATGCTATTTGCGATTTGAGTCGTTAGCACTGGCTCCTGGCAGGATGTTGGAGATCGATAGAACCACGAGGGCGCGTACCATGGGTTCTCTCAAGAGCAGGACAGTCAATAGCGAGCCCGAACCATTCCGAAGGCAGATCGAGCTACCCGGAGACAGTCCAGCTGATACTGCTCAGGCTCGCCGTATCATTCGCGTGCTCGCCATGATCCTTGTGAGTGCTGGCGCCGGCGTCGCAATGATCCACATCAAGCCCCTCCTTGTCATCGGGTTTCTGCTGTCAGGTCTGATTGTTGCCATGGTAATGAGCAACCCATACTCCGGCTTGCTGATCTATACATGCATCTTCCTCCTCCGACCCGGAGAGCTGTACCCCGCCCTGAGTCCCCTCCACCTCGAGCGGGTCGTCGGTGCGCTTGCCCTATTGGGGATGCTGTTTGCGCAACAGCGCAAACAGGGTCGTGTTTTCATCGACGGTACTCGGCAGACACTCCTCCTTTTCGCATTCTTTGCCGCCGCCCTTCTGTCAGTGCCGTTCGCCTATTGGCGTGCAGAGGCGATGAGCGGTGTTGGCGACGTGTTAAAGATCGTAGTCTTCTATATCTTAGTCGTCCATTTGGTAGACACTAGGAAGAGACTACGAACGTTCATCTGGCTCTACTGCGCTTTGACTGCCTATATCGCGGCCAGTGCGTTTATTCCTTATCTTCGGGGCTCCTCGTTCTACGCACAGGGTATCGATCGAGCAGTGGGTGCGACAAGCGAGGCCAACAATCCCAATCAACTGGGCACCAGTATGGCGGCGGCGATACCCCTCTTCTTGCTCATTGCAATCCGCGGACCATTTAGTTGGCGTCGGGTGCTGCTTGCGGTGGGGACCCTGCTTCTTCTTGCAACGCTGGCTGTCACGGGATCCCGAGCATCATTGCTTGGCCTTCTTGCAGGGATGACATATCTGTGGTGGCGGTCCAAGCGACGGATAATCGTTGGAATCCTTGGCGCTGCCCTTGTTTGCGCGGGTCTCTTGGTCCTACCTGAGCAGTACAAGACCCGCTATTCAACAATCACCCAGGCAAAGTTAGACGGCTCTTCGCTAGGTCGACTTGACGCCTGGAGGGCGGGATTACGGATGGTCATGGACCGGCCATTCTTCGGTGTAGGTATCAACTGCTTTGGTACCGCGCATGGGATGGGCTACTCCCAGGGAAAGAGACAGAACTGGCTTAGTGCCCACAGCTTATACATACAGGTGCTTGCCGAATTGGGAATCGTCGGCGCTGCTGTGTTTTTCTCCCTGCTGATCGAATTCCTCCGGCTGAATCGTAGGACTGCAAGACGACTGAAGTCTGCGGGGGGGATGTGGCAGTTTGAATCACTGCTCTTGGATGGTCTTTTCGCCGGGTTTATGGTCTTGCTAGTGTCCGGTGTATTCGGGCATAGCCTCTTGAGACGAACATGGTACATATACGGTGGCATTGGTCTTAGCGTGCTGCGTCTCTATCTGGGTCAACGCGAGACGCGAGAAGCCGTGCCGACTAGATCCTGATTCCCTTGGTTACAGCTACTTTCCGACCCGTGGGGGTCGTTTGCCAGATGTGGTCACATAAGGAGAGTGGAGCGAAGGAGGGAAGGCGCGCGGTGAGACCAGTGGTCGGGCTTCTGATGTTTCAGGGTCTGATGATGTTCATCTTTGGCGTTGCTTCGAATCGGGAGGCGTTCGCCTACGACAACCTGGAACACGGGGTTATCTACTATACGGGCCCGGGTGGGGCAACGCCGGAGATCAACGCCATTGTGGCACAACGGTACTCAGTCGGGATCACGGGTCCAGAGATTGGCCGCAGCGCTCAGGAAGTGAAGGACCTGAACCCGACTTTCGAATGGTACACCTAT
>Ga0209777_10007827_pt1 | contig 11779 bp, 13 predicted proteins | sample FrelakmetHBP12HB_FD_187147 | JGI IMG/M metagenome (GOLD analysis project Ga0209777, IMG submission 187147) | Freshwater lake sediment microbial communities from the University of Notre Dame, USA, for methane emissions studies -HBP12 HB (SPAdes)... | ecosystem: Environmental > Aquatic >... | reverse complement strand
GTTGTCCAGCAGCATGGCCAGCTCAGCTGGCTCATAGCCGACCATCATGCCTCCGGTCTCGTCACGTATGGGCACCATGCTGGCAGCTCCGCGATCCACTCCTCGGCCCGAGAATTCAGATAGCAGCCAGGCATAGTAGCTCTTCCACCTCCTGGCCTCACTGACCCTGCCAGGCCTGCACATCAGCTTGATATCGAGGAATCCCTGACCTCGCTCGCGGAAAACCTCCAGTATCGCACGCACGTTGCGCGTGAAGTTGGCGCTGTTCCAAAAGTCGAAGTGCACGCTGAGATGTATGTTGAATGTGTGCTGTGCCAGCTCTCGATAGTAGTCGCTGCTGCGGCTGCCGTTGCTGACGACCATGATGTCACAGCCATAGCTGCTGATGTGGGACAGCAATGGCAGGAAGCTGGGATTGACGGTGGGTTCACCACCTCCGAACGCCCAGCGAGGTCGTGATCCACCCGACCATTCGGCCATGATGCGGTCCACCGCAGCGCTCATCAGCGTCAGTTCCTTGTGCCTATCAGTCTTGTTGTGCACATAGGACCAGCAGTAGCTGCAGTCATAGTTGCACCAGCGTCCAAGGTCCCAGAGCACATGCTTGTCCAACTGCTGCTGCAGTCCCAGGGCCACGAGATCAGTGAGGCTCTGCACGGGCGTGATGTTGTGGATTTGATTTGGTTCCAATGGCACTGGCTGTGCGCACTTGCTGGCACAGATGTCTGCGCCACAGCCACAATAGTCGAATGGACAGATCACTGGATTGGTGGGCCATGCGTAGCTGTCAGTGATGATGCTGCCCACATGGCCCCACTGTTGGTCCAGGGGCTGGGGAGCCAGATGGTTGGGATTGTTGGGAGCTCCCGCACAGTTGGCTATCCACACACTGCCATCATAGTCTATGTAAAGCGTCTGGACACCGGCATTGCAGGTCCAATCTCGGAAACGATTGAGACCCTGTGCCACCAGATCTTCCACGCGATAGGCTCGCTGCGTTCGATCGGTGGTCAGTGCCTTGAGATAGTTGAATCCGCGCATGGTCATGGCTCCATGCTAGGGCCATGCCACAGCTGGACCAGCTGTGACAGTCTCGCAGAGACAGCTGCGATGTCTTGCCCGCGCAGCTGATCATAGGCGCGCGTGCGCTTGGCCCACTGCTGCCGCAGCCTGTCCATGCCCACGGCGTCTGGCTGCCGCAGCCTGGTCACCACCGCATGGAATCGCATGCGGTGCAGCTGATATGCTGTCAACCCTTCGGCGGCCGCATGCAGCTGATCAGCTATGGCGCAGCGATCAGCGTGAGGCAGGATGTCCACGCTCAGTTCACTGGGATTTTCCACGAAATTTAATATCAGCGATCCCTGTGAGCCCAGTGCTCGCCAATACCGCACTATCTCGGGCAGCTGGTGTGCATTATAGGCCTGCACCGTGGCCAGTAGGCTAGTCTGCACATTGGCCATGGCACTGTAGCGTTGGTAGGCAGCGTCAACCTCGGGCCAACTGCTGCCATGCCGTATGTAGTCATTGGTCACGCCCACGCCATCCATGCTGACATGCAGATAGACCCTGCGGAAACTGCCGAGGAGGTCCAGCACTTTGCCCTTGGCAGCGGTGCCATTGGTGGTGATATCCAGTTCCAGATGCGTGTTGCCAGTGTCCCTGCACCAACGCAGCAGTCGCAGCACCTGTGGCATGTACAGGGGTTCACCACCCGCGAGCTTGAGGCAGCGCAGGCTCGGTATGAGGTCTTGCACGCTGCGCATGGTGATGGGATCATCCAACCAATCCCTGATGTCATGCCATGATTCGCCAGTCACGCTCTCGAGGCTTGGTATCTGCCTGTGCTCGTCAGCCACTGCGCTGCTCACACCCACGAAACACATCCTGCAGGCCAGATTGCAGAACCTACCAGGTCTGAGATCCATCCAATCCGGAGTGCCTCGGCTGTTGCCTCGCGCGATATCCAGGTCCCAGTCATCTGACTGGCTCCTGAAATTGGCATTGTGCACCTGCCGATCGCTGCCGCCGCCGCTGGCGTCAATGCTGTAGCATCTCTGGCATCTGGGTTCCGGGCGCCGCTGCAGCATGCTGTCTCGGACCCTTTGGTATTCAGCACTGTGCCACAGAGACTCTAGGCTCTGGCCAGCGGTGTCAGTGAGCACGGGCCGTTGGTGATCGGCCACGCAGCAGAGATTGGCTGTGCCGTTGGTGCTGACATGCAGATGATTGAATGGCAGTATGCAGAACCATGGATTGGTATCGATCTGTCGCTGCCATTCAGACATCGTCACAGCTCGACAGCAGCTGGGCCAGCTCTGGCAGGCTCACGCGCCAGTCCTCGCCGCGCAGAGCATCCAGTCGACTGGTCCATTCACCGAAGAATCGCCAATGCTGCGGATTGCCAGCCTGTGAATTGATGTGCTGCAGCACGCCCATGAGCCTGTCTTCCATGAGTCCGTAGTGCTGCCTATCTCCGCCGTGCAGGGATCTCAACGCCTCGATGTAGCTGAGATAGCGTTGAGTGACAGCGTCCTTGGCACGCTGCGGTAGATTCTGTGCATTGAGATGCACCGGACCATAGAGATTGTGTATGATTATGTCATGATCGAGGCGCTGCCAGGCCTGCGCCTGCCACCAAGTGAGCATGTCCAGCAGATGCAGCACATTGTAGACGCCCACCACCATGGTCACTGTGGCCTGCACGTGATCCAATCCCGGTTCGGTGTCCAATCTACGCAGATTCCTCAGCACCGCATCCCAGCGACCGGGATGGCGAATGTACTCGAACTGCGGTCCCATGCCATCCAGGCTCATGCCCAGATGTATGCTCTTGAACTGTTTCCACTTGTCAAACAGCGCCGGCGGCACTGCTGCCATGTTGGTGTTGTATTCCAAGGTGATTCGGCTAGCATGCCCTGTGGCGATTATCTGATCCAGCAGGTCCCTGTGCGTGTGGCTGATGGTCGGCTCTCCGCCGGTGAAATAGAGCCTATCTATGTCCTGCAGGTTATCATTGATATAGGCCAGCAGCTGGCTGTGTTCATGCCATGCATAGCGCGAGTCCTTGGTCTTGAGCTTGCCATCTCGATCCTTGAACAGCCGTATCTCAGTGTCGTCATCGCCTCCAAACTCCAAGCGATCATGCAATCCATGCCAATCCCGGTACCATTGGTCACTGTTGCTGGGACCACAGCTCCTGCAAGCGAGATTGCACTTGTTGCCGAATCGCAGATCCAGATGCGCTATGGGGAACTGCTGATGTTCTATGCTGCCATCTGCACGGGTATTGGCCAGCGCATGCGTGAACAGATAGGGGTACTGTCCATTCACTCGCTGCCTGCGGCTGCCTATGCCATTGTCCTCCTCATCCCAGCAGAGCTTGCAGACCTCGGGTCTCTGGCCCTGCAGCATCTGTGCACGTATCTTCTTCCATGCTGGGGCGTTGCGATACACAGTGATATCATGCTCAGTGGTCAGGAACTCTCCGTCATCGGACTGCAGCATGCCCACGCTCTCTCCAGCCACGAACCGCCCACCATTGATCATCTGGCAACACATACGCAGCTTGCCTTCTGCGGTGGTGGCCACGTGGTTCCATGGCGTGGCGCAGAAAGCCTTGAGCTTGAGATCATGCTGCTCTCGGCTCATCCTCAGCCTCTGCATCTGTTCATGTGTGAGATCATAACGAGTGCGTATGAGATCAACCAGCTCATCGGTGATGCTGGGGTTCATCAGGGTGCTCAGCACAACCTCGGTGTCTGTGTCCAGGGTGATCACCCATTCCAACACATGCAAGGGGCAGTCTGGATCCATGACCATGCTGATTCGCTCGCTCTGGCTTCGCCATGTGTCGAGATTGAATCTACGGTAGGCGGACTGGACCATGCGTGTTCAGCTTCCTGTCATTGATTCTGGAAATAGCGCAACTCATCTTCGGTGTAGCGCACCAGATTGTTGTCCTTGCCCTGCCAGTCGCGTATGGGCACCAGGCTCAGCACGCCTTTCATGCGATTGTTCGCACCCAGTCGGTGCAGCCGATCCATGCTGCGGATGCGCTCTGCGAACTGCGCGGCCTTGGTCAGCTGGCCAGGTGGTGTCATCAGCTTGATCTCCAACCAATGATCATCGCTGTGCCTATCATGATGGTCCATGATGATCCTGCAGTTCTCCACGAACCTATCCTCGTTACCTGGATACTGATCCATGCTGCTGAAATGCGCGCTCATGTTGATGCTGTTGATGTATTTCACGGCCTCGGACCAGAAACTGCTGCTGCGACTGCCATTGGTGGTCACCAGGACCCATTGCCCACGACTCTTGAGATGGCGCAGTATGTCCAGGAAGCGCGGGTGCATGGTCGGTTCACCGCCGCCGAAATTCCAACGTATCTGTGCGCCTCGGCTCCACGTGTCGATGATGCTGTCTATGGCAGCTATCACCGTCTCGTAGGCAGGGAATTCCTCGCGATTGTTGTGCACGCCTGGCCAGCAGTAGGCACAGTCGTAGTTGCAGCGCCTGCTGACATCCCAGAGCACCTGATATGGTATGTCAAAGTTCATCTCCACGGCCACTGGTTCACCCCGCAGGCTGTCTCGATAGCCCTGCGTGCGCACGGTGCCTTGCACACCATGGTCAGTCACATCCAACAGCGTCCTGTGCTGAGGCAGCTTGTGCTTGCTGAGGATCACATCTGCGCCACAGCCGCAGTTGTCAAACTTGCAGATGGCATAGCTGTCTGGGCAGTCAAACCCCTCGTAGATGTTGCCCAGATATCCCCAGTGATCCTTGCCTTCCTCACGGCTGATTGGACGCTTGAACGCCACACCGCTCATGCTGAAGTCCTTGATCAGCTGCTGCTCGCGCTCGGCCCATAGCTGTGGGCTGCTGTCGCCATTGTCAAAATGGAACTGCTTGATCACGCGTTTCCATTCCGTGCGGTTGAATCGATCAACCACGGTGCTGGCGCAGTTGGCTATCCAGATGTTGCCGTCATAGTCTATGTAGAGACCGCGCTTGCCAGCGCTGCAGTGCCAATCTCGCCAGCGATTGTAACCGCGGGCTATGGCCTCATCCACGCTCACGCGAGTGTGAGTGCCCTGCTGATCATAGACACGCAGCTGCTTGTTGTCGCTGGGTATTTCCTCGGGGGCTATGTCAGTCATGCCTGTTCTTTGGTGCACATGATGTCAAAGTTGCAGTGGCAGCGTGCCTTGTTACAGATCACCGGCAGCGTGGGCAAGCGCAACTCAGCATCTAGAACATGTCCTATGACTCCGCCGACCCTGCACCAGCCCCTGAAAACCTCGCCTGTCATGTCCACCACGATCTGCTCTATGCCTGCCCAGCAGCGCCAACCCTGCCAGGCGTTGTTGTTGGTGCTGATGAACTTGTGCGCGGCATGCACCACGCGCCTGCCATCTGGTGCCACCATGGCCATGGCTCCCCGATAGTTCTCGAACTGCCTGTCATGCACTATGTGGCGAGCTATCTGATCATATTGATTGTCTAGGACCTGCTGCTGCTCCGCGGTATAGGGGAACACAGTCTCGCCGAAGTCCACCAAGAGCGGCTGCAGGGCCATGCTGATGTTCTTGATGGCAGTGAGTCGCACTGCGAAATCCCTGAGCTCGTCGAATATGCCGGGCAGCATCATGAGATTGACGTGTGTCCGGATGTGTTGGCTGGTGAGGCTGGCCACGGCGTAGAAATGCTCCTTGTCACCCGCCTCGGGATGATAGCTCAGGCACACGTGATCCACGAATGGCAATATCGCCTCCCACCAGCGCAGGGTCCTGCTGCTGTTGCTGATGAAGCCAACCTTGCAGCCTCGCTCACGCAGGTATCTGCAGAGCTCAGGGAAGTGCTTCCAGAGAGTGACCTCTCCTCCGGTGAATTCGAAATACACGGTGTTGCCACTGTAGTGATCTATGATCCTGTCACAGAATGCCGTGACGCTGGCATAGTCATACCAACCTCGGCTGCCATCATGCAGGCTCTTGGGACAATAGCTGCACTCGAAGTTGCAGGTGTTGCCCATGCACCAATTCACGTTCACGATCTTGGCCAGATCTGGATTGCCGTGCTCTAGCCGCGTGTAGGTCTGGTAGATCGTGTCTGTCATGTCGTTTTCCACGGGGTTGATCGGCAGTTTGGAGATATTTAAGTATAAGCTTGCCACTTTTGGTGGTGATTATCAAGATGCAGATTGGAAATATTCCTGCCCAGCACCGCTTGTATCTCGCGGTCACAGTGCATATATAATAAAGCAGGAGGACGGGTCATGTCAGATTCAGATCAGGCAACGAATAAGCCCAAAGTTACCATCAAACTGCCCAGCATAAAGAAGCCAAATCCTCAGGAATTGCGTAAGGATCTCAAGGGTTTCCAAAAACCAAACAAGCACTCTGCTATCAAGAATACTAACCTGCGTAGGGCCGGCCCACGGGGCGGCTGATAAAAAACCATTTGACAGCTATTGCGGATCATGCTATTTGTGATCAATGCCTGCTCACCAATGGTTAGACACAGCAATTGATATCATCAACGGAGTACACAGAGTGCAGAGTACCAAGAATTCCATGCCAAAAGCAGCGAAATCCACGACCACGGAACGCACCAAGGATCAGAATGATCCAGTTCGCATGTACCTCAAGGAAGTGGGCAAGACTCCGCTGCTCAACCATGCAAGAGAGGTTGAACTGAGCAAGGCCATCGAGAGCAGCAAGAAGACCATGATGGATGCGCTGTTCGCCATGCCCATGACTGTACACACCATAGACACTTGGATCAGGGATGTGGAAGCTGGCAGCATGCCCGTGCATGAGGTGTTCGATCTCGATGGTGACGAAGAGGGTCAGCTCACTGACGCGCTGCGGCAGCAGATGGCAGACGTGCGCGAGCTTTGCGCACAGTATCTGGCTGATACCAGCGCCAAGACCAGCAAGGAGCAGCTGATCACGGCATTCATGGATCTGCATCTGCGTCCAGCGGCCATGGCTCAGATGATGGATAGAGCACAGGATATCAACAAGCGGCTATTGGAAGGCGACGGTGCTATCATGCGCATGGCCATGGACTGCGGCATCGATCGGCAGGAGTTCATCGAGCGTTACGTGGGCAACGAAGACATGTCATGGCTCAGCAGCATGCAAGGCGCCAAGTGGGACAGGCTCAAGCGCAAGGCCAATGAGATCGGATCATATGTTGGCATGATGCAGGAACAGGCACAGCAAGCTGGGCTCAGCATCAATGAGCTGCGCACGGCCGTGAGAGTGCTGCGCCACCAGAGCAAGATCAAGGACGAGGCCATCGGCGCCATGACCAAAGCGAACCTGCGATTGGTTGTCAGCGTGGCCAAGAAGTACAACCAACTGGGCAATGCACAGCTGTTGGATCTCATACAGGAAGGCAACATCGGACTGCTGAAAGCCGTGGAGAAGTTCAAGTGGCAGCTGGGCTATCGTTTCAGCACTTATGCCACTTGGTGGATCCGACAGGCTATCATCAAGGCAGCGACCGAGAGCAATCGCACCATCCGCATCCCCAGCCATGTGCTGGACACGCTCAAGAAGATCAACAAGCTGACCAAGGATCACGTGTTCAACACCGGACATGAGCCCAGCGTGGAACAACTGGCAGAGATGATCGGCTGTGATGTTGACAAGATCAATCGCACGCTGCGAGTGGCCAAGGATCCAATCAGCTTGGAGACACCCATCGGCGACGAGGATGAGGGCAAGCTGGGTAACGTGATCGAGGACACGGAGGCCGAGAATGCTTTCGAACAGATCGCGCGTGCTGATATCAACAAGATGGTCGGTGATGCGCTAGAAGGTCTCAGCAGCAGGGAAGAGCGCGTGCTGCGCATGAGATTTGGCATAGGAACCATGCGCGAGTATACCTTGGAAGAGATCGGCAACAAGTTCAACGTCACTCGTGAGCGCGTGCGCCAGATCGAGAACAAGGCGCTGAGCAGGCTCAAGAATCCTCAGCGTGCCAAGGAGATCATGGACGCGATCACGGATCAATGACCTCACACAGTGAACTCTATACAGAGCTGAGTTTCCCGTTCTTTGATCAGCAGATTCGCCAACGGCTGTCTGATCATGCTGTGGCCAGCATAGAAAGCAGGGAATACAGGCAGCATGCCGAATCAGACTGGGATCACATACATCTGTGCAGGCCACCAGCTATCCCAGAACTCGAGGCACTGATAGCGGATTGCAGGGTCAAGGTTTGGCCCTGCATCTACCTCATACCTCCTCATGTCACCGTGCCCACGCACAGAGATATCAGATATCTCGAGGATAGGTCCAGCACGATCGTGGTGCCATTGCTGCCCACCACTGGCTATGCATCCACATCATGGTATGAGTCTGAGGCCGACACTGTGCCAATGGCCACTGCCACATTCGAACGCATGCAACCCACGCTGCTGAACATATTCCAATGGCACGGTGGCATAGTCACGGGTCCAGAATGGCGCTGTGCGTTCCAGCTCAGCCTATCGGCCACCTATCCGGAAGCCAGAGAGCTGATATTAAGCAATCAGTTGTTTGGATCACATGCCTGCGTTGCAGCCTAGCATCAAGCATTCCTGATACGCTGATTGATCACGTCCCAGTCAACCAGTCGCCATATGCGCTTGAGGTATTCTTCCTTGTCCCACTTGTAATCAAGTGCCCAGCTGTGTTCCCACATGTCTATGGGTAGCAGCGCATCCCTGCGTATCTTGTGGTTTGGTATGGTCTTGATGTCGCCATTCTTGGCAAGATATACCCAACCTGATCCCTGGATGCCCTTGGCGGCTTTGGTGATCTCGGCCTTGAGATCATCGAAGGAACCGTGCTTGTCCTCGATCAGCTTGAGCACTGCCCCCACTGGTCGGTTGGGACTCTTGGGTGCACGGAACTGTGCCCAGAAAAGCTCGTGCATGAACGCACCAGCTTCGTTGAAATCTGGATCACCCTCGCCTGAGTTGAAACGGTCCACATAACCTTTGGTCAGATGATCATAGTGATAGACCACGGTAGCCTTGCTCATCACTGGTTCCAGAGCGTCTCGGGGATAGGGCAAGGGAGCAAGCTCTAGCTTGCGTTTGGTTTCAGTGAGATTGATCAGTTTCATGCCGATATTTATCAGAGCAAACTTGCGTCATGCATACCTATTGGCTACACTCTTGCATGGAGGCAAGCATGCAGCGTGAGAAACCACAGAAGAACAAGGTATATGTGGAATGCAGCGACACTGAGCGTCGCATCAAGGGCAAGGTATTGCTGCGTGAGGAAGCTGAGATCAGCGTGGAGCTACCCACTGGGTTCGTGCTCAACATGCGACGCAAGCGGCGCAGAGGTCCTTTCGTGATGAGACTGGGACAGTTGGAATTCTACAGCGATGGCAAGCCAGTGGCCTAGGCGTCGAAAGTGGTTCCAGTGAACGTGAAGCTGCACTGGCCTTTTTGATTAAACACGAACAGCGTCTCACCAGCTGCTAGGCATACATCCTGCCACTGTGCGGTCTGTCCCGGCGGCATCAGGGTATCATAGGCTATGTAATTGCTGTCTGTGACCACCACGCTGTTACCTATGGCGATCCTTATGTAATCGCAATCAGCGCCATAGTCAGGTTGTGCGTTACCAGCGTTGACCATTGCATTGCCTTGGTTGACCACCAACACCTGACCCTGCACGCCCAGATTGCTGCTGGGCGCCGTGAACATCAAGACCGTCTGGAACTGCGGAGGCTCTAGCTGATAGAATATCTGGAACATGCGATATTTACCGGTCAGAGGAGACCGGGCTTGACCACCGAGTGGCCAAAGGCCTTGGTGCCAAGGTGCAACAGATCCCTGCTCAGCGCAGTGTCTATCATTATGGCATTGCCCTGCGCACGCAGCTTGGCACAGAACACGAAATCCTCGCCCAGATGGTCTTGGCTGTCAGGTTGCCATAGCAGCTCGAACACCGGTGATGGTAGATCCTCGACCACTGACAGATCCACCAACATGCAGCCCATGCCCACGGCCTGAACCTCGATCAGCGCCGGGTCATCCGCAGCATGGATCAGATAGCTGGTCCAGTCAGTGATATCTGTGTAGGCCACTGTCTTGTGTGGGCTGGTGCGAGTGGCATAGTTGGCTGCTACCACTGGCAGTTGGTGTGCCAACAACCTCTCCAGGGTGTCAGGCGGGAACATCATGTCACTGTCCAACCACAGCAGATGACTGCTGCCAGCAGCCACGGCCTCGCGCAACAGCGCCTCTCTGAGATTGGTGATTATGGTACCGCAGTTGAAATGCAACTGCGCTGATATGTCAAGCTGAGTGCTGAGCTGCATCAGCCTGGCCAGATCATAGGCGAATCCGCTGTGCACGCTGTCGCGGCAGGGCACGCAGATGCTGATCTTGGCACGCTTGCTGGATCTCGCCATGGCGATCATGCTGGGCATTGGCTGCTGACCTTACTTTTCCGTGGGTAGATTCTTGGCCTGTTGCTGCGTGAAGCTGCGCTCAACTTCCTCGGTGGTCCGCTTGATGAACGTGGCGAATTGATTGGATATCAAGACTGCCTTGCGGTAATCAGGCAGGGGCAGCAGGCTCAATCTCATCATGGTATCATTGTGCACGTGGCTGTCTGACAGCAGATCAGCTCCCATGGTCCTGCCCAGGGATTCGCTCCAGTGATCGCTCTCGCTGCCCTCGAACGTGTTGGGCACTGCCGCCAGCTCATCGTCGCTGTAGCTATCCAACCATTCCTGCAGCTGGGACAGCCTCTGTCGCAGCTGTCGCATCTGCCTTCTCTTGGCATTGATCTGGCTCTGCAGCTTGCGCTTGCTGTATTTGTCTGCTGCCGCCTCATTGGCCATGATATGGATGTCCGCATCCAATCCGTCGATCTGATCAGTGAGTGACTCGTATTGGGCCAACACATAGCGAACCTGACGATGCCAGCTGCCCAGTGCTTCCAGTTCCAGATTCTTGAACTCATAATCAGTCCTATCTGGCAATGCATCTAGGATCTTGCGGGCCTGTGTGATATCCATGTTAGCTGCTCCTCTGAGAGATTATACCAGCACAGCAGCTTGGTGGTCAACCTATCACACGTAGTTGAACGGACCAGTGTGGTTGCCGAATGTTATGCTCACGCCAGTCCTGGCACCGCTGGTCACGAATCCAGTCTTGGTCACGCCCAGCATGGCATTGAGGCTCACATAGGTGGCGAAGGCAGGGAGGAAACCCGCGGTGTAGGCAGCGTAGATGCCGCCCATCCTGATCGTCGTGCCCGTGGCTGGTAATGGTATTACCACCTGTGGTCTCCCTGTTGGCCCATGTCAGTCACAGTGTACAGCCATCGATCGCCTAGAGCTATCATCTGGTTGCCGTGGCGTAGCTGTTGACCCTGGGATACACAGCTCCGGAGCTGGGCCTAGTGCCATAGGTGTTGATCGGATAGCGCACCACCGAGTTGTTGCTTTGGAACAGTGCCTGCAGCACAGTGCCTCTGGGTGAACCCATGCCAGTGCAGGCGTCCCAGCCACTGGTGGCTGCCCAGCCAGTGCTCTGCAGTCCGGTGCAGCAGTTGTTGCCAGACGTGATGTCATTGAATGCCGAGGAGTTGGTATAGATCTTGCTGTTGATGAAACCGATGCGGCTGTTGAGGTTGATGTTCATCACCGCGGCCATGCCAGCCAGCAAGGGAGCAGCTGCGCTGGTGCCTCCTACCTGCTCCAGGGATCCATCCAGATAGAACACATAGCCAGTGGCAGGATCGCTGTTGGC
>Ga0209777_10007826_pt1 | contig 11780 bp, 10 predicted proteins | sample FrelakmetHBP12HB_FD_187147 | JGI IMG/M metagenome (GOLD analysis project Ga0209777, IMG submission 187147) | Freshwater lake sediment microbial communities from the University of Notre Dame, USA, for methane emissions studies -HBP12 HB (SPAdes)... | ecosystem: Environmental > Aquatic >... | reverse complement strand
CTCGGCGAAATAGCGATGGCTGTGAAGACGCGGCCTACTTCTACATGGACAAAAAGACCCCGTGGAGCTTTACTGCAGGTAGATATTGCTTTCATATTTTTTGATTGTCTAGAATAGGTGGGAGCCCTTGGGCGACCTTGTAATACCACTCGTTGAAAAATGTGAGGCTTACTTAATTCCGATGAATACTCGGAAGAGGAATGTGTTTGCCGGGCAGTTTTACTGGGGCGGTACCCTGCTAAATTGTAACGCAGGGACACAAAGGTTGGCTTTCTACCAATGGAAACGGTAGTTTAAAGCGTAAAGGTTTAAGCCAGCTTGACTGTGAGGCCGACGGGCCAAACAGGTACGAAAGTAGGTCTTAGTGATCCTCCAAGGCATAATGGGTATGCCTGGAGCTTAATGGATAAAAGCTACCCCGGGGATAACAGAGTAGTCGCGCCCGAGCGTCCATAGCGACGGCGCGGTTCGCTACCTCGATGTCGGCTCATCACATCCTGGCGCTGAAGAAGGTGCCAAGGGTCGGTCTGTTCGCCCGTTAAAGTGATACGCGAGCTGGGTTCAGAACGTCGTGAGACAGTTCGGACTCTATCCTGTAGAAGCGTTGGAATCTTGAGGAGAGCTGGGGACAGTACGAGAGGACCTCCCTGGAGGAATCCCTGGTGTGCCGGTTATTGCGTCAGCAGTAACGCCGGGTAGCTATATTCCTAACGGATAACCGCTGAAAGCATCTAAGTGGGAAGCCAACTCCGAGATTAGGATTCCGTATTAAATCCCTGGTAGAATACCAGGTTAATCGGCAGGCGCTGGAAGACCCGTAAGGGTTTAAGGCTACCTGTGCGAATAGATTGATTTCTTGCGATCCCACACATTTGGGACGCGACCTTTCTTTTCTAACATTTTCAAGACATTATTCTGGTGATTAGTGCAAAGTGGTACCACCTGATCCCTTTCCGAACTCAGAAGTGAAACGCTTTAGCGGAGACGATAGTTCTCGGGCAACTGAGCGCGAAAATATCTCATCGCCAGAACAATGTCTTGAATAGGCAAATTACCCCGATTTGATAATCGGGGTTTTTTGTGGGAAAATAGCCTCACTCATATCATAGATATGACGTTTGCCGTTCTTTAACTTTGCGAAAGGAGGAGTATGGACTGGCGAGATTGGCCTTTTGGCCTTGCTTTGTTCTGGTGCGGCCTTCTGACCTACATTTGGATCGAATCGGTTCATAAGGTTGTGGATCGGATAATGAGATATATTTTCCAAAGGAGGAACAAATGGTCTCCCAAATTCTTACTGAGATTCTGGTAATAATTTTTTTTGTCCTCGCTCTGATATCTTTTCTGATCGGATTCGGGTTTGTAATATGTGGCACCATCGGTCTGATCGCCGGAATCATAGCGAGGCTCAAATCTCGAAAGGAGGAAAAATGCGCAAGTGGTGGCCGATCGTTATGACATTTGTTCTCATTATCGGTGGGGCCGTATTTGCTCATTACGGATATGATGTCCTGGGTTTGGGTCTTATGTTGGGAGGGGCTCTGTTTGCATGGGCGTGGGCATTTTGGCCGGACATCCGAAATTTGTTTAAGGCTCGCTCTAAACATCCATGACACTCTCTTTTCGCAAGATCACCGCCTGCAAGGGTATTTTCAACATATCCCTACAGGCGGTTTTTATTTTCTTCACTTGTCACGGTCAATTTTCAGGTGTAAAATACCCCTATTACGAAACGAAAGGCGGAAATGACGAGTGACTACAAAATCTTCAAATAAAGCGGAGCCGACCATGGCGGAGCTTTTAGCTCGTGCCAAAAATAAAGTCCAAACATTTACCAAAGGCCAGAGAATTGAAGCTAAAGTTCTCTCAAAGACGGAGAATCTCGTTGTTTTTGACATTGGCGGAAAGAGCGAGGGCTTGGTTAAGGAAAAAGGATACACGGATGCCAAAGAATTTATTGACGGCCTCAAGGTGGGGGATTCCGTGCTCGTAACAATCCTCGTCCCCGAATCCCGCGACGGGACAATTGTTTTGGGATTAAAAGATGCCATGAGGGATGTAACCTGGACGCGTCTTGAAGAAGCTAAGAAAACGGGGGAGGCCGTTCCGGTTTTTGGCAAGGGAGTAAGTGCACCGGGATTTGTGGTGGATGTCATGGGAGTTGAAGGATTTATTCCCACCTCCCAGCTTGGTAAGGAAATCACCGGGAATGCCCAAAACTTGGTCGGGAAATACTTCAAAGCCCGAGTTATGGAAGTTGATAAAATGAATAAAAAAGTAGTTCTTTCCGAGAAAGAAGTGTCGGAAGCAGGGAATATTGCACTGGTCAAAGAAGCTCTGAAAAAGATTAAAGAAGGTGAGGTTTATGACGGTGTTGTTACTACCGTTGCTCCTTTTGGTGCTTTTGTAAAAATTGAAATTCCTCTTAAAAAAGAGACAGCAGAAGTTGAAGGGCTGGTCCACGTTTCCGAACTTTCATTTAGCAGGGTTAATCTTCCCTCCGATGTCATTCACGAAGGAGACAAAGTTCAGGTCAAGGTTTTGGCAGCCCACGAAGGCAAACTTGCTCTTTCCATAAAACAGGCCAGAAAAGATCCTTGGGAGGGAGTCGATAAGAAATATAAGTCTGAAGATAAAGTTACGGGCAAGATTGTCAGAATCTCAGATTTTGGCGCCTTTGTCGAACTCGAACCCGGAGTTGAGGGTCTGATTCACATTACCCAAATTCCGCCCGCATATAAAATGGCTGTCGGACAGGAAGCTAAATGTACAGTTGAAGAAGTGAATTTGAAGGACAAAAGAATTGCCCTAGGCCTCGTTTTGACTTCAGTCCCCGTCGGCTACAAGTAAACCGGGTTTATAAAGGTGTTTTTCTTCGTCGTACGTAATACGCCCATCCAACACTCCTTCAATAAGGGTTTGCATGAGGCTTTCATAAAACCCCATATTTTCCTTGTCAATAATTTCTTCCAAATCTTTTCGCTTTAGGCCTTCCGGGGTCCCATTAATGGCACCAAATAGCATTTCTTCAGAATCCTGGGGACCGGGATAATGTTCAATTATTTCTGTCATCTTACACATTAGACTATATTTTTTCGAAAAAATGTCAAGTAGACGTAGTATAATCGTTTTCGATGGCTTTACATTCTAAGTATGTATGTCAGCAATGTGGCTACGAGAGTACGGGGTGGCTGGGGAAGTGTCCCGAGTGCGGAACGTGGAACTCTTTAGTCGAAACAGTAGTTGAGATAAGCTCCAAATCACAAACTACAAAATCCAAACAAGCTTCAAATTCCAAATCACAACCCATCAAACTCTCTGATATCAAACAGACGGCTACAAAGCGCATTTCGACTAAGATCAGCGAGCTGGATCGGGTTTTGGGTGGGGGACTTGTGCCCGGGCAGGTAGTTCTTATTGCCGGCGAACCCGGAATCGGAAAATCCACACTTTTAACCCAAATCTCGGCAATTCTCGGGAATGTTCTCTACGTTTGCGGGGAGGAATCGGCAAACCAAGTTAAAGTCCGTGCCGACAGGCTCGGGATCAAAAAGAATGATATTAGTCTTCTGGAAGAAACCGATGTCGATGAAGTAGTAAATACTATAGTGACCTTGCAAGGAACAACCCTACAAGGTGTCATCATTGACTCGATTCAAACCATGACTACAGGGGACCTAAGCGGTATGGCAGGGTCGGTTGGGCAGGTGCGTGAGTGTGCCTTCAGGCTCCTTAGGGCCGCAAAAGGGCGGAATATCCCTCTTTTCCTGGTCGGGCATGTAACTAAGGAAGGTACTGTAGCGGGTCCGGCGGTTCTAGCCCATATAGTTGATACCGTTCTCTGGTTTGAAGGGGATAAAACGCTGACTACAAGGGTTTTACGGGCAGTTAAAAACCGCTTTGGTCCTACAGATGAAGTTGGGGTATTTGAGATGCAAGATAAGGGTCTTATGCCTGTTCCCGATATCGAAAAAGCGTTTTTGGAAAAAGGCATCAAAAATGTCTCGGGCAGTGTCGTGACCAGTATCATGCAGGGGACACGGCCTATCCTGGTTGAAATTCAGGCTCTGGTTGTGCCCACAAAATTGATGATTCCGCGTAGGGTTGCCCAGGGGATAGATTCCAGGCGGCTCGAACTTCTTTTGGCGGTACTGACACGGAGATGTGGTCTTCCTTTATTTGAAGACGATGTTTTTGTAAATGTAGCCGGCGGTCTTAAGGTAACCGAGCCGGCTAGCGATCTTGCAATTTGCTTAGCTGTTGCTTCGAGCTATTTTGACAAGCCGATTTCCGGGAAGGTTATCGCAATAGGGGAGGTTGGGCTTCTGGGGGAGATCCGGGAAGTGGTGGCTCAGGATAAAAGGATAAAAGAGGCCAAGAGGATGGGATTTACGGAGGCTGTAGCTTCAAATCAATTTAAATTTGTGAGTCAAGCGATTAAACAACTCTTCAAATAATTTCTCCACAACTTATCCCCAAAAATTGAACACAAAAAATAGTTCCGTAAATACGGCCATTTTGGCTATTTTACGACTATAGGGAAGTAAATTTGTATACTGATTTACGTTATGGGGTTTGACAGAGTTGACAGAGAGTGTTACACTTTTTCTTGAACATTGAAATTGTTGGTGAGAGCCAAAAAAAGAGCATCGCCATCGTTGGGTTCTCCTCTAATTTCTAGTGGGACTCGCCACGAGTAGAGATGCTCTTTCAAAACTATTACGAAGTAAATTTTCAAGTACTTCGTACACGGGATTTGTCTTGCGGACAGGTTAATTTGGAACTAACTATATCAAGACAAATCGTAATCAGACTAAAACGATTAGAGGGTCTTGTCAAGGCCCTTTGGGCTTTGGGGTAAAAAAACGCACTTTATTCTAGGTTTGAGGGACGGGTGGATTCTAGGGCAGGGGATCTACCCGCTCCTCAAGTTTAGCAATGGGTGCGTTTTTTTGTTGCTATTTTCTCCAAAGAAGCCTATAATGTCCGACATTGATATCATAATGCTCTGCATTGATAGCATAATATCGTAGTCAATTACTTATGGCTGAAGTTGTTATTTATTATCATCTTTACAACCGGAAGTCCGGTACTTTGGATGTATCTCCGGAGCCGCCCCATGCCGAAAGTGCCGTCGAGCCCACGAGGTCATCCGGTAGAGTATCAAACTTGTTCCTCAAGCTTTCAAAGTTTTCTGCCTTACTTGGCATTGCTTTAATTCTGTTTTTCTATACACCGAAAGTACTGGCTTTGGGTGAAAGCGTTGTTAACGCGACTTTTGAGAATTTCAGGATGTCCAAGACTGAAGTTCAGACCCTGCGAAGTGATCTAAATGTATCAAAACCGGTGTATAATCCGCCTTTTGACCCAAGACTTCCCTCGACAAACCGCCTTCTAATCCCTTCTATTGGGGTGAATACTGATGTTCAGGAGGCCACGCTTACAAATTATGAGGAGGCACTAAAAAAGGGTGTCTGGAGAGTTTCTGATTTCGGCGCCCCAAATGATAACGCTGAGCCAATAATTCTCGCCGCGCACAGATTCGGATATCTGGCCTGGACCGATTCTTACAGGCGCAATAATTCCTTTTACAACCTGCCCAAAGTTAATGTTGGAGATCTTATTGAGATCGACTGGAACCAGAGAAAATACTTGTATGAAGTGTACGCGACAAGCAAAGGAAGTACGATTTTGGACTATTCTGCCGACCTGATCCTTTATACATGTGAGAGCCTGACGGGAGACAATAGAATTTTTGTCTACGCGCGACTCATAGTAATTTGACAAACGCGGCTTTTCAGGATACACTACGCGCACGCAAATGAAAAAATTGATTTTTGCAGTTTTGGCCTTAATTTCTCTTGCCGTGCCTGTAAAGGTTTTGGCCGAGGATACCGGCGTAATTATTTGTCCTCAGCCTTACGGAGGGGGAGTTGTCTGTGGAGTCCATACACCGGTAAATACCGGTTTGGGAGACAATTTGGCAGTAGTCGGAGGGGTACTTCTGGTATCTTCACTGATGTTCTTGTTTCTTTCAAAGAAATTTAACAAAGTTTCTGCTTAATGACTGACCCGTTCAGGTCGCAACAATTGCGTTACGGCTTGATAGGTTAGTTAGCACTTTGAAATATCGAGGCAAAAAATTACAGCCGACTTGATACCCCGCGGCTGATGAAATGTGATCCTGATTTCAGGATTGCAGGGGTATTTTCCATTTTTTAATAGTTTGTCCTCTGGCGCCAGAAGACAAGATCAATTGCACACATAAAAGGAGGTGCGAAATGAAGAAAAGCTTTTGGATAGTTGTCGCCATTGTTGCCGTTGCATTGGTAATATTGGGTTTGTTGGGCGTGATCATTTTTAACCCGAGACCTTCACAAGGCCCGGTCGGTCCGCAAGGTCCAGCAGGTCCTGCCGGGGCTAGCGTCACTGGCCCGATGGGTCCGCAAGGTCCGAAGGGCGACACTGGCCTAGCTGGTCAGAATGCTGATCCTACAGTTCTTCTGCAGGATCCCGCGTTCCTGACGGCCGTGAAGCAGGCATTGGATGCGCCGAATTTGGCAAATCCGTACATGACTGCTTATCAGGCTACCTTGGAATACACGGTACCTGATGCCCTGCGCGTTCCGGCTAATCTGCTCCTCGGTTTTGAACCCGTTCCCAGCTTGGTTAAGACAAGCTTTGTCTTCCCAAATGGCTATAAGGTTCAGGTCCCGGCTGCACCAGCCGACGTCACTCCGTGGTACTGCTTTCCGCAGGACTACAGTAATAGTGACCAGTTCAATCCCGGCTGCAGGAAGCTTCAGCTCCAAGGAAAACTTCCTTGGTCAACGCCAATTGCGGGCTATAACGACGGCAACAACTGGTCGAGCGATTCACCCAATGGTTGGAGCGCTGATGATATTCAGGCATTCAACTGGCGTGTGATCACCGGCTACAAGATTTGCCACCCTGCTGTCGGATGCATTAAGGATCCCAATGGCGGCGCTGCCGAACTTCTCATTGTCAATTTTCTTGACAGTGATGAGGTCTGGAATGTCCGTAACCAGTCCGCTATCTTTGTTGACAGCGGATTCGTTGGCTACGGTGTTATGTGGGACTTAAGCGGGTCGACCTATGATGTCGGGAAAGGTATCGCGGATTTGCGAAACCACTACCTGTACAATCTCGGTAACCCCATGTCCCCGTCGGACAATCACCTTCGCGGCCAATGCGGAGACTCCGGTCTTTGCAAAACGGTCACATATGTCGTTGTCGCTCGTGTCTGGGATCGCTCGGATTTGGGGATTAAATTCTCTCACTTCGAGCTTCTCGACTACGGCCAGTGGGTTCGACCTTAGCTAAATATTTTGCCTCGATTCTGGCCCTGCCAACTTCTTTCACCTTAATTGGTGGTAATAAAGATTTTGGTAGGGCCGTTCGACTAAGTTAACAAAATCATTTGTTGATTTAGTCGAATGAAACAAAATTTAACTACTCTAATAGGATTTTTAATTTTGTCCGCGACTTTAGCCGCGGTTATTTTTTATGGTGTAAACCGGTTTTACACCCTTCGTATTAAAGAAGTAGCTGCCGAATTTGCCTTCCAATGTGGACAAACATATAGGTACACAGAGACTCTAAAAAGTGGGGTGGTTGTGTCTTATCCGATGCAAAAGGAATATAGCGATTGCGTTAGCTCCAAAGGGAAATTAAACTGATAGGGCAAATATGCCCAAGATCGGTAAGTTTTTAACTGTTTTTTTTCCTCTTTTTCTGGCCTCAATAGCAGTTTTTCTTTGTATCCGGAATTACACACCAGGAACCCGTCTGATCGGTTGGGATTCATTACACCCCGAATTCAATTTTCCCGAGGCCATGAGACGTGTTTGGGAAGGGGTATGGAGAGCCGAGCAGGGAGTAGGGGCAATTGCGGCTCATTCCCACATGGCAGACCTGCCGAGGATTATCTTCCTGTGGCTTGAGTCCTTCATTCTTCCAGCATCCTTCCTACGCTACTCTTATATTTTCCTTTGCTTGGTTTTGGGTCCCTTGGGGGTCTATTTTTTTCTTAAATATGTATTTCAAAAAGAAAAAGAAAGCGTCTGGGTCCTTCCTGCCGCATTTTTGGGGGCGCTTTTTTACCTTCTGAATCTTGGAACTTTGCAGAATTTCTATGTTCCTTTTGAAATGTTCCCTGCCGCCTTTGCCTACCTTCCCTGGATAGCATTTTCGGGGCTTAAATATTTACGGGAAGGGGGCAAATTTAACTTAATATTTTGGTCGGTAGTCGTAATTTTGTCTTCGCCGATGGCCTATGCGGCAACGCTCTGGTATGCAAGTTTTGCCGGACTTTTTATCTTTTTTGCCGCTTTTGCCCTGGTTTCTTCAGGCAGGGTGTCAAACGTTAAAAGACTGTTAGTTTTAATACTTACCGCAATATTTTTAAATTTGTATTGGATTTTGCCGAGTATCTATTCGGTTATCAATCAATCAAATGTGATTTCGAATGCCGGTATTAACAGGATTTTTAGCCCCGAAGCGTTTTTAAGAAATGCTGATTACGGAGACATCAAAGACGTTCTTTTGCAAAAGAACTTCCTTTTCGGCTGGCGAAATTTCGATTTTGCAGGCGGTAAATTTACCGACCTTCTGGGGGTTTGGACAAAATATCTGTCGAATCCGGCCGTTCTTTATGCGGGTTATGCCCTGAGTGGTGTAAGCATTTTGGGTCTCATATTTGGAATCGTAAAACGCAAAAAAACCGCCCTCGCTTTTATCCCGTCTCTTCTTTTTTGTCTGTTTTTTCTGATTAACATTAACCCTCCTACGGGAGGTTTGTATTCATATTTGTATAACAACTTTGGAATCTTTGCGGAGGGGTTTAGGATGCCTTTTTCCAAATTTTCGATTTTGTATGAGCTCATCGCCTCGTTTTATTTCGGCTATTTTGTATTTGTGATTCTAACCGTCAGATCCAAACTTTTGGTGGTAATCAAATTAATCTTTTTTGGAGCAATAGTATTGGGACTAGTTTACTTTATGTTGCCTGCATTTAACGGTTGGCTGATCGGACCAAATGTCAGAAAGGCCCTACCGGCAGAGTACCGGCAAATGTTTAACTGGTTTAACTCAAACAGTTATGGCCGGATTGCTCTGATGCCGATAAATTCCAAATATGGATGGGAGTACAGAAGTTGGGGGTATGAGGGGTCGGGATTTTTGACGTATGGAATTTCCGATCCTGTTTTATACCGTGATTTTGACCGCTGGAGTACCGGTAATGAAGATTTCTACGCTCAGGCTTCGTTTGCGCTTTATTCGGGCAACGTACGTGCTTTTGTCGATGCACTTAATAAATATCAGGTTAAATATTTGCTTTTGGACGAATCGATAATTAACCCCGGAGGGACCCCCGATATTCTCAAAATTCCAGAACTTAAAAATATTTTTGCTGAAAACGGATTCAAGGAGGCTGCTAAATTCGGATTTTTGACTATTTACGAAACAGATTTCGGATCGGAAATATCCGCTCCCCCTGAGTTTACCCAAACCACTTCCGACTTTTCCTATTCGCCGGTTGATCCGCAGTATGCGACAGCCAGTGCTTATATAAATATCAGTAATGTGACACCGGCCAGAAAGACGCCCGTTTTGCCTTCAGAAACCCCTACGATATCGGAGAATTTTTCAATAAACCGCGGTTTTGCCAACGCTTACAACTGTGATTTGATGAAAATCGGTAGTGTTTTCAAAACTAATTCCAAATCCGGGATTTTATACCGCGCCGAAGGCGGGGGAGCGTCCTGCGACTATATCCCTTATCCGGACCTTAAATATAATCAGGCCTATGTTCTAAGAGTTGCCGGAGAAAATAGGCAAGGGAGAAGCCTCAAAATCTATCTTTTTGATGAAAATTCACAGGTGCCGGAAATTGAAGAGATTCTTCCCGCCGGCAAATTTGATAAAAACTACTTAGTTTATTCCAAGGAGGCCACAGAATCGGGATACATTTTAAACTTCGAAACAAGATCCTTTGGCAGAATTCCATCCGAAAATCTTTTGACTAAAGTTGAATTTTACCCCGTAGACAGTAACTATCTGCAGGCTTTTGAAGGCGGATTGAGCGCCCAGAATAATTTGAAGATACTGGGTGTTAAAAAATACGGCACATGGGCTTACAAAGTTGAAACGAACGGTAACGGTCTGCTTGAGTTGGGGCAAGGTTTTGAAAAAGGATGGATAGCCTTACGAATTCAAAATTCAAAATTCAAAATTCAAAATTTTAACTCAAATCTCAAATTTTTGGAGCATGTCAAAGTTAACTCCTGGGCCAACGGATGGATAGTTGATAATTCTACAATCTATATTCTCTATTGGCCCCAACTTCTCGAGTGGGGGGGAGGGGTTTTGAGCTTGACCACGCTTCTGGTATTGATCTTAAAGGTCAGACGATAATAAGACAGCTCAGAATTCTTGGATTGCGGGTAATTATTAGCCTCAAAAGGGTTATTTACTTTATTGGAAAAGCTTATCTATACTTACAGAGATACCATGACGCGAAAGATTGGGAGTATTTCTGCGGCTTTGCTCTTCATTACAATCGTGAGTGCGGGTTTTTGCACTCCGCGCGCTTATGCGGCCACGTATTATGTTTCCACAGTCGGCAGTGATACCAATGCAGGAACGCAAGCTGCTCCCTGGAAAACCATCCAATATGCTGCAAACAAAATGGTAACAGGGGATACTGCCCTCATTCAGGCTGGAACTTACAACGAAGAGCCCAATATCACCACTTCAGGCATTACTCTCCAGGCAAATGGTAAAGTCAATACCCAAGCCTTTGTAATTTATGGAGATTCGAATACTGTCAGAGGCTTTACGATTTCTGACCCATCAAGTAATGCAGGTATCTTCGTGAGGGGAGGAAATCACAATCTTTTTGAGAACAACGAAATCTTCCACACCATGCAGGATGGGATTTGGTTTTTTGGTTCCTACAATACCTTCCGGGGGAATTATATACACGATATTCTCTATGATGACTCAGCGCCGCAAACCCATACGGATTGCTTTCAAACATGGAGTTGGGATTGGGATGTTACAAATGTTCTCTTTGAAAATAATACGTGCATTAATAATGAAGTAGTGAATACTAACAACGAATTTTGTTATATAAATAGGGATACAACGCGCATAAAATCAGACGGAACAGGAACAGCAGACATTAGGGATATTACCTTCCGTAATAATGTTTTAGTTGTATACCGTCCGATATGGGCTGGAATCGGACTCGGGCCAGTGCCCAATATTACGATTGAAAATAATACTATAGTGAATATGGGCGGGATTAATGATTCAAATAATGTTGCAGTTTATATTTCAGATATAAACAACGCTTCTATTATTAATAATTTATTTATAAATTGGGGAAGCACGACCGGATATCAATCCTATATAGCAATGGCGGAAGGTACTACTCAGTATAATATCCGTAATAATGATATTTATAACTACAATGGTATTCCTCCATACAAACAGGTACTTCCGGGCGATTTGTGGATGATAGACCCAAAGATAGTTAGTCTGTCTGGTTTGGATTTTCATCTGCAATCAAATTCTCCACTCATAGACGCTGGATATAATTTGGGGAATTTAGTTCCCAAAGATATTGAGGGTAACACCCGTCCCCAGGGAGCAGGATATGATATTGGAGCATATGAGTATGCTTCAGGAGGTACTCCAACATCTGCGCCTACGCCCACTATCCAGCCGACGGCAAGTCCTACAATGACTCCGAC
>Ga0209777_10007825_pt1 | contig 11780 bp, 13 predicted proteins | sample FrelakmetHBP12HB_FD_187147 | JGI IMG/M metagenome (GOLD analysis project Ga0209777, IMG submission 187147) | Freshwater lake sediment microbial communities from the University of Notre Dame, USA, for methane emissions studies -HBP12 HB (SPAdes)... | ecosystem: Environmental > Aquatic >... | reverse complement strand
TGTGGGTTGTTTTAAATTGGATATCAAACCAAGCATGGTTATACTTTTCCCCATCCCAGGTGGCGCTTCAATTAGCCCCCCCTCATGTTGAATAAGTACATTAACTATTCGCTCTTGGTGTTTATCCAATATAGTATCAACAAGATGCACATCTATAGGAAGATGCTCTACTCGTTGATCAATAAGACGAAATGGAATATTATGTTGCTTGTAAAAAGCAATAACACGATCTAGGCCACCACGAGGTATTTGAAGGATTTTCTTTCCATCTGCATCCACCAACTTGTAATGATACAAAAATGGGGGTGTGTTTCGAATTGATAACTTGAGTCGCTTTTTATGAAATATTTCTGGATTCTTATAGGTAAAGAGCTCGCATAAATTGCTAATCTTGTATCCCAGTTCTGCAGTATTTATATATAGTTTGTCTCTTAATATCATCTTTTGTTCTGCCGCCCCTCTCAGAAAGCACATCTCGTAAAGTTTCATACGATCTAATAACAAGGTCAGACTGGGATAAAGCCTCTCCGTATTTTTTATACCAAAGAGACTTTACCTCCAATTGTAATTTTCTAAAATCGGATTCGTTTGGAATATATATGTGTATTTGTTTTGCCATCAAATATCGAAATCATCATCCATTTTTACATCATCAATTGGAGAGAAATCAAGACTCTCCTCTTTATTTTTCTTAACCTCATGTCTGTCAGAATCTCTTCTGAGATTGTTTATCTTTGATTTTAAAACCTTCGGAAGCTTGAGTCCGGCTGCCATCATAGTAACCCGAATTACTTTATCAAGAACCGGATCATTAAACATACCGACCCTGGCCAGAGCACTGCCGTAGGTCCCCTTAGTAATGTTAAATATCTTTGAAGCAAATTCAGTATAACCGGCTTTCTTGGGTGTATCAACACTAATCAAATAAAACAACGTATCCTTGTAGGTGTACCCCGAAATCAAAGATGGTTCGAACAGTTTCTTTTTGATGTCCTCATCACTAAGAGAAAGATCTTCAGGAAGATTGAAATACACATCACGAATATCAAGCAAGCCTTTGCCATATTGAAGTATACGGGAAAGCTCCCCCTTATCAATTGACCCTACCCCACTCTGGCTTGACTTGTTTTCTCTGAGAAGATCAAAGGCAGTAGCAATCTTTGTAAGAATGTAATAATTTATTTTTTGCCACCAATCTGTACTCAATCCTACTTTCTCAATGAGATACTCGTTATCGACAAGAATAAACATATTTAAAGGTATGTCCTTAAGAACCTTGAGTCCATGCATGGCATTATCCATATCGAGCATGCCCGTCATTTTTGGAGGAAGGGTTGCGATAACCCCAATCTTAACATCCTTGCTTTTTGCATACTCAATAGCAGGAAGAATCATACCACCACCTGTCCCACCACCAAGACCAATAATGAAAACATTCATATTGTCTTTATCAAGATTGGCATCCATAAATTTTGCAAACCTGTCAAAACTCTTTTCAAGTATCTGCCGCCCCTTATGTGGGCTCCTTCCGCTGCCAGTAGTACCTAGCATCAGTATCTTATCAGCAGGTACATTGAAGTCCCGCATATCCACAGAATCAGAATTAATATAACATGCTCTAAACCCAATTCTGTTAAACTCTTTTGCAATACGACAGCCGCATTGTCCTAGTGCAATGATGTTAAACATTTCTAACATTAATTATTATCCTCCAATAATTTAATTGTACGCAAGTAGTGAGTAGTGAGTTTATCACACACACCAACATACTTGCATGTAGCGCAAGAACTGACATGATCAACGTAAGAATTTGCCGCTTCATCTTTCATTGATTCAATTATATCCCTGCCGTTAATATCCAAAACAAATTTGTTATAGTTTACGTCTGTATCATACTTTTTATATGATACAATATCCTTTATATTCGTAGAAATTATATTCTCTTTTGGAACGCTGCCTTTTACTTTAAAAACAACATCATTCTCAATATCAATAGTATCTCTGATTATAGGGGGAGACATGCTTCCAAGACACTCAGGGAGTTTCCTGGCTTTCAGTTTCTTCTTAATCAAGCTTTCTACATTCTCACCAAGACTATTGATATTTATTGTAACAAACATACAAGCCCCTGTTATAACTACTTTATTTTTTTGGGAGTCTTAGTAGTTTTGATAATAAAAGGATTCGGTAGAACTGAGCCTTTTCTTTTTGCAAGATGCTCATCAATGATTCTTCGAATATATTCAGATATCGATATACCTAATTCAAAAGCAAATGACTTAATAGCAACAATCTCACTCTCTGTTAAATAGATTTGTCTTCTCTTCATAAAACTATTTCAACTCCTTCAGTAACATCTAGTTTTTTAAATGAATACGTATTCCGAATGTACGATTGAAAATACTTTCCAATAGACTGCGCTGTAATAAAATTGTTATATACCTGCTCAGGAACACTATCATATCTATAGTATGCCCCATTTTTAAATCGGACAATCAACACATTCTGATTTGGCTCATAGCCAACCTGGGCGAGATTAGAAGAAACAACGTTTTTTAGTTCCATGAATATGTCTCCTTGAAAACATGTACACCCAGTCGGTGTATAAAGTCAATTAAATTTTGAAATAATTTTCTTTTCAATCATATATGTGTTCCAAGGAATTTCTTCAAGCAAAGCCTGGTGTAGTTCTACAGCGGTACATTCAGCAGCATCCTTTCTATGCGAAGGTAACTTACACACATATACTCCACAATTGTGGATAAGTGGACCAGCACTCTCAACTAAATCAATACCCCTTGCATCAGTATCGGGAACAATAACTATTTTTTTGTACAACCGTAGGCGGTCAAGCTGTTCAGGCAGGAGTCTATTGGACAAACAAGCAACTGATTGCACACCAGTACGTCCCACTGCGAGTGAATCAAAGATACCTTCAACTAAATAAATAGGTTGAGCCAGGTCAAATGCATAATCCAGCCCCGCCAGCAGATCTCTTCTTGGATAAGCTCCATACAACTTTCCCTCTCCAAAAGTGTTTCTTATGAAATAATTTCTAAGAACACCGTCTTGGTATATAGGAATAAGAATCCATCCTATGTTCCTTCCTCCAGTAATAACGGCCATACTCCACTTCTCAATTTCTTCTTTGGTGACACCTCGCTTTTCAAGATAGAAATTCTGTGTGAGTAATCTATGCTCAGGAAGTGCTACCTCAGCGTGCTGCAGAATACTTCTTTCGGAGGAGCGCATGTTTATGGAAGCATCTAAAGATTTCCGTACCTCATCTTCAGTCTGGCCACCAATGGAAAACCGTTGAAGGTAGAGCAGTGCTTCTATTCCTGAAACACCCTTACTCATTCTAAGCAAGGTGAAAAGGGAGCCAGTGTAGTCGCACCCAAAACAATGTATTTGTCCATTGTCTTTGTGAATGTACATAGAAGGTTTGCTTTCTTTATGGGCAGGGTTTATACAAAAAATTTTAAAATTATTCGTGCCGCCACCGCGATACTCTATACCGAGGGTAGTAAGAATTTTCTCAACATCAAGCATTAGTACTCCCCAATAAGCCCTATTGCAATTAATATTTCCATTTGATCAGTAGTAGTAATTTTTTTTAGATTACTCATACCCAACCAATCACACACTTCATCGAGTCGTTTTGGTGTCAGATAGTATTTTGTTTCTGACTTAATAACAGGAACTCTCTCTGTATCATAAAAATCGAATTCAATTTCAGCACATTTATATGTAAGTATTCTAGCCACGCAGTTATTTATCCCCCTACCCTTTGTATTGTCCCTTGAAACTCTAAAGAAAAAGGAACACCCGGCTTCAATAAAAGATTCTTAGACTGCTCAAATTGCAGATCAATCTGAGCTATGGGTATCTTCGATGTACAAATAAGATATTTCTTATTCGCTATGACTGAGCTTAACCAATTATACAAATGAATTCTGGTATATTCTCCAGAAGCAATGCAGCGAGTTGTGTCAAAAGCATCATCTATCAGATAGATATCAAATTTTTCAAAGTTCTTAAAGAAATCTTTCTTTTCTTCAAAATTAGTAAATTCCGCTAAAAGTTCCTGCATTCGTATGAAACGAACCCTTCGTTTATTTTTTAAATTTAACAGTTCTACAGCAAGCATCACTGCAAGAGCAGTATGACCGGCATTTGGTTGTTTTCCCCATATCCACAAAACAGAATAATTGTCTAAAAACTTCTTCGGGTCTTTCATAAACTCATCCAACTTCTCTACGCTAGGCCTATTGGCCTCTTTTATATCAGAGTTTTCTAAAGGGCAGCTCTGATAGTTCTCCAAACTATACCCCCAATATTTTTTAGGAATGTGTGCTCTTACTAACATAGTCTTTCGATAGCTCTCTTCTTCTCTTTTTAGCCAACACTCACAAGGATAGGCAGTATCTTCCTTAGTTTCTGGATTAAACATTATTGTAAATCCCCTACCATGGCACAATTCGCAGTGACTCATAGTTGTTCCCCTACTATTATTTTATCTTTCAATTCAATGAATGTTTCCCATTTTATAATTATGTATTCTTTCTCATTAAGCCAAAACCGCAGTACATATTTATCCCCTGTAATTTGAAGTCCTCTCAGCCTGTCAGAGGATAACCGTATGCTTTTGTTTTTTGATATCTCTAAAGGAATCTTAGTATATTCAGCTGGATCTATAATACAATCCTTACATCGAAGAATAGCGTAATCAGAATCACCATATTTTGAAATGAATCCTACTCGAAGAACAGGTAATTTTCCAACGGCCATCGATTCCTTTTCTATCTTCTGAAGAACAAGTGTTGTCGCAGAATAATATTCCTTCTCCGTAAATTTATCTTCAAACAGAAAATCTACAGTACTGGCATCGCCCTTCTTCCACCAGAGACCCCCACTACGAGCATGGCGTTTCCCTCCGGTATCGTCGGCTATGTCGTTTTCGCGCTGTCTTGAGAACTTTATCTTTTTCATAACTTCTGTATTAACTGTATATAAATTCCTTGAGCAAACTTGCTATTTTCTCTGAAAGCGTCTTTCAATGCTTTCATTCCCTGAAATGATTGATCGCCAACTTTGTAATAAGGACCCGCTCTATCAATAAGCCCCGTCTTGACACCTAGATTGAGAATCTCTCCGACTGAATCAATACCTACAGGAAAGGTATCTCCCTCTCTAAAGAAATATTCATACTCATACATATCCCCAGGAGAGCTCAATTTGTTTTTGTCAGCACGAAGACGTACCCTTTGACCGTAGAAATCATCTTTGAATTCCGCATCGGTTCCATCCTGCTTGAGAAACTTCTCTCGTTTTATCTCAAGAGCTAATGAGATATGATGTTGAATAGCATTGCCTCCAGAGTATGTATCTGGCAAAGATGTAAAACCACTCAAGTTGGCGCGGACCTGCGACGTTATGAACAGCGCTGGCTTATATGCCTCGCTCTCATCAGTAAGATCAGCCGCAGCAAAAGCACTGCACACATGTCGCATGAGCAAACCATTTTGCTTAGCCTCAACACCCATTGTTGCTTGATCAGCATCACGATCTTTTACATAGCGCGGTATTGCTGCCTGAAGGGAATCCCAAATAACAGCATCTACTTCTTTCGCACGAATCATATCACGGACAAGCTCAATGCCTTCTTCAGTATCTTCAGGATCTGCAACAAGAAGTTGGTTTATATCAACACCACATTTTTTAAGATAATCGGTAATAGCTATTTGATTGATAGTTTGTTCTTTAATTGAACATAACTTTAAAAATTCCTCACCTTTCTTTATCTCAGCTTTCTGCTCAGGTGTTAGTGTTGCCACTATCTGCATTTCTGAAATGAGCGCAAGAGTATCATTATAATCAAGCTCATCAACATCTTCACCTGTTTTGGAATTGGTAATATTCAATATTTTTACTGAGCGGGATTCCTCAATTGCAAGAGCACGCTCATAATCAAGAATGAATACTTTTTTCGGTTGAGGTGCCTCGCAAGTACAAATACCGTATCCCATAACATTATGAAGAATGAATGCCCATCTATCTTTTGCTTGAACACCACTAAAGAAATCAGGGTGTATTTTATGACAGTATCTACACTGTCTTTGCAAGTAGGCCGTAGTTTGATTTAACAGTGCGTTCTTTCCTGAATTATGAACAACAATTCCATTTGCAATGTAGTTATTATATGGATACGCGCATTGAATATCAAAAGTTTCCCTTTCACCAACAGGCTCTATCGACAGTATTGTAGCCTCATCTACAATGATCATTAGATTCTTTATCCTATCCAACATATGCAATTTCCCATGCTCTGATGGATCAATAAGCTCAAGATTTGATATATCGTTATTTAAAAAGTTTTCATCTTTATGGTGAACATGTATATCTACAGGTAAGAATTTTAATTTATTGATTTCTTCCTTTGATGCAGTATTGAGTATAGAAACATATTGATCATACGTCATGTCATTTAAGTACGCTTCATATACTATTCTTGATTGCTGACCTCTATAGTAGGGGTAATCTTTTTCAATCCCTTTATATTTATCCTTAACTATCTTTACAGGAAAATAAGGATGATATTTAACACAAATAGCTGGTCGAGAAGTATGCTTTTTCCTGCCTTTAACTCTGTTATTTCTATTCACATAAACAATATCTCCAACTTTCAAATCCTTTAATTCTTTATATCCAGATTGAGTTAAATATTTATGCTCCATTGTAGACGTAAGCTTTTCTCCTGAAGAAACAGAAACCTCAAAACATTTCTTCTTGCCTGTTTTTACCACATTTAGTATTTCATTCCTAACTACATATCCATCATCATCAACTGATTTTACATAGTATGTAGCCAAGTCGTTACTCATAGGTTTTCTACCTGTCTTGGTTACACCAGTAAATCTTTTATACAAATTTCGTATAGTACCGCCCTTACTGTTAGCCCTCTTATTGTTTTTCCAAATCTCATACCATAAAAAAGAATCCCCATCGATACAGCTTTTCGCACCAAACAGTAGTTGTATGCGACGGTAAGCAAATCCGCCACCAGTGATATAGTCGGTGCCAAACGATCCTGAGAAGAATCTCTTTAGTCGAAAAGCCTTGGCCTCATTTAATGTTGTTATCTTCGTAGTCTTTTTCTTTTTATTTATTTCGTGTACGATATCAGGAATGTCCATATGTTACCTCTCATGATGTTAATGTTCTATCTATGTACCAAGCTCCGCCATCCCTAATGGCATAGTCATCAATAGTATCGTTAAACGTTAATTCAACAGTGTTGCCTGAAACCTGGGCAGCATAATCACGGATATCTACTAGATTTACAAAGAATGATATTTCGTTTGAAATCTCCCCGGTTTCTATTGAGATGACCTCCTTTCCCTTTTTAGTTTCAGAACTAACTGCCAATGACATCTCACCAGATGTAATAGTAATATGTGCAGAATTCCTTCTGTAAGAGTCCGTAAATAATGACAATTTCTTGCATGCTTTTGCAAAAGTATCTTTTGGTATTCGAACAGAGTGTGAATGCTTCTTCAGTCTCTGTATAACTTTATCGTATTTTGGAAAAGAAGTTGCCATGAGTGAAACAAGATACCGAGCTTTTCCAACTGATGCAACAACACTATTCCCGTTTCGATGAAGCACAACCTTATCATCGGATTGTTCCATACCCGCCAGTAAACTAAAGCTTTCTAGAGAAATAAAGAGTGGCTCCTCAATAACCAGGTTCAATGCATAATAGGCAAAGCCGTGTGTATTAGTAGCCACAAGATTCCCATCAAAGTTTATCCCCTTGAAATGAGAAAAGGCTGTTGCTGATGGAAGGCACACTGCCAAAAAAGATTGAGCTTTCTTTAGTTCAGCTACAGACACCTCAGCTATAAATACACTTTCTAGTTGTTCCCCCTTGACCCAAAGAGAGTAATCTCTCTCAGTCAGATATACAAGATCGTACTCATTCTTTCCCGACATAAGAGAAAGAGAACTGTCTTCAAACGAGAGATCAAGCATATCTGAATCTGAGAGAGATATAACTTTATATAGAACAGCAAACTCCAACACACAATTAAAGTCCAAACAATCAACCGCCCCGACGGTAATCTCACATATCTGAACACCGTTTGAACAGTACAAGCGAAGGACATTATTCTTAAAAAGAAACTGTATGCCAATACCTGCTGCTATCGCAGCTTTTGTACGCGCAACAAGCTTGTGCGCATAAGCAAGGCAATTCTTCAAATCTTCTGTAGCTAACTGAACCTTCATGCCCCTTGCCCCTTGTCAGGATGATTGATATCTTTATCCCATGGTAGTAGCTCCAAAAAGAGCGCTAACAGAGATGTTATAAAAAGAGCCGCCCCAAAAAATATTGCAGAGACCATAACAACTGCCAACTCTTCTCCAGTTATGCTATTACCAGAGTGCCACGTTGCAATCATAAGAAGAACTGCTCCAAGAAATCCAAAACCAAGCCACAGCAACACACATTGCGTAATTGTTAATCCAAACGGCATATACGTTCTTTACTCCTTTAGAGCTATTAGTAATTTCTTTGCGTCTTCTTTTGATATAATAACAGTGTACGATGAATCTGCAATAGCAGAAACTATGGTAAGCTGAACCCTCTCATCAGGAACCTTATCTACAATAATTCGTTCAACTGAATTGAAAGTTTCTCCACCAATATCCTGTCTTATCTTTTGTAAAGGTGGTTTATATACATAAATATTTATTGCTGTTAGTAACCCAACAAGAAACAATACTCCTAGCACACTCCCAACCTCTATCTGATCTCGAAGAGGCTTCCCTCGTTCTTTGTTATAACAGTATGTAACTGCTGCAATAACCGAGAAAACAATAATGTAAATCAATATTGATAGCATGGTCCCCAACCTCCAAACTATTTTTTCCATTTATCGAGAACATCAACATCAGCTTTGATGTCAATGGTAATTCGAGGAATATCTGTTGTCATTATCTTTGGTAGCATTATAGCCACCTCCTCTACTTCGTTATCAGGAGCCTCCGTCAAAATACTATCGTGGACAGTTCCTATGATACGAGTTTTCTTATTATTTGTATCAAGCCAATCTTGAAAACGGATAAGTCCTGTAAAACACACATCTCCGGCACTATTGTGCACTAAAGAACCATTTGCACTAAATTGTGGCTCCCCTTCTAACATCATAAGATCAAAAATATCAGAAATCCCAAAGTATTCCTTATGTACTACAGTTTTTAAATACCTTCCATTTTTTAAGAATTTGAATTCCTTTGATTTTGATTCAAAACAAAGAGCGGTTTCCCGCGATAAAGATCTTTTCTTATTCTTTGTTCTACACCGTATAACTTGCAACGATCTTTTATTTCTAGCAGAAGCTATGTTCCCTACACAAACTATATTATAAGACAGCCAATAAGGTAAATCTGAAAGGCAGGATTTTCTTCTATTATCTTTATAATGATAATATTTATTAGCCATATCTTTTTTTCTTTTACTAGCAAACCCAATAGTAGCTTCAAATTTTTCGAAATCTTTATTAACACAAATATTAAATGCTTTATCTGCTCTTCTCACCATAGTTGAACGAACTCCAACTATATGTAACAAATTACCAAGCTCATATGCTAATTCTTTAGAAGTTGTTGTGTATGGAGCACCATCCCTATTTACAGAACCGTCTGTAGTAAACATACCTGATAAAAAAGAACATATTACCGAAGTAGGACTGCACCATATTATATCTGGAATTCTTTTGTATCGAGCGGTAACTCGTCGTAGTCCGCATTTATCAAAAAAGGTTGTAACAACTTGATGATTTAAGCTAATTTTAAGAACATCCTCATAATTCTCTTTCTTGTTAAAACATACAGACACATTAGTATCAAATGTTTTATTCATTATAGTAACCATTCTTTGTGCTATATCCATATCCTCATGATTAAAAACACAAGAAGCACCGCGTGTTTTGTTAAAACTCCCATTACCAATCATTAAGCCTAGGACAAAGCCCAACTCCTCTGTAACTTGAACAGTAAGGTTAAACTCACGCTTTCTAAGACCTTTATTAGAATATTTCTTATATAAATTAATAATTTGATATATAGCTTTATTACTTTCAGTAAATCCTATGACAAAATCAGTATTAGTAAGTTTATCTACTTCTTTCCAATCTTCCTTCATCCCTTCTACTAATATTTTAAATCTATGATCCTTTGTTGCAGTAATAGAAGTGCCATCTGAAAAATAATATCTATACAATTCTTTTTTACCAGAATATAAACCCCTTGCCTTTTTTATCTTATTGTGCGTAAAAACACTCACATCTTTATCTACAAGAGCACCTATTTTCATATAACCTTTTTTAGTTGGAACAAGAGTATCAAAATGCATGCAGCTTTGAACCGGAGTATTTACTGACCGTCTTTCGGCAGACTCCCGCACAAAATCATCACTGCTTTTTATATCCGGTAAATATCTTCTTCTCCCATATACAGTTTCGACATACCCATTCGCCCGAGCAAATGCTTTTATGTAGGTAACCCACTCTGATACTCTTGGATAAGCATCAAAAAAACTCCTCATAAACGCTTTAGCTTTGTCTAAAGAAATACCTAATGATTCTGCAAGAGACTCTGCCCGCATCTGGTACACTATCCCGAAGTTGATAATTTTGGCCGCATCGCGCTTGTTAGCATGCTCAGGTATCTTCTTATCAAACTGATCCAAAGGTATACCGAACATTGAACACGCTGTGTATGTATGAAAGTCATGCCCCGATTTAAAGGCATTAATCATATTAGTATCACCAGATATCATTGCTAACAAGCGTAATTCGACCTGGCTTAAATCGGCGGTGCATATTTTATGTCCTGGTGGTGCTATAATAATATTTCGTACTCTATTGTCTCGTGGGATATTTTGGAGGTTTGGAGAAATTGCCGACAAACGAGAAGTAGCTGTTCCTATCTGAAGATAACTCGGATAAACTCTACCTGCCTCATCCGCAAGTTTCTTATACCCCTCAAAGTATGTTGATGTCTGTTTATTAACACCACGATACTCCAATATCTTTTTAAGAATTGGTTTCTTCTCTGAAAAAAATGTAATTGCTTCCTCGTCTGTAGAAGGCTGCTTCCCTTTTGTTGTAATATATTTATTGTTAACCTGAAGTTTTAGTTTCGTATACATAAACTCACGTAGCTGGTCTACTGAGTTGAGATTAAACTCATATTTAGCTTCTTTGAAAAAGTCAGCCTTGACTGACTCTGCTATAATATTGTTTTCTTCAATCATTTTATCGATGTAGGGAACATCTACCATAATGCCATTCTCATGTATTCTAATAAGAACCTTACACAGAGGCATTGTAATATTGTAAAAAGGATAACTATATAATGTATCAATAGTTTGCTTCAAATATTTATAAATTCTAAAGGTGACATCAGCGTCCATAGCAGAATAAAATGCCTTGCGACCGAGCCCCAGTTCTTTGAGCCGTGCCTCTTTTGTATCTTTAATGTATGTAGAACAATATACTAATCTTGCATTGTACTCTGGGTCGAATCCAGCGGCTGTGGCTAACTCAGTGGCATCAAACAATGATCCTTGCTCGACATCATTCTTTTTTTTCTTGTCCTCTTTTTGTATTCCAACAATTCCACCATGCTCATCAAGAACATCTTCATACCCCCCTTCCTGTGTCATGTACCAAGCCATTGTTTTTAATTTGTATAATGATGCCGACTTTCCCCCC
>Ga0209777_10007824_pt1 | contig 11780 bp, 10 predicted proteins | sample FrelakmetHBP12HB_FD_187147 | JGI IMG/M metagenome (GOLD analysis project Ga0209777, IMG submission 187147) | Freshwater lake sediment microbial communities from the University of Notre Dame, USA, for methane emissions studies -HBP12 HB (SPAdes)... | ecosystem: Environmental > Aquatic >... | reverse complement strand
CGCCGCCAGCTGTCGCCTTCACCATCTCATCGTCGTCGCCGGACTCGGCGTCAGCGGTATGGTCGTGCTTCTCCTGGCCGAGCCATACCGCCTGGCCCGTTTGAACGCCTATCAAGATTTCTGGAATGATGCCCAAGGTGCGGGCTATCAACCGCTCCAATCTCTGACAACGATCGCTTCCGGCGGCTGGTTCGGCGCCGGGCTGGGATCGGGCATTCAAAAGTACGGGTACCTCCCTGAGAGCCACACCGATTTCGTCTTCGCCATTCTCTGCGAGGAGCTTGGAGTTCTGGGCGGTGCGATGGTCATCCTGCTTTTCTGCGGCTTCGTCTGGCTGGGGTTGCGCTCGGCCCTGCGCGCCCGGACTAGATTCGAGTTCCTCTTGGCGTTTGGTTTGACCTTCATCATCGGTCTGCAGGCCGCCATGAACATCGCCGTCGTTACGGTTCTGACTCCGACCACCGGCGTGCCCTTGCCCCTGGTGTCGGCCGGCGGCAGCGGACTGTTCACCGTTTGCGCCGCGGTCGGATTGCTTTCCGCGATCGCCGCGCGCGGTTCCTCACTTGCCGTACAAAGCGAGTCCTTCACCAACCCTGCGCCCGAAAGACCGTTGGGGGCGCCCATAGCGGAGTTTGCCGGGTGACCGCCCGAGTTCCACACCCCATCGAGGGACCGCTCTTCGCCTTTGCGGGTGGAGGGACCGGCGGACATCTGTATCCCGCGATCGCCGTGGCCGAAGCCCTGCGCCGTCGCCGGTCGGACGCGAGGTTCGTCTTCTTCGGCACTCGCCGCCGCATCGACCGTCAAATTCTCGACCAGGTGGAGTGCGATTTCGTTGAGCAAGACCTACCGCCTCTGTCGTTGGTTCCCTGGCGTGCCCTCAGCGCCTTGGTGGGCTTTCGGCGGGCCTGCCGGGCCTGCCGCGAGCGGTTCGCTGTCGCTCGCCCTGCGGCCGTAATAGGCACGGGCGGGTTGGCTTCCGTACCCCCGGTTAGAGAGGCCGCCCGCGCCGGAATACCCACCGCACTTTTCAACCCCGACGCGATCCCCGGTAAGGCCAATCGTCACCTTGCGAGCCTGGCCGACTGCGTCTTTGTCCAGTTTGAGGAATCCGCCGCGCATTTTCCGCGCGGGACCAATGTTGTCGTCTCCGGTTGTCCGGTGCGACCGGAGTTCTACTCCGCGACCCGCGAAGCAGGTATCAAGCGCTTCGGGCTCGATCCACGCCGCAAGACGTTGCTGATAACTGGGGCCTCACAGGGTGCCCGAACCGTAAATCAGGCCGTCGTCGCCAACGCTGATTTCCTTGCCGCCCATACCGGTTGGCAAACCCTGCACTTGACCGGCGACGCCGATTACGAGTTGGTTGCGGACGCCTATCGCGGTCACGATTGCGCGGTCCAGGTAGTCGCCTACACCCATCACATGGCCGAGGCCATGGCCGCCGCTGATCTCATCGTCTCGCGGGCCGGCGCCTCAACCCTGGCGGAGATAATTGCCGTCGGTCGGGCGTCGGTTTTGATGCCTTATCCATTCCACAGGGACCAACACCAGTCTGCCAATGCCGGCTGTCTGGCCCGGGTAGGGGGGGCGCAGGTTGTGACCGACGCGATCGACGCCGCCGTAAATGCGCCGGTTCTGCGCGCGGTACTGGACGAGTTGATGCGGTCCGGGGATGCTTGTGGGATAATGGCGGATGCGGTGCGGGCCGTCGGTGGGGGAGTGGCGGGAGCGGGGCGGGGGCGCTGGGGCAACCCGGCGGAACTCATCGCTGACCACCTCTTGGAGATGTCCGGGGCGGTCGATCTGCCGGTGGGGGGCGGGTGCTCGCCGTGGTGCGAAACGGTGAAGGCTTTGTAACCTTACACCCGATAATTATTAACAGGACGTGATTGTCATGCGGTTTTTTGCGCGGCGGGGACGGCATCTCATTGGCCCGGCAGGGCGGTACCCGGCGTGACGCGGAATAGGCGAGGGAGCGCGATGTTGTCGGTTGGTGAAGCCGGATTACTCCAGCGGTGTCGCGGTAGCGGCGTCTTATTCGCAGACACCAACAGTCTTCGGGTCCACCTGATCGGAATCGGCGGGTCGGGGATGATGGGCGCGGCCGCTCTTCTGCGTGACATGGGTTCGCGCGTGTCAGGGTCGGACTTGAGCCTGTTCGACGGATTGGGCGTGCTGGTGCAGAGCGGAGTCCGCGTTTCCGTAGGGCATTGCGAATCGCAACTTGACGCCGATGTGGATTTAGTGGTCGCAAGTGCCGCCGTTCCCGAAACAAATCCAGAGCTGTCCGCGGCGCGCGCGCGCGGGATCCCGGTTCTTAAATACGCTGAACTTCTGGGGGCGCTGATGGCCGTTCGGGAGGGCGTGGCAATCGCCGGCACGCACGGCAAGAGCACGACAACGGCGATGACCACTTATCTCTTTCGCGAGGCGGGCCTGTCACCCTCATTTGTAATCGGGGCCAGATCGGCGCAACTGCAAGGCAGCAGCGGACTGGGGGGGGGGCCGCATTTCATCGTTGAATCGTGTGAGTACAACCGTTCCTTCTTGCAATTCAGACCGCGCATGGCCGCGGTACTCAACGTCGAGCCGGACCATCTCGATTGCTACCGGGACCTCGCTGAAATCGCCGAAGCTTTTGCCGAGTTCTGCGGCAACGTTGGTCCGGGCGGGCTGGTCGTGGTCAACGGAGACGATCCGCTGGCGGTGCGCGCGGCGTCGGCGTCGCGCGGTGAGATACAGACGTTCGGCTTTGGCGAGGGCGCGGACTGGTCCGCCCGCCGTTTGCAAAGCGATCGCGGGCGCTTTTCATTCGAAGTCTGGTTTCGAGGGTCGTGGTTGTTGAACGCGCGACTCTCAATTGCGGGACGTCACAACGTCTCCAACGCCCTGGCGGCTATCGCCCTTGCGCACCGCGCCGGCGGAGACTCGACGGCTCTGTCGAATGCTTTGGAAACTTTTGCCGGCGTTGACCGCCGGATGACCTTCCGCGGCGAGGGACACGGGGTGACCATCATCGACGACTACGCCCATCATCCGACGGAGATTCGCGTGACGATCGAAGCCGCGCGAATGCGCTATCAGCCCCGACGAACCTGGATCGTGTTTCAACCACACCAGGCGTCGCGCACGCGGCATTTCATGGAGCAGTTCGCCGAGTCTTTCGGGTTGGCGGATGAGGTCATCGTGCCGAATGTGTATTGCGCCCGGGAATACGACGAGACTGCCGGACGAAGCGGGGCCGAGGAACTCGTGGCGCGGATCTGCCGCCGCGGCGGCCGGGCGCGCTACCTTGCGACGTTCACCGGAGTCGCGGATCATCTGGCCGCGAACCTGGCCGAGGGCGACTTGGTGATGACCATGGGCGCCGGAGATATTTGGAAGATCGCCGATGAGCTGGTGGAGAGACTTTGCCAACCAGATGACGTGCGACGCACCCCTCGGACAGAACACCTGGTTTCGTCTGGGGGGGCTTGCCCGGTATCTGTTTCGGCCGCGTGACGCCGCCAACCTCGGCTCGCTTATGCGGCGGGCCGATGAGGAGGGAGTTCCGGTCAAGACGCTAGGGCGCGGCGCCAACGTACTGGTAAGCGACGACGGATTCGACGGCGTGGTCGTGCGCCTGGACGCACCCGAGTTTAGGCGCGTCGAACAGCGCGGCACGCGTTTCGAGGTCGGGGCCGGCGTCGATCTCCTGCGCCTGGTTAAACAGTGCAGCGAGAGCGGGCTTGCGGGCTTGGAGGCCCTGGCGGGCATTCCGGGAACAGTGGGCGGCGCAGTGCGGATGAACGCCGGCGGGCGGGACGGAGAATTCGGCGACGTAGTCCGTGAAGTGCGTGTCCTGGCTCCGGGAGGGGAGCAAGAGACGTGGCCGGCAAGTCGCGTGGGGTTCGGCTATCGTCACGCCGAGCTCGATGACGGCGTGGTCCTTTCCGCGACCATCGAACTGCGCGAGGACGATCCTGATCGTGTTCGGAGGGACTATCGCGAACACCTCGATCAAAAGCAGCGCACCCAGCCGCTCGCAGAACATAGCGCGGGCTGTATTTTCAAGAACCCTGAGGGCAAGTTTGCGGGGGCTTTGATCGACCGTGCGGGCTTAAAGGGCGCGCGCTATGGCGAGGCCGAGGTCTCCACAATGCACGCGAACTTCATTGTTGCGCACAACGGAGCGACGGCGTCGGATGTCCTGCACCTGATCGATCTGGTCCGCGACCGCGTTCGCGAGGAGTTTGACACGGAGTTGGAAACGGAAATTGAGATATGGAAACCGCAGTGCGGCCAAAGGCGCCGAATGGCGAATGCGGAATAGCGAATGCTGAATGAACGGCGCGACCGCGAAGCGCAATTAGAAGCAAGCAGACTCCGTTGCACAGAGTTGTTGAAAGAAACCTTCGCGCAGCGGAAGGAATTGATTGGTATCTGGAAGATGAAGACCACTCCTGCGACCTGCCCGGAGAAGCGCCAGGCCGGTGATAAGAACCTCGACGCGATGAAGATCACGGTCCTCGCAGGGGGACCGGGGTTGGAACGCGAGGTCAGCCTCAACAGCGGCCAGGCGGTCTTCGATGCACTGAGGCGTCTTAGGCACAGCGTGGTGCTGCGCGACATCGCCCCGGACGATCTGAGCGCTCTCGACCCGCCCGCCGATTTCGTCTTCATCGCCCTGCACGGTGAGTTCGGCGAGGACGGCGCATTGCAGTCGGAATTGGACTCCCGCGGGTTGCGCTACTGCGGATCCGGCGCAGCAGCCTCGCGCGTAGCCATGAACAAGGTTGAGTCCAAGCGTGTCTTCGATCGCGCCGGCGTACCGACCCCCCCATACAGAGTTCTCGATCGCGCCAACCTCGAGGCGGCGGTGGAGAGGATCGAGCTGCCCGTAGTGGTCAAACCCGTCGCTTCCGGCAGCAGCGTGGACACGAGCATAGTGCGAAGCCGCGAAGCGTTGGCGTCGGCCGCGGCACTAGTCGTCGATCGCTACGGCGAGGCGCTTGTGGAACGCTACATTGAGGGATACGAGTTCACCGTCGGGATTCTCGGCGAGGAGGCGCTGCCGGTTTGCGAAATCCGCACCAAGCGGGAATTCTACGACTATCAGGCAAAGTACATCGACGACGACACGAAGTATCTTTTCGACCTGGACGTTTCCGCGGAGTTGTTGACCCGGGTTCAACGAACGAGTCTCGCGGCACATCGCGCCCTGGGTTGCAAGGTGTTTTCGCGGGTGGACTGCATGGTGGATCGTGAAACGATGGAGCCATTCATCCTTGAGGTAAACACGATTCCGGGGTTCACAAGCCATTCGCTGTTGCCTAAGGCCGCGGCGCGGGTAGGCTTGAGCTTCGATCAGCTCTGCCGGCGGATCATCGAATTGTCCTGGGAGGAGTTTGAAAAGAGGGATTCGTAAGGGTGGAACCGGCAAGTCGGATCATTGACGATTTGGCGATTTGGCGATTTGGTGATTGAGACAACGTGCGCAGCGGATCATAGAGAACGATGGGAAAGAAACGCCGTAACAAGAGCACGGAGCCGTCGAAACCGCGTTTCGCGATAATTCGTGCCATCAGGCGGCACCTGCTGGGGAGGCCGATGGCGATCGCCGGCGCAGTCTTCGCAGTCGGCGGTCTCGTACTGGCCGGTTCGGTCGCGCTAGCCCGCCTCGACGAACGTGTAAACCGCGAGCTGCTCGAACGTCAGCCCGAGGCCTCCGTGGAGTTCGTCGATCTGCCGGAATCCCTGATGGGACTCGCGGTAGGCGACCTTCGCGGGAGCATCGCCGAGCTTCTGGGACGGAACTGGACGGACGACGTGCGCTGCAGGGAGATGGCAGAACGCGTCTCCCGAATCGGCTGGATCGCCGAGGTTCGTTTTGTACGACGAACCAACAGCGGGCGGTTCGAAATCAGCGCCCGCTATCGACTCCCCGCCGCGATGGTCGCGGATCACGGCGACTACGTGCTTATCGACGCCGACGGAGTGCGCCTCCCCGGCGTTTACGTTTATCACCCGCGGTGGTACATCATCGACGGAGTTGAGGGCGCGGCTCCACCCGTCGGCGAAAAGTGGCCGGGCGCCGATCTGCGCGCGGGACTGACAATCATTTCCGCCTTGCGCAACGAACCGTTTCGTCCGCAAATCGTCGGCGTAGTAGTGGACAATTTCGCCGGACGACACAACCCACGGGCGTCACACATGGAGCTTATTACCGATCGGCCCGGCGGGCGGATCCGCTGGGGGTCGGCGCCGGGATCGGAGGTCGAGGAAAATATTGTCTCCCAGAAGCTGGCGCTTCTACGCCAGAACTTTTTACAGACCGGTCGGGCCGACGCGGACCACGAGGTCATCGACGTCTCGACCTTTCCCGACCGATTTCATATTCCGGGATAACCGGCCGTCGGTCGCCCTTGGGGCCGATTTTGGCGCATTGCAGAGGGTTACAACGCCACCAGGCTCGGATTTGCTGGCAGTGTCCGCCATACGCTTCAGCCGGGTCGGCGATCAGGGTAGCATACAGAATAATGCGCAGCCGCCTCCGAATACGTGATAGAATCCAAGGGGCTTTTTAGGCAGGAACTGCAATGAACGATGTCGCATCAGTTCTGGAACAAGTTCGGGTTTTCCTCGTTCAGCACGCGCCCAACGCGCTGCCGACCGGGGCCTGGTCCGTAGCGCTGGTCTGTCTCGTCAGCGGAATCGCCCTTAGCGTGCTGGGGGCCAAGTTCGCCCGCATCGGGCTCACCAGCGGATTTGTTCTGGTGGGCGGCCTCCTCGGAGCGAGTTTCGCCGATGGGCTCGGGTTTTCAAGGTTGGTCTGCGCGCCCATAGGAAGCCTGCTATTCGGCGTGATCGGTTTTCAGACGTTCCGACTATGGGTCGGCCTGGCCTCGGCGGCGGTGTTGTCCGGGATCGTATTGAGCACGTTCGGTTACAGGAATGTCACTCCCCACGTATCCGAGTTCCGACGAACTTCGCCCTGGGTGATTCCCGATTCGTCGCCCCAATCGCCAACCAGTGCGGCTGCGGAGTACGTTATCCCGACCCGGGATCAGCAAGCGGCCTACGTTGAGTTCTCTCCCGGCCAATGGGCTTCGGATTTCTGGGCATTCGTGTCCGAGCGAGATGCTTCAACGGCGCGGAATGGCAAGGCCCTGGCGGCGCTGACCGCGCTTGGCGGACTTTGCCTCGGACTGATCGCCGTGCGCATCGCATTGGTTCTTGCGACCTCCCTGATCGGAACATGTCTCGTAACCACCGGCGTGGCGACATTGTTGACGCACTCGGTTCCCGAATCATATCAGGCCTTTGACAACAACCCGACGCTGGTGGGCGTGGGCATTGGCGCGTTTCTGGTGACTTCGCTGGTTCTTCAAACCATGCTGATGCGCAAGCCCGCGGTTACCGTGAAAGTGGCGAATGGCAGTGCGAAGGCTTAAAGCCTGTCCAAGAACTTCCCGCCTTGCTCTCGTCTCTACGAGGAATCAGAAACGCTGAAAGCAGAAACGCTGAAGGGCGAAACAGAGAAGACATGAAGGGAGCTGGCCATTTCTTTGGGCAGCCTCCAAGAAACTCAATCTTGCTTCACCAAAGTCAGACGTATCGCAGCCGACCAGAGTACGCGGCGAACCTCAAAACGCCGACCGACTGAGTGACTTACCCACGTGGGCGTTGATTCTCGTGAAGTCCTGCTCATCAACTTGGTGCGTGCCAAAATCCCCAGCCAGACCCGCTGGGCGTCGCCACGTGGCAAAGCACGTTGACATGTAGCGTGCGAGGTGATAAAGGTGAATGCCTCATAGGCGACTTTCGGAAACTACTCCTCTCACTCGTCCGGAGGTGCGCGATGCGCGGCTCGCTTCTCCTCATCGCGGTCGTACCGACAAACAGAGTTCCTACGCTGGCGATCGCCGGCCCGCCAAAAGTTCACCGCCACCGGGCTCTTGTTGGCGCCACGTCATGCCCGGAGCTATGCAAGGAAACGTATCGTCGTCCCGTGCTCTGCCGCCCGGATTGCCGGGCGAGCGGCGCCCGGGGCGGTTTCGGGACAGTATTGGCAAGCTTGTTTGGAAAGGAACCAGGTATGAAAACACTACGAGCACTGGTTTTCGTGGGAACAATGGCAATTGGGGTAGAGCTCCTGGCGGAGCCTGCTGCTCTTCGTGCGGAGTCGCCAGCTACGGGAGCGCTTAGCACGTTCGATACAGGGTTGGATGGATGGACTGAGGAGTTCCCCGCAGACATCGACATCTTCTGGGAATCCACCGACGGCAACCCCGGCGGGTTCATGAGAACCGTGGATACGAGTGGGTTACAGGCTCGGGCTCTCGCTCCGAGCAAGTACCTCGGCGACTGGTCCACTCTGGACAACGCCCGAGGCATCGTCCGAGTGGACGCCAAGTTGATAGATGCCGGTGGGTTCACGGTCGAATGGGCCGGGGGGATTGAGATCGCCGGACCCGGTGGGCGGTTAGACCATCTATTCCCGGTCCCTCACACAAGTACCTGGCGTACATTTACGGTGTCCATCGCCGAGGCAGATTGGCAGGTCAACGAGGGAACGTGGGCGGGGGTGCTGGCCAACGTCACGAAGATGTCGTTGCTTGCCGACACCACTGACGGCTACGATGTAAACGGGTACGACAACATCTATGTCGGACCCCAGGCTGGAATCCCTGCGGTATCAGAGTGGGGATTGGCTGCCACCGCCCTCTTGCTGCTAATAGCGGGGACGGTTGCGCTGAGTCGGAGGCGGTTGGCGCTGGCAAGCTGAAACGGTTGCTGCTGCGTGTACCTTTGGCAAGCGTGCATGAAGTGTGACGCGGACAACGCTGCAGCCCTGTTGCGCCTCGTCGGCGTCCGCGAGGGTGGCCAATGGGAGCAATACTGGCAAACTCGAAGAATCGCCTGATGCCAAAATCGGTGGCCAGACCCACACGAAGACACGAAGGGCGTTGAGATTCGAGAATCTGCACGGCACGCGGTTTGCTGGGCCTCTCCAGCAAGTCGATCGGGCGGCGCAGTATGGGGAACGTGGACGCCGCGACGACTTGGTGTGCCGATAGCGCACTCGGACGAATACTGCGATCGTGGTCTATCTGGAATGGCCCCCACCGTTTCAACCGAGCCACGACGCAAGCTGGAGACTGATTCAAATGCCTACCAACTTTCGCTCGTTTACCTTTTTTGTCATAGCCGGGGCACTTGTCGTAAGTTTTGTATTTGGCCAAACGCCCAAGCAGGAACCATCCAAAGCGGCACCTCCCAAGGAAAAAGCCGCCACCACCCTCGAAAACCTGATGGCAGCATTCAACGGGGAAAGCAACGCCAACGCCCGCTACGCCGCCTTCGCTAAGAAGGCCGATGAGGAGGGCTTCGCGGGCGCCGCCAGCTTATTCCGCGCCGCCGCACGCGCCGAGCAGGTCCACGCTGACGGTCACGCAGCAGTCATTAAGACGCTCGGCGGCCAGGCCAAGCCCGACATCAAACCGCCGCAGGTCAAATCAACGAAGGAGAACCTCCAGGCCGCGCTCGACGGAGAAACATACGAACGCGATACCATGTATCCCGATTTCATCGCCGTCGCCAAGAAAGAGAACAACAAGGACGCCCTGCGTTCCTTCAACTTCGCCCTCACCGCCGAAACCGAGCACGCCAAGCTCTACGGCGATGCCCTTAAGAATCTCGATTCGTGGAAGACCGCCAAGACATTTTATGTATGTTCAGTATGCGGTTACACGACCACCAAGCTGGACTTCGAGAAGTGTCCATCATGTTTCAGCCCCAAGGACCAATACGAGACCATCAAGTAACTTGTGCCACGCATTGTTGACAGCATCCTCGGAGCCGGGAGAATCAACGAGATTGGACGGCGGCAAACGCAGACGTCCAGTGCTCCGTCGCAACTGATTTTTCTGATTGGGTGGTGCCACTGCTCTAGAGCAGTGGTACAAGCCAATCCGTAGGTTTAGGTGCATCAGAGTACTGGGGGCCTTTTCCGGAACTCCAAGCGCGAGCCGAGGGCCGATCCGAGCCGGAAGCCCCGGCGCGCCGGGAACCGGGCCGTGGCGTCGCGGTTTATCCGCGGCGCAATCAGTACCGCAGCACAAATGGAGTGGTTTGGTCGGTCGCCTGCGCCCACGGTTGATCGGTTGACCCTGTCGAATCAAGGAGAACGCTATGTTTCCGCCGATTCCGGCCTGGGACGCTTTGCATCCCTTGATCGTTCATTTCCCGATCGCCCTGCTCATCGTCGCGCCGATCTTAGTCGTCATCGGCCTTTTCTTCCGCGTCCATGCTCCGGGGTGGTTCGGCGCGGCGCTGGTCGTCATGCTTCTCGGAACGATCGCCGCCTACGTAGCCATCGAAACAGGAGAAGACGCCGCTGAGCTAGTCACCCGCACCGGCGGAATCCCGGCCGTGCTCGAACGACACCAGGACCTCGCCGAGACCACCAGAACGGTCTTCACGATATTGACTGTCGCTTTCGCCGCACTGGCCTTTGGACCGTCGCTTCTCAAGAAGCACCTTGCTCTGTTTGTCTTTCGGATCGCCGTCACTGTGTTCCTTCTCGTTTATCTGGGTGGTATGGTCTTGCTCGCCAACACCGCCCACGCCGGTGGCCGACTCGTACACGAATTTGGCGTTCGCGCGGCCATCTCCGCATCGGCCGAGCCTGCCGCCGCTCAGCCTGACCACGACGATGATTAAAATGACTTACGATCCTCGGGCGATTAGCTCAGCTGGCTAGAGCGCCTGCCTTACAAGCAGGAGGTCAGAGGTTCAAGTCCTCTATCGCCCATTCTGGAAACCAGAAACTAGCCCAGGTTGCGCAGTCGCGCGAGTGAATCGGCCCTGGCGATAGCGTGCGGGCCGATTTTTCTCAGAAGTCTTCACTACATTTTCGGGGGTGTCCCTTCGATCGGCGGGCCGAGGTTGGATGGGTCGGTTGCGTCGCGGTCGGCACAGAGGCGTTCAGACAGGGTGAGCTTGTGGGCTGTCAGGAGTTCGGCCTGTTCGCCGTTGGGACGGGCGATCCGGGAAAGGCGAGGGGTTCGCCCCTCCACGGTGGTCAAGGGCGGGTGGCCCAGGTCGAGCCGTATCCGACCTGGGGGAACGATTTATTCTCACAACCGTCCCAGAGCTGCGTAAGGAGTGCGCGGGAGTCAAGGCCGAAAATGGGGACTGACAGCACATCGAATTGCTCTCAGCGGCAGTAGGAGAAACAGAAATTCGGGCGGGTGGCCCAGGTCGAGCCGTATCCGACCTGGGGAAACGATTTATTCTCACAACCTTCCCAGAGCTGCGTAAGGAGTGCGCGGGAGTCAAGGCCGAAAACGGGGACTGACAGCACGTCGAATTGCTCTCAGCGGCAGTAGGAGAAACAGAAATTCGAAATCATGGCCCCAGATTCGATAACGCTGAATCCGGGCCACCCGGCCTTGACACGCCGTGGCGTGCGGAGCACGCGATCGGCCGCGATCCGCGCCGCCTTCCGGCGATGCGGCGCGTCAAGGGCCCGCCAACCACCCAGTTCCTTGATTCTCGCATCGATCAGCCGAGAGGGGGAGTCACCTCCGTTACCTTCCTCGACGCCGTTCTTCCTCTTCTTCATGGTTGTTGTGGCTGGCCCGTCACTTGCGCAACGCTGGTCAGACCCATCTTCAACACTTCGAAATCGTAAGTCTTGGAAAATAAGGCACTTATGATTTGTGATTTCGGCCTTGGCACTACACACTATCCCTTGGCGGCAGACCGCAAGATCATGGGCGACTTACGCGCAG
>Ga0209777_10007823_pt1 | contig 11782 bp, 12 predicted proteins | sample FrelakmetHBP12HB_FD_187147 | JGI IMG/M metagenome (GOLD analysis project Ga0209777, IMG submission 187147) | Freshwater lake sediment microbial communities from the University of Notre Dame, USA, for methane emissions studies -HBP12 HB (SPAdes)... | ecosystem: Environmental > Aquatic >... | reverse complement strand
TCGGCTTGACACATGCCCGCCGGCACACCTTACGGGGCAAGCCGCATTATGCCTGTCAGTCCCGGGCCGGCAGTTCATCACCTGGTCTTACATATAAAAAATCAACTACAGAAAACAGAACCCGTCAATCGGAAAATATATGTGCATACCATGATCATTTTAATACATCAAGCAGGAAGCGGGCTGCTATTCCGCTCACAGTCCCGAAATACCCCTGTGCGTGCCGTTCGGCTAACGATCCCCACTTTTGGGCCAGCAATGGACTTTCACCCCCGAGTATCTGTGCCTATGCCGGGCCCACAAAAAAAGAGCTGAAGATAAAATCTCCAGCTCTTTTTTCTTAAATTAATAACTTACGCTTCAGCGGGCGCTTGCGGCAAAGCCCAGAACGCGGCGCGCGCTATGCATGAATCCTTTTTTTTGTTTACTGTCGGTGCGCTCCATTGACGCAGAGGGCTCCTTCCGCGGCGCGCGCTGCGCATGCTCCTGCTTTTGAGCCCGGTAAGCCGGTTGCTGCGCAGGCCTTGACGCGCGGCGTACGGGTTGCTGCTGGGGCCTGCGGCTTGCAGGCGGCTGCAGGTGTGCGTATGCTACGGTGGCAGTGCTTTCGGTTTTCTGCAGCTGCAGCTTGGCGCCCAGCGACCGCTCAAGGCAGCGGATCAGGTCCTTGTCATCCCGGGTTACAAAGCTACACGACCGGCCGGTCTTTTCAGCGCGGCCCGTGCGGCCGACGCGGTGCGTATAGGCATCAGCCGTATCCGGCATGTCATAGTTGATGACATGGGAGATATCGGCGACATCTATGCCGCGGGCGGCGATATCGGTTGCCACCAGCACACGGAAGTCTCCGCTTCTGAAGCCGTCAAGCGCCTTCTGCCGCTTGACCTGCGACAGGTTGCCGTGCAGCGCTGTTGCATCAAAGCCCGTTTTTTCAAGCTGCAGCGCCAGGCTTTTCGCCCGGTGCTTCGTGCGCGTAAACACCAGCACGGAGGATGCGGCGCTGTCGTTCAGGATATTTTTTAAAAGTGTTGTCTTGCCCTCCGACTCCACGGCATAGAAGGCCTGCGTCACGGTTTCTGCCGGCGCTGCATGGCCGATCTGAACGGTAACGGGATTGCGCAGTATCTCGCGCGCCAGGGTCTGTATCTCCCGTGGCATGGTGGCGGAAAACAGCAGTGTCTGCCGGTCTGTGGGCAGGCGCTTGATTATTTTCCTGATGTCGGGCAGGAAACCCATGTCGAACATCTGGTCTGCTTCGTCAAGCACCAGCACCTCAACGGTGGAAAGGTCGATGGTGCCGCGCTGCACATGGTCGAGCAGCCGGCCCGGGCATGCTGCAACGATGTCAACGCCGCTGCGCAGCGTCTTGATCTGGGGCTGTATGCTCACGCCGCCATAGATGCTCATGCCGCGATGCCGCGTGTGGCGCCCGAGGTCGCGCACAACCTGGTTGGTCTGCTCGGTGAGCTCGCGCGTGGGAGCGATGATAAGCGCCCGCACATTGCCGTGCGCGCGGTTGAGCAGGCGCTGCAGTATGGGCAGCACGAAGGCCGCTGTTTTGCCGGTGCCGGTCTGGGCTGTGCCCATGACATCGCTGCCTGCAAGAACGGGCGGCATGGCCTGCTGTTGAATGGGTGTGGGCACGCTGTAGCCAAGCGCCCTGATGCCAGTCATAATTTTTTCGTCGAAATTGAATATATCAAAATTCATAGTTCTTTATTCTCTCTTTACAATTATTAGATACGGTACTGCTTTGTGTGCCATGCAAGCATGGCGGTTTGTTTTTTTGTTACCTGTCTGGTTTCACATTGCCTGCTGTATGCTCCTTGCGACCTCGGATTAGAGTTTAGGGACGCTGAATAGAAAAAAGCCCGCGGGACTCGTTCAAATCCCGCGGGCTTTTATTTTACAAAAGATACTGGATTTTCCGTCAACGTCTGTGCTTATTACTGCTTACGAAAAGACTATACCCGCAATTAAACAAGATGTCAAACAATAAATAATTTTATTTTTTATTAAAAAACCGTATCGATAGTTTCAGCAAAGCCGCAAATATTTACATTTGCTGAAGCCTGTGCTTTTTCTTAGTCCCCTGAGAGTAAAATGCATGGTGCACAAAGGGTGGAATCTAGGGTCATTATCTTGGCATTTCATTGTTGTTGAAAGCGGTATAATTTACGTGGTAAAGCCATATTGCTCCAATATACGATACGCATGCTTCGGCACAAGGGTTTGAAGCAAATCAGGGCAGTTTGTTTTTACGTAGTAATAATTGCGGATCAGATGAATATCCAGCCCGTAGCGGGCAAATTCCGTGCCTCGCGGTCCGACTCGCGTCAGGATGCCGGCAAAAATATTGCCTGACCAGATTGGCATTTTTCTTCCTGTTTTCCGTTCAGCTTTATTCCCGAGCTTTATCTGATCAGCAAGCTGTGTAGCAGCCCTGATAACAGCCTTTGTACAATCACCGCCCTTTGTTTCCGGCACTGTTTCAAGGTCATCAGTAATAAGGCTGTAGAGTTCTTTGCCTTTATCAGTGCGGATAATAATCCACTGGTACATCTTCTTCATATTAAACGGTGCCCCAAAGTAGCCTACCGTTATATCAGTAAGGCTGTTCACATAATCAAAGCAGCACATGCAGGCCGGCACAACATAGTTGACTCCCGTAATTTCCTGAGGAAGGCTGAAAAACGGCACCCTTTCAATGTGGCCATCTTCATGCCTGAGGTGCACAGAATAGTCCTGCATAAACTCATAGTGCCGGACGGTTTTGGGTGAGAAGGAAAGCTTTTCGAGAACCACTCGAAGATTTTTCAAGGTAACATTACTGACGCAGGGAATGCCGACAATGTAAATGTTCATATCTTTTAGATACGGAAACCGGAGGTAAAAGTCCCGTAACGCATGCACATGACAGGGAGCTCCTATGACGAGCAATCTTTTAATACCTTGCTCATAAGCTGCCTGCAACGCATGCAGCACCGGAGAGACAATTGGTTTGTTGCCGCAGCCTGCAAGGATTTCTGCCGTTGACCGTGCAAGCACTGGAACTGATTCAAAATGATCGGCTTTACCGCGGTGCAGCGTTACAACTGCTTCAACCATACTGGTTTCAAATGCTTTTTGTGCAATCCGTGTTATAACGCCCGTCCATGCAGCACCAGGAATCGGCTTCCTGATGCAACCGGCAAAGCGCTCTTTGGAAATGCCAAAACGTATCTCATCATTTTCAACTGAGCGTTCCCGTCCGAACAGACTACTTTCCTGCTTGCCGAGCCATCCATTGGTAAAGACACAGCTCTCCAGACTTTCCTTTGCAGGCCATGCCTTAACCATGCACAACCCGCAGGAGCTGCAAAGCTTTTGGGGGGAAGAATGCATAGCTGCCGTATTTTTATTCATTGTAGAAATTACAACCGCCTTTTTTTACACTCCCTTTTCCACCTAGCCTGCCTTTTTTAGCAAGCTTTATATCTTTATCTTAATATCGTACTTCATTTATTTTCTCCCTATACGCACAAGCGCCAGCGTATTCAATTCGGCAGTTGTTCACCTTTTTTATACGCTTTTGCTTTTTCCTTAAGCGCATCGGCCATGTCTGTCTTCTCCCAGAAGAAGTCCTCATCCTCCCTGCCGAAGTGGCCATAAGCTGCCGTCTTTTTATAAATCGGCCGCAACAGGTTGAGCTTTTTGATGATGGCCGAAGGCCGGAAGTCAAACACATCGCTGACGATGGCGGCGATTTTGTCGGGCGAAATCTTTGTGCTGGTCCCAAAGGTGTTGATCATGACGGAGACGGGCTTGGCAACACCGATGGCATAGGCAAGCTGCACTTCGCAGGCGCTGGCAAGGCCTGCGGCAACCACGTTCTTGGCTGCATAGCGAGCCATGTAGGCTGCCGAGCGGTCGACCTTGGAGGGGTCTTTGCCTGAAAAAGCGCCACCGCCATGACGTCCGACGCCGCCGTAGGTGTCGCAGATGATCTTGCGGCCCGTGAGGCCGCAATCGCCCTGCGGCCCGCCCACAACAAAACGGCCTGTGGCATTTATGTAAAACTTGGTTTTTTCGTCGAGCATCTCCTCGGGAATCACTTTTTTGATGACCTCCTCGATAATGCCTTCCTTGATATCCTTGTCCTTCACGTCAGGACGGTGCTGCGTGGCAATGACCACGGCATCGCAGCGGACGGGCTTGCGGTTTTTATATTCTATGGTGACCTGCGATTTGCCGTCGGGCCGCAGGAAATCAAGGATATTGTTCTTGCGCACAAAGGCAAGGCGGCTCGTGAGGCCGTGGGCGAACATGATGGGCATGGGCATCAGCTCGGGGGTTTCGTCGCAGGCATACCCGAACATCATGCCCTGGTCACCGGCGCCCTGCTCATGGCCCGCATGTTCGTCAACGCCCATGGCTATGTCGGCCGACTGGCGGTCGATGGAGCTCATGATGGCGCAGGTCTCATAGTCAAAACCCATGGATGAATCCGTATAGCCGATCTCCTTGATCGTGTTGCGGACGATGTCGGGAAAGTGAACATAGCAGTCCGTGGTTATCTCGCCGGCGATGACCGCAACGCCGGTGGTCACCAGGGTCTCGCAGGCGACGCGGCACTTTTTGTCCTGCGCCATAATGGCGTCAAGAACGGCGTCCGATATCTGGTCGGCGATCTTATCAGGATGGCCTTCGGTAACTGATTCTGAAGAGTAAAGGAAATTGGTCATTGACATAATGAAACTCCTAATACAATGGGATTATAAAATTCGTGCTGAGCGGCCGGTGCGTCAAAACCCCTCGTCAGCCTCACCGCTCATCTTTTTAACATCGGATGCCATTTCTATGGCCATTTTGATGTATTGCTTGGACATTGCTCTTCTGAACCGGTTGCTGGAAAAAAAGTACTGCAGCTGTTTTAAAAAAGCTTTTGGCCGCGCATAGGTGCCAATCCAGAACCCCTTGAATATCTCCTGAAGCTTTTCAGGAGGGATGGAGCTTTTTATTACGGATTTCCCAAACCCGTAATCCTTCCAGTTGTAGCTTGTTATCAGATCCTTTTCTTTGAGCTGATTGAACATGTCAGTGCCGGGAAAAGGCACTGCCAGCGTGCCCACAACAAACGAGCAGAAGTTAGGATACAGATACTTTCCGTAGTCAAGTATTGCCTGCATGGTCTCCTCGGTATCCTCGGGCAGCCCGAAGAGCAGATAGACGGAAACAAGCATGTCCAGCTCTTTTTCAAGCGTTTTCATCATGTTTTCAACGGAGCGCTTATTAAAGCCTTTCTTGCCGCACTTCTCCCGAAGCGCCGGATCAGGTGTTTCAAGACCGAAGACGACTTTAAAAAGCCCGTTGTCTTTCATCCGCTTCCACATATCCTTGTAGCTCAGGAATACATCCTCCCTGGTTTCATAATACCAGTAGAGCTTCTCATCGCATTTTTCAAGCGCATCAAGGAATGCTTCCATCTGCTCGCGGACAAGAAAGGATGCATCATCCTGGAAAAAAAATGTATCATGGTTAAAATTCTTTTTTACCCAGACCATTTCCTCTACGATTTTTGCAGAATTCCTGTGGCGAACTCCACTGTGGACTTTCCAGGTAATGCAGTAGGGGCATTTGTAGGGACATCCCCGGGACGAGGTTGTCGCAAGCATTTTGTTGCCAACCCAGTGATACTTGTCAACCGGGAAAAGATGCCAGGCAGGGAAGGGCAGGGAGTCAAGATCGGTAATCGGTTCTCGGTCAGGGTTGCGTATGATCTCACCCCGGTCATTTCGCCACGTAATGCCCTGTATTCCGGCAAGGCTTTCCCTTTGCTGGAGCGCCTTTGCAAGATGGCTGATTGTCGCCTCGCCTTCGCCGCGCACAACAATGTCAAGCTCGGGGCACTGCTCGAGTGACTCCCGATCGGTAAAAGTAAAGTGGGGCCCGCCTGCTATGGTGACAATGTCGGAGCTGACTTCCCTTTTCGTGCGGCGGAAGATGTTCAGAGAGCGCGGGCTGACCGGTGTCTGGCCGCCCGCGCCAATCATGTCGGGCTTAAATAATCTGATTCTCTGAAGAATATCGTCATAATGGAGATTTTCCGCAGCCGCATCAACCACCTTTATCTCCACACCATCTTTCTCAAGCACTGCTGCAATATAGGCAAGTCCAAGGTTGGGGGCAAGGTGGACCTGTTGATGATACATGGGGGGTTGAATGAGCATTACGCGCATAAATATATCATCCAAATCAGGAATACGGATTTCGGAATACGGAATCTGTTACTCCGCATTCGCCATTCAAGAGTCCGCATTGCATTAATGTCTGTGCCTCATCGGAACTTTTGCCTGGTCTGTTGCCTGCTGCCCTTCAAAAGGCGGATACACTTTAATTGCCTCATAGCCGCAGTGCATTTCACACATGTGGCACTTCAGGCAAAAGCTCTGATCAGGGGCGCTTGTTTTTTTCTTGTTATCCACCTTTATGAGCTGCAAAAGATTGACCGGGCACACTTCCACACAGGTGCCGCAGCCGATACACTTGCTTTCATCAATTCGTATTTCAATCTGGACAATGTCCTGTTCGTTGACGGTTGGCATTGTTTTTCCTCCAAAATTTAAATGGTTCTTATCTTGAATAGTGAATACTGAACCTTGAAGTAGTGTTTATGAAAGCCCCTTCATGACAAGTGATCCGATGTCCCGGCCGTAGCAGCGCAGCATAACGGATGCTACCGGATCCCTGACATACAGCCAGTCCTGGAGCACCTGTTTGCGCTTAATGCAGTATTCCCGGTGTGCGGGATCGGTGATTGGCTTTGCTTCTTTTACCGTCTCCGCCCACTGCTGCAGATACCTGATGGGCAGATCAAATATTCGCTGGCGATATTCCGGCGTTCCGCCTGCCTGAGTTCTGAAAAAGCTGTAATAGGGGCCCGTCAGCGTTCTAAACCAGACATGCAGCGATGGGGGGCCGACAATGTCATAATATTCTCTGAATATATTATCCAGTTTATCAAGATACTTTATCCGGTACTCTTCATTAAGGACTATGTCGCACAGAGGCATATGATCAACCATGCCATGTCCGGGACCCCGGCCTTCATCCCAGTCAATGAGCATTACCGGAAAATCATAATCATCTCTTGGAAATCCTATGACTGCGCCCGATATTGACCTGCCGGAGAGAACCTGCCACCAGATGCATATTTTCTCAATTTTTTCTGATTGAAACACCCGGACCGCGCCCTTTGCCATGGGAGAATCAAGGTTTTCAAGCAGCGGGTCCATGTTAAAACCCTGATACATCCCCGTCAGGGGCTTTACATCCAGGGTGCGGAGAATTTCCCACATTTCCTCGGGAAATGGACGGATATTGGGAACATTTTTTGCCGGCCAGGTGTCACACTTGAACCCTGCTTCTTTTTCAAGATGGTATTCTTTCATTGCAGACCTCCTTTATAAGAAAATGAGTGTTGTAATTAATTATCTTTCCTGCGGCGGCAGGATGGTGATTGCCTGTACGGGGCAGTTGTTCTGGCACCCGTGATCCTTCATGCACAGCTCTATGTCGCTGACGACCGGAACTTTTTTCCCCGCTTCATCAGCATATTCAATGATATCAGGCGGGCATATTCGCGCGCACACGCCTCCGCAGGCATCAGCGCCTATGCATTTTCCCTTATCAAGAATAAACTGTAATTCAGCCATGCCTTATTCCCCGTCATGTGGTTTAGCGTATTTTTTGCAATGAGTCGTCAAGCTGCGGATACACCTTGATCGCTCCCTGCGGGCAGTTCTGCTGGCAGCTGTGGCACTCGATGCAGGTATCAAGATCAAGTATTTCAACCACGCCCGTGTCGGGATTTACCGCAATGGCGTCAACATGGCAGTAATCTACGCAGATGCCGCAGCCCGTGCACTTGTCCTGTTCGATAACGATGCTGTGTTCCTGCTCATTCACGGCAGTCATCCTCCAACCTGTTTTTTCTTTTCCTGTACCATTTTTTTAAATTCCTCGTTGGACTCGTAATAGTCCTGCATGCCGAAGATTAAAGGGACCAGCGCAAACACATGGTGCCGGGCAAGCTCCATATCGCCTTTCACCAGCACGGTATAGGTGTACATCATTTTGGCCTCAAGCGAATTGTCGATCACGTCCAGCAGCACTTTTGACTTAAGCTTCATGCCGACCTGAGCGCCAGGATTTTCGCCTTCCTCGATGACGTTTAATCCTTTTACCAGGCGGGTTGTTACCGCAGGCTGATCATCTTCAAACCGCCAGAAGATAATGTCGCCGTCAAGCTCAACCATCTGAGCCTTAAACTCCTCATCAATGTTGACAAGCTCGGCCCCTTTTCTCATTATTTCGATCATTGAAGGCATGTGAAATCTCCTTTCGCTAAACGTATTGAGCTTTAGTCTCGTTAGTTCACTGCACGCTTTAGCTATTCAGCAATTGGTAGTGCTTATGTGTATCCAATGGCGCATTTTTTGCCCAGCTCTTCTCCCATTGTCCGAATGAGCACAGAGCCCAGGGGGTCACGCTGGCGAAGCTGGGTCATAATGAGCCGCTTGCGCCTGTTTACATACTGTTTATACTGTTCATCTTGAATCGGCTCGGCCTTTTTGACCAGATCCGCCCAGTACGTGATGTATTCCATTTGACATTTCAGCGCCCGGTCACGCTGGCCGCTTGGGCCGTCAAATATGTTATAGGGCCCAAGCTGAGCGCGAAACCACCGGTAGGTTGAAGGCGGGCCGATTAAATCTTTATATTCGTTAAAGACCGGCTCAATGCCGTCAAGATATTTTTCGCGGTACCACTCATACTCTACAACATCTACAATGGGCATGAGATCGATAATGATGTGAAGGCGCTTCTTTGATTCCTCCCAGGCCATGACAAGCGCGGGAAAGTCATAGTTGTCGTTTGGCCATCCCATCCACATGCCGCCGGCTATGCTTCCTGAGATACACACCCACATATGGGCCAGCTTTTCTATTTTATCGTTGTAAAAGTGGCGGAATGCGCCCTTAAGCATTGGCTTGCTGATGCCGGCCTGCAGCACGGTCAAGTCTTCGCCTTCTATTTCAGTCAGCCGTTTAAGGCCCAAATCCTTGAGAAGCGGCCAGGTGCTTTCAGGGTAGGGATGCGGCTCAAACCCCTTAACCTCCCAGAGGGATTTGGAGTCAAAGCCGAGTTCTGTGATAATGTCGCTCATGGTGCGCCTCCTTTTGTATGAAATGGTTTAAAGTTCGAAAATTTTTGTTGCAAGGCCAAGCAGTCCTATGATGCCGCCGGCAATAATATCCCCATACTCATCGAAAAAATCGAGCTTTATCCAGGATAGACCCAGGAGCCCGAGCCAGGTAAAAAGTAAAATTGTTCCGATTGTTGTTGCAGCAAAAACGATATTGACGGATATCACCGCCATGGTTCCGTATTTAACAGCCGCAAATGTTAAAGGCAGCAGCGCAATGCAAGGCGTCAGCCCGAGTATTGCCACAAGCCCCCAGCCTGCCCGTTTATCCCGGAGGTTGGCGTTGGGGCTACCATGGTTGTGTTGATCATGGTGGCTGTTGCCATGATGGTCATCGTGCCTGGAAGAATGGTCTTCATGCTGATCATGGCCGTGATCGCCGTGTTCGTGATTATCCTCGCCATGGACATGGCCATCAAGGCCGCGGGTTTTATGACGGTGATTATGTTCATGAGTCAGCTTGTCGTGACCATGGGCATGAGCATGATCCTCTTCCGTGGTTGCGTCATATCCGTGCAGATGATCATCGTGATCTACGGCAATATGTAATTCAATATTGTGAAGATACAGTTCAACCTTACCAATATGTACCCCCATGTCATGGTCGGATAAATGATCATGATCGTGCTTGTGTCCATGGTCATTGCCCGGAAGGTCATATGCGTGAGGATCAATTTTAAGCCACTTATTTATAATGGGAATGCCGTGCGAATGGCCATGAGCGCCAACCCGCTGCTTATACAAGGCGTAAGCGGCATATCCAAAACCGAAAAATATCAGAAGCATTGGGGTGGTATTTTCCAGAACCCCTGCAATCTCCTTTGAAAGCCCCTTTTCTGCAAAAACTCCGACAAGGCCAATGGCAACAGATGTTCCAACATGGCCCAGTCCCGCAAGCGTTGCAAGGACAAGCACCCACGAGATTCTCCACTTGTTTGCCCGGCCGACCATTACAAAGGGAAACCAGTGATCAGGCGATACTGTATGCGTTGCAGCAAGAGTAAACGTGGCGGCAAGTAAAGCCCACAGCCCGGTGTTCGTGTAGTCCATTTCCATGCGCAAGACTCCTTTTCCGATTATTTTGCAGCTATCTGATTTTCCTTAATAGTTTAAAGGCTTCATCCAGATGATAAATAAGCTGTCGCGTTTCTTCTTCTCCAAGCTTTGTCAGTATTGCCTGGAACTCTGCCCGGCGCTTCTGTGAAAAATCTTTTTTTATTTTTTTACCTTTTTCGGTAAGGAGAACCCGTACGATTCTGCGATCCTGGCTGTCACGGACGCGCGCGACAATGCCGTCTTGCTCAAGGCGGTCCACCATGTCGGTAATTGTGGAGCTTTTAACCTGGGCATTTTTGCCCAGCTCGCCGATCGGGTATTCCTTTGTATCGTCATGGAAGGCATAAAAAATTTTTATGACAGAGGGTGCAAGGTCGGAGTCGGCTGCCTTACCGTTTTTAAAGAGGGTTTTGTTGTAGAATTCGTCGATAAAATTACGGACAACGAGCATCTGGGCGTCCAGGCCTTCAAGCTTTTTATGGTGCATAGTAATTCCTCCGACTCTGGAAATTCCGAATTGGGAAAACAAATAAACCACATGTTCCTATATCGGAATATTAGCATGTGCTAGCCAGTCTGTCAAGTGCTTATTTTTTTGAAGCCAAGCCTCAAGCGCCGTATGCGTGCCGAGAGCAGGGAGCATAACAATTTTGCAAAAAGGTGCACGGCTGTGGCTTTTTCTGTCACACGGCTGCTGCGGCTGGCGCATACAGCCCTCAGACGCATGGTTCGCGAAACTGCCCTGAGCGCGGATGATTTTATTTTCTCTCTCCGAAGCCGGCTTTATTTTAAGAACCCATGGCCTACAATAGTGCGTGTTTTTGTCAGATACGGTCAAAATGAATTTTTATTGTCTTCATGCATGTGGGGGGCGTGTGCGATTTGGATCGCGACTCTGCCTATGTGATTGGGAGTATCCCCGACTCATTTTCATACAGGGACGAAAATGCATGAAAAAAAGTAGCATAATAATCTCCCCAGGGCGCGCACAATGCGGCCGGTAAGCGCATTTTTTCAGTTGTGCGTTCAGCACGAACCGCATGGTGATGCAGCCAGATATGCCAGATGCAAGCGTTTCAAGGGGCTGCGAGCCTTGGTTCCCCAGCGGGCTGCAAACCCGTGAGCCGGATACGGAAACTAGCTGGTGTGGGCTCGATTCCCAATGACCTTCCACCGAATTACCCCAAAAAGATATACTCTGAAACAGTATGTGCTATTATTATTGACATGGTTTTGGTAAAAAAGTTTGAGTTAATACTCTAGTGGGCTGTGACAATTCATTTTGGCACCCATCACCCCGACCCTCTCCCACAAGGGGAGAGGGAGGCTTATTTTTTCTCCCCTCCCTTGATGGGAGTGTATAGACCGGGGACATGGGTTACAACCGTTCGGAGACATGGGTAACACCTTAGTATAAGCTCATAGCTACCTTAGAAAGGAGGTAGCCATGGGTTGGAGAGAGGTGTCCATCATGTCGCA
>Ga0209777_10007822_pt1 | contig 11784 bp, 5 predicted proteins | sample FrelakmetHBP12HB_FD_187147 | JGI IMG/M metagenome (GOLD analysis project Ga0209777, IMG submission 187147) | Freshwater lake sediment microbial communities from the University of Notre Dame, USA, for methane emissions studies -HBP12 HB (SPAdes)... | ecosystem: Environmental > Aquatic >... | reverse complement strand
CTATGGCCATACCAGAAGGACCGCTTAGAAATAAAGAGCGCAAATACCTAAGTGTCGCTCGCCAAGGTTTAGAGATGGAAGCTTTAGGTTTAGGTGAAGCAGGTCAAGGTATTCAAGGTATGGCCGCTATGGCCAAAACGGGTGTAGAAGATCCAGCTAGAACTATGAGAGACGCTGTACAGCAAGCTTTCATGAGTGGCATACGAGATTCAAGGGAATTTCAAGGTTTACTAGAGGCTACCGAAGCTACTGCAGAACATACGATGTCCTACTCGGGTGCTATGAGTACTTTAATGGGACTTATGCAGACTGGCCTTCCAGGTTCCGGTAAAATCGCAGGAGCAGCCTTAGGTACTCTGCAGGAACGTATGAGTGGTTCTACTGGTACCTATATGGATATGATGAAGTTTCAATCTGCCGTTGGTGCAGGTAGGAAAGCTTCTGAAAGGGCTGAAAAAGCTGGAGAGAAACTTACATCCGAAGATGTACGAGATATAGAGTGGTTTTATCAAAATAAAGATATTACTCAACTTACCCCAGGTGAAGCTAAAAAAATGCTTTCTCCGCAGGCATATAAATATTCTGAACCGGATATTAAAGCTAAACAGCGGGAGATTGTATCTAAAGGTATGTATGTTCCCACTGAAATGAGCATTCAAGATCAGGAAACTTTCGGACCAGCTGCTGAAGCGATACAAAGTAGCGATAAAGAGCAAGTTAAAAAACTATTAGGTACCAAGAAACAAAGAGATGAGTTTGCTAGACTTCAGAGGTTGTATTCACCAGCTAAAGATCAAGCTAAAACAGAAGGTTTTATAGGTCAAGGTTTAGATTGGATGGAAGAATCTGGTGTACAACTTGAACCAGGTGAGAGAAAAACTAACCGCATGACGGAAGATGAAGCCAAAAATGCAATTAGCATTGGCGGCAAACCATCTTCTATGGCTGATCTGCTTGCGCAGGCCAAAGCTATGCCAGGTGCTGCTGGGGTAAATTACTTAAAAAAGCAAAATGCACCATATATTCAAGAAGAAGGACCGCTAGCGCCTGTTAAAGCGTTTGATGCATTAAAGAAACAATTATCCGGCGTGGGTACTGAAGAGGAACAGATGAGACAGCTTGATTTAGGTCGGGCTGGTACAAAGGTTGCTCCAACTAAAGAGATACCCAAAGATATGAAGATAGAGTCTCTAAGTTCTGTACTTGAGCGCTTATCTAAGAGTATCGGAGATTTACAGAAATCCATGAGTGATCCCACTCTGGCTAAGGAGATCAACGTTAACTCCGGCGGTAATATCACAGTTAATGGAACAACTTCGGTGACTGGTGTCGTGGTAAAAGCAGCTGCAGACGCGGCGGCTACAGCTATAGCAAATCCTACTTCTAACGCACCTAGCACACCTGCGAGTGGGGCGCAACCAGGACCGGCTGTTCATTAAGGTAACGTATGGCAAGTTTCTCACATGATGGCGACGTTATAGTGTATAACTATAAATCTCGCGTTCCAGATAAGGAGGATGCCGATCCTACCGCGTTGCCTCTATTTGATACGATGGATACTTCAAATATTTCGCTTAAAGACGCTATAGTAAATGTTCAGTGCGTTAAATCAAAATCTTCACCGTACGGGACATTTTCTATAACCCTTAAAGGAACTAAAGATTGGCTTAATGTATTAGTACCCGGTTCGTGGTGCGCAATCTATATGAGCGATCAGCAGCTTAGTTCAACTGACTGCACAGCAATAGGTACCTACGAAACCGTAGATGGGGCCGTAGATAAGGTTGATAACATAAAATGTCCTCTTAAGATGATAGGGATAATAATCTCCATAAGGGTTCAGAAAAGTAGAACCCCAGATGGTACTTTTATATTAAACTATAGTATTACTGGGTACGATTTTGGGTACGCGCTTACTGCACAAATATACGTAAATCACTACTTTCAGGATGTCTTAGAGGCAAATAAAATAGTACCAGTTTTTACACAATTAATGTATCCACAAGCGCCCGATGCTTACGGTGATCCAGTTCTCAATATATCTAGAGTGTTAATGTGTTGGTCTAAAATATCTTCAAATCCTGGGTATGTCACTTTCTCTGGCAAAGTATCTCCACCCGCTATAGGTATGGAAGTGCCGAAAGGAATAATCGATTTAGTGCAAGCTGATAGCAGTAATATATTAGGTTTAATAAAATCTGCCATAGGTTTAGATAAACGAACGGATAAGGTTTTAAATTTCGATGAAATAGAAGGCACGTGCGATGACTTTGATGATAAACTTATCGGTGAAAAGCAATTCATGCCGTGGAAATTGATTGTACAAAATTCACTGTGGGGCATGATTAATGAGTACCTAAATTCTACTTTAAATGAAGCTTACTGCGATCTTCACCCTGTAGATCCAGCTGGTATCAATCCACTTAGACCTGATTCTATCCTAACTCCTACATTGATAGTGCGGCAGATGCCGTTCAGCACTCCTCAGTACAGTAGGATTAGACTTGAGGCGCAGTCTAAAGCTCTTCTCGCCGAAACCGCTACTACCTTCGAGTCTTACCCGGTTACTCTACTTAACGAACTACCTAAAACAGCTATCTCATCCGAGAAGGTGATATCTTACGACATTGGATACTCAGAGTACGAGCGAAGAAATTTCCTTGAGATCAACGGTTTACTCCTGAACGGACCCGTAGGAGGTTCGCAAGCTGTACTTCCTGCTTTGAACCCACCGTTATATCGCGAAGGATCTGTTAAGCGTTTTGGACTTAGAACTCAAATCATTATGGGAGCAGACTACGGTATCACCCACAAAGCAGTTGAAACTGCACACTCTTGGACGCCTATATTAGGAGACTGGTGGTTTAATGCTAATAGGTTTGCCAGTGGAACCGTAGAATGTATAGGTTTATCAGAACATATAGCCCTAGGAGAAAACTTAGAAATAGTTGAAGATAACCTTCTCTGTCACATAGAGGGATACACCCATACTCTATCTGTAAACGGTGATGGTACAAAGATATTTAGAACTAGCATAGAGTTTATAAAAGGTATAGCCGCAGATTCGACTAGCTCAGAGTTTAAATACATATACGGAGATCCGCAAATTGCCGGAGGTCTAAATTTAGCCTTTGTCGTCACAGAGGGGAGTATAAACGCAGAGGATGTCAAGAGGGTGGGTTTTACAGCTTCGCCTAACGTAAAGAAACCAGATGGTGGGGATATAGATGCAAGTGCTGCGTTCGACGAGGGAGCATAAATGAAAACTCCAGATGGAACAATTATATCATCAGCTTTTAGGGGAAAGCCTGTAGATATAGCGCACGGTGCCGATAAGATAGGTAGGCAGAATAATATAAAGATAGGTACGGTGGTAGCCGTACGATATATAGATTCATCGGAGGGCCTACAGGCATCTGCCTCTAACGACTCCAGTGGTCAAAGTGGAACTGCGTACGAGACTGTCTATGATGTTAAAGTAGACGACATGATGTATCGACCTTTCATATTAAGTGGTTGCAGAGCGTTAAAGTCATTTTACGGACCGAACAATTATTTCGAGGTTATCCATGAATCAGCTGATATATCTTCAACTTATTCGGACCGTACGTTATTCAAACAGACAGCTTCTATGCTTACGGGATCACGGTGCATCGTTGCGTTTCTTGAAGGTGAATCGACCGTGCCAGTCATACTTGGATTCCTCACTCATCCCGCGAGAAAATCCCAAATTGCTGAGAGTGATGAAATCCAACTGGGGTTTGAGTTTAATGGATTCGGAGTTAAAATCGACAAAGATGGCGCGGTCACAATTACTGCTGCTGGTCCTCTTACTCCTCCAATAGGCGTATTAGTAGGAAACGTGCCGGAAACCGGTATAAGGATGGACCCAATAAACGGTCCACTTACCATAGAGATAGACAATCAATTTAACTTCGCATTGACAGATATAGCAGGTCAGTATATAAACGTTACGCACGATTCGCCTCTTAGCGGTTCCGTCGAGGTAGGTAACAGCAGCGATAACGTCGTTATCACCATGTCTCCTGCGGGTGGAGAGGTTGCGATAACATCAAGTAAAACTCTTTCTGAAAGTTGCTTAGAGTATACACTAGATGCTACCACCAGTGCGGATATTACCTCCAAGACTTTTTCTATTAGCGCCGATATATCTGCAGAGATTAAAACTGGAAACTACAAACTCGATGCTAGCATAGGCGCAAACCTTAAAGGTGCGCAGATGAAGGTAGAAGCTACAACAACCTTCGCGCTAAAGTGCGCCACGATGAAACTAGAGGGGGCCGCTGGAGAACTTCTTTCTATCCTCAATGATATATTCACAGGCCTTGGTGGATGCGCTATATCCTCTCCCGTGGGTCCATGCGCGCCTATACAAGCTTCTCCGCAATGGACAGCGACGGTGCAAACCGCATTGATTAAACTTAAAGCCCTTATGGGATAAACGGTTGTCTATAATCAGCGATTATTAAAGATAGTGGATAACAAATGTTAGATCCTCAAAGTGTATGGGTTGATGAATTCAAAAAGATAGCGCCTGCTAGCACTCCAATAATGGGTATAGTTAATCTAGCTGATACTATTGAAAAACTCACTAACAAAGTGGAACCTAACTTCCCTGCTGCAGATCAGATTGCACCAGGTATCTTCAAATGGAATAAAGCTTTATTTATTGTTCAAATGCTGTCCCTCGTTCCAACCCCCGCACCAGACTGGGTGCCTAAAGTGGCTAGCGCGTGGATGGCAGCTTGTATGGGTGGCATAGTGACACCGGGTACTGTAACTGCTTCTAGCATATGGGCAGCGTCTACGAAGGATGTACAAACATTACCCACGGCGGCAGCTACTATTCCAACTATAGCGTTGGGTCAAGCGGCTATCCTATCTTCTATGGTAACCATACCGGCCTTAATGGCGGTCGATCCAGCGCAGGCGCAAGAGATGTTTGCTAAATCTTTCTTCCTAGCTGTATCGGCGTTTACTTTTATACTTATAGGATTAGCTCCTGGCACTCCACCTATTCCCGTACCTATGACCGTTCCAGCTAAGTAACTGAACCTCATTGTAGTACAATTAGGCTGAGTATCATAGGGAGCACGGCATGGGATTTTTAAATCTATTAACAGCATCCGATAAGGAAATAGTATTAAAACCTATTCCTGCGAAAGATGACGATTCTAACGCTCTCACTACTCCGTATACGATTCAAGATGATAATTGGTATAAAACTATACCGTATGGTTTTAGAATCATGCCGCCGGCTGGTAGTTTATCTTCTGGCAATCTAAGCGTTACATCTGTTGGTAATAATTTATTAGCTAACGGCGGTATCGGGGCAACTTCAGCTATAAGCGGTTTTTTCTTTCCGGTAAATCCAGAAAGTGTAAATATTGCTACTCCTTACGCTGTACAAGTTACGCCAACGCTTGGCGGTATTGTAGAAGAACATAGCGGTGCTGTATTTTACAATATTACCGTTTCGGGTACTACTGGTATTATTCCTAATTTAGCTTATATCGACGGCAAACCGAGAATAATGGGTGACAGTGGACGAAATTTAGCTTACGAACCTACAATGTTAGATATTTTACAAAAAAAATTAGGATTCGGCGGTAATACATATAATGCAGTTCAATCTGCGATTGCGGCTGTAAAATCTGCTAGCAGTATGATATTTGGTATAGATGATAAAACGGTAGATAGTGATAAGAGTGTTAACTCTGGTTACAGTGCATATCATGTGCTTTATAAATTCCTATGGCTCTATCATGATAGTAAATCCAAAGGATCACAGAACTCTTTGCAGTTTGTGAACTATAAAGACAATAACCAATATAACGTTGTTATTCAGAACTTTCAGCTATCACGTGACAAAAGTAGACCGCATCTATATCAATTCAGCATACAGATGCGCGGGTGGAAACTAGAAACTCAAGATGGCGATCAATCTTTTGAACTTGGTACTTCAGGTCAACTCGCTAGATTGTCGCAACTTGGCTTAGACGAGGGTCCTAGCTTTAAGGCTCAGGCTTTTAGAGTAATTAATACTACTAAAACAGTTCTTAATACTGCTAAAAACATTCTTACGACAGCCGCGCAGGATTTGGCGTTTTAAGGGTTTATATGTCAGATGTTACAAGTAAATATCAATCGCTGGCCGACGTATATCGGGATCTTACGTTATTCTTTAAGATAGATGGTAACATTCCATTTACATTAGCTGATTTTACTTCCATCGCGGAGGGTAGGTGGGATTACCTTAGGACTAATTGGGATTTCATTAAGGGTGGATACCTATCGGCTATAAATAAACTACCCGATGGACCAGACAAGGTGAGCGCTCAAACTCAGTATGTTGAATTTACTAACTTAGTTAATAATAGCAGAACGTCTAGTCAAAACCCACTTTCTAATAGAAATAACCTTAGAAAGTTCAAAGACCTATTAAATGTAATACAAATAAACGATTTAATAGTGACTCAAGTAGAGCAAACTATCATCACTAACGATATCAAAAGGATAAACGCTCTTCAGAAGGATGACTTCGTACAGATGCGAGAGAGGGTAAGGATTACCCACGATAAGACAGCGGACAGCATGGGTTTAGAGGATTCTACTTATAATACTCTTTACGATAGAGTGAGCGTTCCTCAGTCTATGTTGTTTAATATAAATAATTTTCCAATACTGTCTTCGTTGATAAGTTTAATGAACCAAATTACATCGATGATACCCACCAGGTTGGTGCACAACGAGCGTCCAGATCCTTTCTTTGTAGTAAGAAACGCTCTTAATAATCCCAACATACCTATGGCTAGCTCTCAAAGTGGATTTCTAGTGCCTTTCCCAGCTGGTAGTTCTTTGGAAAAATTAGCCGCTAAGTATCTAGGCACTCCCGATAGAGCTTTAGAGATCGCTACCGCCAACGGTTTAAAGTTTCCATACGTCGACGAGGTTGGACATAAAACTACCTTAACAGTCAACGGTATAGGAAACATCGCGATTATATCCCTTAACGATAAGGATGGTTTTTATATAAACCAGGAAATATTTCTTGGTAGCAACGGTCAAAAACTTATAAAGAGAACTATATTAAACATCGAAGAAGATAAGAATAACTCTCAACTGCTTATAACGCTTAATGGCGACGCTAATTTATCTGATTATACTACAGTTCAGGGTGCTTATGTTTTTTCGTACGATCCATATACAGTAAACTCAGATGAGTTCATAATGATTCCTACTCCAGGTACTGCCGCCGGGGGGTTTCCTATAAACGCCCAAAAGCCTTGGTTTCTAGACAACGTACCTACAGACTTAAAGAATATCGATGTAGATATTGCCATCGATGATACAAATGATTTAGTATTTGACAGTACAGGTGATTTAGCGCTTGTATACGGTATGGCTAACGCAGCGCAAGCTTTAAACTTAAAGGTACAAACTAAAGCTAAAGATCTCATAAGGAATCCTACGTTTGGATTGATTGAGATTGCCGGTAAGTACAACAACTCAGAGATAACTCAAACTCTACTTACCATGTTGATACAGCAAGCCATAGGCGGAGACGATAGATTCAGTGGAGTTAACGGTTTAGGATATACTATAACAAAGGGCGCAGTGTTCATAAACGCTTCGGTTAAGTTAAAAGGTTCTAACAACTCTATACCGCTCACATTTCAGATACCAAAAGGCTAAACATGGCGATCAGCATAACTAGCTATAATATGCGTCTTGGACTTATGGTTCGTAAGATACTCTCGGATACCGGCATATCCGATCTGAGAGTGGGATCAGTAATATCTGCTATACTTCAAGCTGCAGCTCAGTCTGACTTTGAGATAGAAACATCTATCGTCGAGATGATCAAGCTATTTAACATAGATACTACCGAAGGATCTGATTTAGACAGCAGGGCTGCAGAGTTTAATATCGTGCGGTATACAGCTTTGCCAGCTTCTGACGTAGTAAGAATAGGTGACAGTAGCTTTACGAAGAAAAGCTCTAAGATTTATATCGGTTTACCAGCTCCAGTTATCGGCGATATGGCTATAAACATCGAAGATGCTTCTGCTTTCCCCGTTTCTGGCAGTGTCTACGTTGGTAGAGGTACTGGAAACTACGAAGGGCCTATTGTATACACCTCGCTCACCAACAATGTATCTTTTTGGACTATCAATCTTAGTAGTTCTATCACTAAGAATCACGTTAATTCAGAGACAGTTGTACTAGCTCAAGGCGGTAACAGGATCATCTCTGTTGGGACTACTGTACAGTCTCAAGCTAATAACTATAGCCCTGCGGTTGGATTCTATGTAACTAGAAATACTACGCTGGTTGACGGTGAGGTATACGTAGATAGCGTTCCAGTAACCGCAAAAGTATCAGGCACGATAGGAAACGTTCCTGCAGGTTCAGTTCAAAAATTTACCTCTCTCCCTTTCTCTGGCGCGACCGTCACAAACTTAACCTCCTTCAGCAGTGGGCAAGACGTAGAGACTGATAGTGCCTTAAGAACTCGGATGAGAAATGCTATCCAACTTATCGCTAGAGGCACTAAGGTATCCATACTGCAAGCGGTAAGCGGTGTATCTGATCCTACAGATAATAAGCGAGTCGTATCTGCTACTCTGACAGAACCTATTAGTTTAGAGGTACCAGCTCAACTTTATATAGACGATGGATCAGGATTTGAACCTAGCTTCACCGGTCAGGGTGTAGAAACTATAGTTAAAGAAGCTTCAGGTTCAGAGCAGAGAGTGCAGATATCTAACTTCCCTATCGCACCTCCCATCTTGGTAGCTTCTATAGCTGAGCCATATGGAGTTCAACCTGGCGATACTTTAACTATCTACGTAGATAAATCTCAGGAGACTATCACATTTTTAACTGCAGATTTTAGCGTTCCAGGTGTAGTGAAAGCCAGCGAGCTCATCGATGCTATAAACTCTAAAGCATCGTTGGCGGTAGCTCGTGCTACTAACAACGGCGAGTCTATTTACTTAGTAGGCAATAGGTTCTCTGATGGAACCGACCCAGAGGAGATGTCTGTAGCCGGGACGGCGAATAGCAGCATTATGTTTCCATCTACTCCCTCTAGAGTTCTCAGTCTATACAAAGATGGGGTACTACTTAAAAAGAACGCCTCATCGGGTGTTGTATATTCGCTTACTAGCAGTGCTTGGTCGTTCGGTTCTGCCAGCAAGGCCGCTAGGATGCAGTTGCAAGTAGACGATACGCCAATTCAAGATGTCGTATTTAGAGATACGGATTTCTACTCCCTTGGGGCTACATATAAAACGGCTACTTCAGCTCAATGGGCAACTATTTTTGCTAGTAAGATTATAGGTATATCCTCTTCTGCGGCTTCTGGAATAGCATCTATAGCCTCCAACAAATCAAACTCCTCCAGCTCGGTAATATCTCTTTTTACATCGAACGGCACATCGTTAACTGGAAGAGCGTCAACTGCTGCAACTTGGCGTACCGGTTATATCGTTCGGTATGATGTTGTATACACGGAAGGTGTTGTAGCTGGAGACTACGTTAATATAACAGGATTCATTAATTCCAGCAACAACGTCGGTTTTACGGTTGTTAACGTTGGATACAATGAATTTATCGATGTGATATCTACTAGAACCAACGGAACTGACGATGAAAGTTCAGTCGTTGCAGGCTCTATAGATCCAAAGAAAGATGACCTCGTTTCAGTTATGTTCGGTGGGGCAGTATCTTCTACTGGAACAGATTCTTCTTATACTTTAAATAGATTTAGCGGTGAGATAGAGCTGACCTCCAAGATGAGTGTCGGCAGTAACCTTACAGCTGGATCTCAGTATACGTCTGCGTATATCGATTCCATAGCTGCTCCTAATAACTTATATAACTTTTTAATTCAAGGCGGTGTAAGTCCAGCGTTGTACGTATCTATCGATTCCAATTGTGCCCAGCGTATCTTCCTGATAGCCAACGGTGATACATTAACTCAAACTAGATTTGATGCGGATCATGTAGACGTATCTTCCAATAGAACAGATGCATTCAGCGATACTAGTGTAGGTGATTATGTTTACATAGCGACCAAAACGGGTGGTGGGTATCCATCTTGGTTTATTACTAACGCTACTGGTGTGTTTCAAGTTACCGGAATCAACTCTCTGCAATCAATTAGGGTTAAGAATCCAGATCCGGCGGTCACTGGATCTACCGCTGGGGTTGTAAGCAATACAATTGACGTTCAGGTATTTAGCACTGATGGTTTGATTCAAAAGATACCGCTATATGGAAATAACCTTACTCCAACTAATGTCGCTGGACAGGTTAATACTTACGTTCAATATGGAGAAGCTATCGTATTTAACAGTAAGTACGTTAGATTGATGTCTAATTCACTTACTAAGAGTGTAAGCAAGGTGTTTGTGCTTGCAACCGCTGGTACGGCTAATAATCTATATACGGCTGGTACGTTAGGTTCTTCTAATCAACCCCACATAGGTTTCCAACTGGCAGGTTCTGAGAGCACCACTTTCCCACGATTAATAGATGGTGTAGATGGTTTCTTTGGTTATTCGATTGCTCAAAGTGTTGTTTCCGGTGACGTTACCAGCTCATCTATCTCGGTACCTTACGAAAATATAGACAGCGCGCAAATGTTTCTATCTGAAACTAAAATTGATGATGAGATTGTGTATACTTCTGGTAATAACCTTAAGAAGATACTTTCATTCCGATCGATCGATTCTGATACACAGATAACTCCACAAACTTACAACTCATTGAATCCTATCTACGACGGGGATAAATATCTCATCTCTGAATCTCATAAATTTACATCGTACGATACATTGATTGTCGAACTAGACCAAGATAGTACTAACAAGACATTCTTAATTCCAATGTATAGAACTGGTAGGATTAAAGGTACTACTACAACAACACAATTTGACGCATATGATGCCGATTCTGCCCCAGGTACTGACTTTAACAATTCAATCTGGCAAGGTTTTTCGTTTCAAGACTTTGGTTTAATGTTTAGAGCTAGAAATGTATACAAAGCTAATGTAGCTGACTCTTCTTTCATAATTAGATCGGCTATTTACGGTGAAGTTGGTGAAAATATTAAGTTTAGTGTTCAATATCCAGGTACAGCTAACCAGGGGATATTAGTTTCTCACAGCGTTCATAGCAATGAGACGGATGTTAATCTTTTCTTAGGTTCTGGAGCACCTAAGGTTGGAATATCTAACGTAGGAACTGGATTCAATGTAAGTCGATCTGGCCAATCACTCATTATTAATTATTCTGGTATAGGCGCGTCTCCTAATTTTTCCGGTAACGGAGTGATACTCGGAGATATAGTCAACGTAAGCGAATCTGCATTTTCTAGCAAATCTCCCTTCTTTGGCGGTACAGGCAAAGTAACCTCAGTATCGGCTACACAGTTAATAGTTAAACTCCCAAATTCAACTACTATTTCAACTACTTATTCTACTACGGCTGCGCAAGACTCTGGATCTGGCACGACGATTACTTACCCGATGGCAAATACTGGACTTCTAGCATTAGGCGATGTAGTGCAGGTATCTGGATTTACTAGAACGATAAACAACGGAAATTTCTATGTAGTAGGTGTAAATCCTAATATATCCATAACTGTATCTAGCAGCAATAGAAGCTTGATAACCGCTTCTACTACTGGATACCGTGTGACGTCTGGTACTACTCAAATTCAATTTAGTGCGTCCCTTACCGGTCAGGTATCGG
>Ga0209777_10007821_pt1 | contig 11787 bp, 5 predicted proteins | sample FrelakmetHBP12HB_FD_187147 | JGI IMG/M metagenome (GOLD analysis project Ga0209777, IMG submission 187147) | Freshwater lake sediment microbial communities from the University of Notre Dame, USA, for methane emissions studies -HBP12 HB (SPAdes)... | ecosystem: Environmental > Aquatic >... | reverse complement strand
ATATTGAAAGTGAAGAATAATTCATCCCAAAATGCTTTATTCTTCATAGTTAGGATGTGTAATTGAGTTAACCTGCTCTTAACTATTGTTTTTACAGAAGGAGTAGTCAAAGCTGGAAAAATTAATTCTTGTCCAACTTTGCTTATTTTCACCTGTTTATCACTGTAAATTACATATGGCGTAGATTCATATATAGCCCTTCCATCTTCAGTTACTGTTAAATTCTCACCCTGAATAAGGATACCGTCATCTAACAATCTAATGGCTATGGGAGGCTTGGCATATGTAAAGTGGCACCCTTCTAATACCTTCTCTATGTTATCCATCATCAGGCCTTCTTTGCAAAGGTCTGGTAGCGGAATTTCTTGACAAACTGGTGCTTTTTCATTAATCCAAATTAAATCTGTGCTACAATTCAACAATTTTACAATGGTTGAATTGGGATTCCTGGTGAAGTAAATATTTTCAGACTCTCCCCTTAATCCTACTCCACTATAAAATATAGGAGTTAAATGGTTTAATTTTACCAAGGAAGTGGGAATGCCAATATCTAATTCTGCAATAAAACCATTTTTGATTGGAGTGGTACTTAATACTGTAATTTGCTCAAATTCATGACCGTTACCTTCTAAGCAACTTGCTACTTCTAACTTACCCTTTAAGCTCTCAGGGAAAATTAGACCATCTAATGTATCTAATTCTCCTATAATGTTTGAAATTTGACTATGCCAATCTGAGCAGATACTATTAAAAGAGGTAATGAAATTTGAAAGGGCGGCCATTTTAGTATTATCAGCTTTCATAAGAACATCAGTTTCTAATCCTATTAGTTCTAAGAACTTGGCTTGTAAAAACTTTGTTCCCTCAACGAAGGTACTACTATCAATCATATGAATAGTTAACAAACAACTAGATTTTGGTTCAAGATTTTTATCAGCATCAGTGAAAGAAAATAGATGAGTATAGAGTTTAGTAATAGAGGTTAAGTGATTTACACCAGGATTTAAAGCATTTACATACTTAGCCTTCATAGAACTACCTTCTTGTAAATAAGGCAAGGCTTTGTAATTAGTTACAATCTCATTTACTGAATTAAAGTTTGTTTTAACATTTAACAGACTTATGGCTGTTGTGAACTTTAAACTTACTCTCAATCCTTTCACGCTAGTTTCTACATGTATTTTAGAAGATTCTACTAAAAATGTAAGACTAGATGAACTCAATGTAGTATTAATCATAATACCTACAAATGTTACAGCAAGCAGGAGAAGCTTCATGTCTCCCATCTTGTGTAATACTGCGCAGAAAAGAAAATATAAATTCTTAAATATACTCTATATACTGTCCCTTTAAACTGCAGCTTATGTGTGACTCGTGTTAACTACACATATATATACATTTGTTTTTACAGGAGAAGAGCAGTGCGGGGGAGGGGGGGAAGTCCTAACAAGGCTACCACATCACACCCTGTCACCACTCATCCAGTTTGGGTGAGTATCTGACCACATGTTTTCTGAGTGATCATTCACCTCAGACTGGAATTTCAAACAAGCTAACCTTTGAGATTCTGGCACATTCCATGGAATTAGGGAACTGACTAGACAGATCATTAGATCATGTACTCTTCTATAGTACTCACGAGTACAAATCTTTTCATGATTGAACAAAGGTTCCAGCGCCCATTGAGGGTGAGTCATTACTGTACCCATGTCTCTGTACTCTGATTGGATGACTAGGCTGCATACAGCTAACCCGAACATTTTACCCAATAGTGAGCCCATAACCTCCCATCTTCTGTGCTTTATTTTGTTAGCCCTGTACTCAATTAGTCCGTCATGTCTATCAATGCAGTACGGGGGAATTAGTAGTACAATGGGGCCGCTGTACTCTCTCTGCAACTGTGCCAAAGACTGTATTGCTAGAAACAATTGAGCTAGATCTCTATGTGAACTCCTTTTGTCTATATGAAACTCAACTAGGACTGGTAAGATACTGTTGTTACCAAGTAAATAAGTTCTCTTACGGACTGCATTGGCTAGACCTGTCCTGTTTGTATGCAAAGACAATTCGCTAGGATTTGTGATTCCCACATTGAAAAAGACTCCCCAAGCGGCTTCATGTAAAGTTAACAAATACTTTGTCCCTACTACCATTGCCTGGAAATCTTTGAGTGGCATGGTGGTATTGGCAAGCAGTTCCATGTTGTAAGGGCCATAGGTAGCATTGCATTCAGTTGACAATCCTACTCTTTGATGGCCTACTCTGCATTGCATGCATTCTTGACTCAAATGGTACTTCTGTACACCAAAAAGCTCCTGCTTTTCAAAATCAATACTTACAACTGCAAATCTGCTTCTCAAATCCGCCATGTGCTCAACAACTATCTGGTGAAATAAATACCCAGAATTTGATAGCAGAAAATCATAATCATCCTTAGTGACCATAAAGTTTTGTTGCATAGCTTGTACCACGGCCCTAGCGTAACCCGACCATTTGTTAGGGGGTGTTACTTCAGGTGTAGGATCCAAATGGTAATAGTTTTCTTGCAAATATCTAAGATATGCTTTTATTTGTTCTGTGGTGAGTGTTTTACACCCTACCTTTTCTCCAGGGCCCAATTTATCAACTAAGTCAAGTGGACTTACAATTGGTGAAGAACAGTGCATCATCTTGATATGAAGTGTCTTGGCTAAAATGCGAAAGGTTTTTGCTTCATTGAATCTCATGACACTATCCCTTTAAATTTGTCCTAATAAATGTTCCTTATTTCAGGCCTGAAGCTATGAGTGTACTCCCTTATCAACTTATCAGCACCTTCCCATCACCACTGTTATTTCTAGTTCATGCGGTACTGGTGTACATATGTAATGTAAACATAATGTAAATAGCTGAAAAAGTACCACCTAGAAAAAGGGGGGGGGGGTGTGTTTAGAAAGGATCTCATTTACAATCACAGAGGCAAAGGATACTTAATTTATTGGATCAAGAGAAAAGTGTTAAGCTTGTTAACATGTTTTTCATCTGTTTATATTTACAATGTAAATATAAATCAGTCTTCTGAATTTTCGTATTTTCTCAATTCAGGCTTCTGTTTTTACTGTTACATAAATCAGGTTTCTGTTTTTACTTATTTTGTAAATCAGGCTTCTGTTTTTATGCCTATGTAAATCAGGAAAGACACATATTTGTAATACCATTTTATGTGAGATTGCATTATTATGACCAAATCAACCGTTATGTGTTTACTTTAGTTACATGCGGTAACCCTCCCTTTATTTAGGTGAAAAGAAAAAGTAGTTTCCTTAACCCATTAATTTCTTGGAAAGGTTTGTAAATAACATGTAATAATGAGTAGAAGGTTTCCATATGTTAATAAGTCATGCAGTGAATTTTGAGACATTTAGTGTTTATGGCCTGAGCAAAGTGGTAAATTATATTCATCATCATCCAAGTATGGTGGAGGCATGGTTATTTTGTCATGAATTAAACGTTTAGAAACATTTTTCCAAACAGAATCAGGCATTAATTCATCAAGACACAGCTTATAGTTTTTCTGACAATAACTTGTTGCATGCATTACCATAGCACAAAGTTCAGATAATGGTAATGGGTGACCCATTCTGTCTAAATACAGAAAAAGTGTGTTTGGTTTTGAAGGTATTGTAGTTAGTTGTTTGAGGTAGAAAGTTCTATAGTTTGTATGCACTCCTAAAACCAGATTGTCATGCCCACAAACTACTGCCCGCGAGTAGTTGTTACACATGCATATGGATGTAATATCATTATATAGAAAAATATCATTACATTGTGAGGTAGGTCCATTCCAAAATTTCTGTCTGACTTTGAACATTAATGGTACATGAAAGTTATGACTATTAAAAATAAGCAGTTTTGTAACATGCCTGGGGATGTTTATATCATGAGCCCAAAAATCATTTTGCAAATGATCTGACATCTGTAACATAATGGCTGTACCCGTAATGTATAAATATACCTATGATGATATATTTAGTAATACATGTAATCTATATGTACACTTAAAAAAAAATAGAAAGTATGCAAAACAATATACTTGGTGTTGTTAATTATCCATACAGTATTTGTGGAAAATATCTGTACAAGAAAATTTGAAAGTCCCTGGACCTGTGAAATGTGTACGCATAACATACGCACAATCTGCCAATTTTTCACGAACCGATTCCGGGACCAAACATTCTAAATTCAGTACCGCTTTTGTACCACAATCAGTGTACTTTCTGGATCTGATTTGAATCATACACAAATAAGGGACTGGGAGAAGGTCATGTAACATTTTCACACAAATTGTCACATGATGTGCAGTACCTTTTGGCGTTGATACCTTCTGCAAATAATACTTTTCTGCACGGGGGACATTAGGTTCATGTATGAGGACTATCAGCTTGCGTTTAAGCACAGTAGACCTCCATTGTGTGTCACATAGGCACAAAGAACTCATTCCTGGCAAAAGTATATCCAGTGTTTGTGTACTCCTATTTTTGAATTTAATGGTAACCGGCTTGTAAGGGTTGTGAAATATCAACTTTTGGGTGGTGGTTGGAATTAACACCCCTTTGTTGTAGGCTACAGGCTGAGGCTTAGAGGCTGCCATGGCTAAAAACATAGAATATTTTCAAAAGTTGTAGAAAATTTGTCTAAGTGTTGTTTTACAATATCAGGAAATGTTACACGTGTACACTTACAAATTCCAGTGCATATAGAGGGGGGTACGCCTTGTACAGGAAGAATACACAGCATCCCAAGTGTAGAACTGTGTCTCATGCATGATATGTGTACCTTCTGCAAAATCATATGCAGATCTCACGGCCAATGGAATGTACTCAGGGAATCCATCAGGATTTTGAACATACCTATCTGTATAGGTGAATGCTTTGATCTGACGCATGCATGCATATGGTGAACTGACAGGGGTGCCTATTTTTTCAACACGAAAATAGACAAAGTCATCTATCTCAGCACTATCTATTTTCCGCAAATAGAACTTTTCAAGGTTTTTCTGAGTAGGTTTCAGACCTACTTTGACTGGTTGTACACCTACATTCAGTCTCCATTGGTGGTTGCATAGGCAGAGTATATTGACACCTGTTTTTACTACATCTACACAAAACGTTTGAAACTCATTATAGTACTCAATGGTTTTTGGTTCATATGCATTGTAATAAATTACTTTCTGCACTGATGGCTGAATGGTTACATAATGTGGGTGTTTGAACACAGAATTTCTTGTTAGACTCATTTTGCAGAAAATATGTTATTTTTAGAGCAAAATCTGTTGTCTAGGTTTCTAGTTCAAATGGACTGCAACACAAGATTTATTACGTTCCTGGGGTGAAGTTTACCCTTTTGCGTCCATATCTCAACTTTAGTCCAGGTTCCTCGTTATCTGAATCAGAATTATCAGAATCAGATAATGGGGTGCTATTAGCAGGCTCATTATCAATTAATGCAGGTGCAGGTGCACTTGTGGATGCAATTGGGTCACCAATTGTATCATCATTAGTAGCAAACTCATCAACAGGATTTTCAGCTACATTAATTTGTTTTAATGCACTATTAAAGTCTGGCTGATCATTAACTGTAGGAACTGGATTTACACTAAAGTCCTCAATATTCTCATTGTCATCATAGTTTTCATCAGGGACAAACAATTCAAGTGATGTTGGCAACTCCAAATTATCATGTGTGGCAATTACTGAGAAGTCTGTGCTGATAAAATCTTTATAATCATGCATCAAAATCTTTGCAACTTCAATAGGAAGGTTGTTGAATTCCGGGGAAAATCGTTTATAAAGCTTCAAATCATTATTGCTATACGATCCCTGGAATCCATCTGCAATTCTACGTACTACTGTAGTGGTGAAAGTAGGATTTATAACGACATAGGGCGAGGGGTTAAATTTTGTACGTAGAGCTTGTGAAGTACCTTCTACAATGCTTCTATCCAATACAAAAACTATATCATCCCTTTTAAATTCCTTATTTGTCCTATTCCTATTTATTCTTTCAGATTGTTCCACTCTTAACTCTGTTATATTTTCTGTGGCAATTTTTGTCATCTGTTTTATTTCCTCAGAAATTTGACTTACTAGGGTACCATGATTTTTAATGGAATAGTGGGGTGGAGCAATTTTATTTTCCAGAAATAAATTACCTGCATTTTCACTCCCAAATACCATCTCAACCGGTTTAAACCCTGTTTTAGGTGAAACTGTATTGTTCAGTATTTTACTTATTAAATATGGCAAATACTCCCAATTTAACGTTGGACGTGTTGCTAAAAATTTTCGCAATAAGAGCTTTACCGTTTGGACAAGCCTTTCTAATTGCCCCCTTCCCTCTGGATGTAGAGCTGAACTAGATATTACTTTTACACCAAAGGCACTCATGGCTTCCAACCAGCTAGTGGACCTGAAGCCAGGACCATTATCTGTGTGGATTTTCTCAACATTAAAATTTTGCAACACTCCATTTAACATTACCTTGGTTATTTCAGAAGATGTTTTACTCTTCAAAGGGACTATAATTGTAAAATCACTAAGAATGTCCTGCATGATTAACAAATGTGAATATCCTCCCACACTGTTCAGATTTTCACATAAATCCAACATAAGTTCTTCAAAGGCTCGTTTTGGCACTGGATAATAGCCTGTTGTTTGCTTTCTACTACTACGGTAAGATAGGAAGCATGGGTGGCAACGTGACACAAAACGCTTGGTTACAGAAGACATGTGGGGGAACCAATATGGTTGTAAATCAGCTAGCATTCTAGTTAAGCCCTGATGACCTAGTAAATGTGTATTGGAAAGTAATATGCCTATTAATGTGGGTGGAATTAAAATTCTGTAATGACCCTTATTGATCATAAGAAGATTAAAAACAAGTTTATATTGAACACTCACTTTCTTCTTGGTCTCATGCTTTTCATTATATTCAAAATTGTCTGATGCCAAACATTTTGCATATAATTCAGTCAATTCTGTTTTCTGAGATATGATAATATTTGCACGTGACAATTTTTCACGCAGAATTTCCAAAGGAGTAGAAATTGCTTTCACATTTTCTAATCCCGTATTTACTGCTAAAACATGTGACAATTTGACGTCTGGTGCTTTATCATTGACAGTTAAATACTGTGGGTTATCTTCTACAAATTGAGACCACTCAATTAAACTGAAATTTAATTGTGGTAACTTATCGAAAAAATCTTCTATGACAATATCTTTTAAACTGAACTTGACAAGGTCTCCTTTTGGGAGCCCTTCTCGAGTCAAAAAGTCTGCCAGATTTTCTGTAGTTTTTACAAAATGTAAAGAGACCTGTGGATAATCAGATATTAATTTTAAACACCACCGACGAATTTTTACACTGCTGTCGCTTACACGGGATGAAAATAAATAATAGAGTACTCTACTATCTGTTAGCAATGTTACCTTTACACCTGAAATTAGCTTTTGAAAAGAGTATAAAGTGGTTAGAATAGCAAAAACTTCCATATCTAATATAGAACGACTTTCAAAACCAGGTGGTACACATTTCGCTGTATAACCAATAATGTTTATTTTACCCTTTAAATTATCAAGCTTAAATTCAGTGTTACGATTAAAGTAAAAAGGTAAATAAATCTCATGCTCATCCTTCTGATACAAGCCCACAATAATTGGTGGCTTGTTACAATTCTCATGAAAATGTATGACTTTCTTATCAGAATGCCTTTCAAGTGAACTGATTATAATGATAGGGCGGTAGAGACATAATGCCATGGAATGAATTAAATACATATTTGGGTCTGGACCCACAGTACCTAATTTAAACTTATCGAGGAAATCATTATATCTATCATAACTCATTTGAAAAGTGAAATCCAAAAGTTGTTTCCCCAAAATACCTTGACGTAATTTCTTAACTGCTTGCTCTCGCAATCCCTCAATTGAGGTAGGGAGATTGCAATTATAAATGGCCAAGACTGACAATAAAGACCAGAAAAATGAGTTTGGAACATCTTTTAACTCAAATCCTAAATATTTGTCTTGTGGTGTGATTTTTGGCGGAATGGTTTTTACTAAGGATGGTTTTGGCAAAACAATAGGAAGTCTGGTATATAGAGTACAAGGTATATATGGCAATTCTAAATCATACAAAATTTGATGTACTGGATCTTCAAGATCAAGATGAATGGGCAATACCTTCTCACCAGACTCTCCCTTTATTCGTTGTGCCAACACTCCTCCCAATACTCCTGAGGAAGTTGCTGCATCGACCCAAAGAAATTTCTCAGCTTTCTCGTCTATTAAATTACAATATAATGGTTCACTTGTAAGTAACTCCTTTAAATGCAAAAATGCCCTTTTATGAGCTTCTGTAGGTGAAAAATCTGCCTTACTAGAAGTCAAAGGGGTGAGTATGCCAATTTCTTTAATTACAGAAAGGGGTACCACCTTACGCAAAGAATTGATTAATCCCAAAAAGGCTCTCATACTCTTTTTATTGGTAGGAAATTGGTACTCTTCAACTTTCTTAATTCTGCGAGGGTCTGCTATTACAAAATCTTTTGAAACCCACCAACCAAGAAAACAAATTTTTGATTTGCCAAACTCACACTTAGAAACACTCAATTTTGCTCCATGGAAGAATAGTCTTGCAACTGCTAATTCTAAGTTTGCAAAATGTTGACGTAATGTTTCTTCATAGGTGGGCCTCAATTCGCTAGTTACAATTATATCATCAAAATATGATACTGTGTCTACCAAAACATTTCTCTCAAGTTTTACCACATTTTCACTTTCAAAAATGGGCTTTCCATTTTTGTCTAGTACTGGCACATAGTTTAAAATCTTATCAATTGCAGTACTGAAATGGGCTGGAGAATTTGCCGCCCCAGTTGGCAAGGACAACCACTGGAAGCTGCCAGAAGGGGTTAAAAATGTTGTTAAAGGCTGTGATTCTTTATCAATTCTGAGGGCTAAATATGCCTGACGTAAATCTAAAGCACTAAACAAACACTTTTTATGCAAAAATTGGAGGGTATGGTTTATCTCTGGAATAACATTTGGGGGAGATTCAATAAGTTGATTAACTGGACTGAAATCCACAATTAACCTACCCAAAGTACCTGGCTTAGCCCTAGGTACCAAATATGAACTCATACCGTACAAATGTAATCCATTAGGAGAGCTAGGTGATCTCATAATATATCCAAATTTACACAATAAATCACAGATATCATCAAGATGTCTTTGATCTGTGGGACTGACATGAAATATTCTACGTGATCTAGGCAATACTTCACCCTTTCTCAACCTAAGCTGTGTGTAACCAAGGGTTAAGCTAAGGTTACCTGCATCTAATGAGTGTAATGACACAATACCTGGGTATTTTTCAATAAAAATTTCCCTAATAAATGGTCTAATGTGAGGAGCAAATTTATGAAGCTGTACTGCTTCTTCTGGATTTGAATATACCCTGGTGGGCAAATCAATTCCAGATGGTTCAATAATTTTGAAGTCCAAATCTGCAAGACCAGTATATTCTGGACTATCAGCAAATAAAGTATCAGCTAATTCCTCATCATTAATAATGGAAGATTCATTTTCAATAATGGATGATCCATTTTGTGCACTCAAAGAATTTACAGTCATTAGGGGGATGCTAATATTGTTAAATTCACTGCTAGCCAAAATTTCCCTACCTAATGGGTGTTTTGAAACTAGAGTACGCAGATTTTCTGTAATTTCTCCATCAAGTAATATTGACTGATATTTATTTATTATTTCGACTCTTGCCTCAATATTTTCATTTGAAAGAGTTGTGTCTGTTAAATTTACTACACAGGCAGTGGCAACATAACAATTTGCTGTACTGTCCCAGTTTAAATCAGATCTTGATGGAATAATTACAACGTCATTAATTGAAAGGGGTGTAATTAGAATAATATCTGTACGTAATACCTGAGCACCTGAGTCCAAATATACAATCATACTACCCATTTCATATGGACCTATACTGCACATACCTCTACACAGATTTAACTCTTCACTATTTTTAAAGAAAACCAGTGGGGAGAAAAAATCAGGGTGATTAAAAGTAACAGTCGGTTCCTGATTAGGTGATGAATTATAAGATATAGTGGCGCTCCCTGCTTGAAGCAGGTTGTTCCCCAACAATAATTTTGGCACACCTGGTATATCATTCATAACTAGACAATCTAATGAGATCCCCACATGAGATGAGCTGAGTTTCACTAAGAAGGTGAGCTGACCTAGGATTCTGATAGAGTTTCCACTAAACGTAGTAATTTCAGTAATTTTAGAACTTTCTAAAGTTTGCCTTACATGTAACTTTTCTAACAAAGAGAGTTGCATTATAGTTACATCACTACCAGTGTCTAATAGACCTACAGCTCTATATTTATTTAAATAGACTGCAATATAAATTTTGCGGCATGATTCATTCATTGCAAAAACTGAATTTTTGAATTGAATGTTTGATGATATGACAAATGAGGTTGCGGATAAACTTTTATAACCTGCAAGGTTAAAAAGCTTTTCCGTTAATGACAGTGTTTCAGTTGACTCAGAAGACTCAGCAGTAACAGGGGTCACCAGACTAGGAGTTTTACCTTGTACTAGTCACTTCTTTGAATGGAAAGGGCCTGTGGGACGGAAAGGACACAAATATGGAGGATGGTTCAATCTGGGAATGACAGTTGCTGGACATACGTTACATGTAGACTGGGCGGGTTGTATTTCAATTATTTGACCTGAATTGTCCTTCATGTTACGGCACCCTTGCGCTGCTGTGTGATTAGTTTTACCACACAAGCTACAATACCTCCTAGTACCGCTACTATTGCTAGCACCTTTGGACTGGTTATTGCTGCCATGCTGTCTTTTATTACCAGAATTACCTCTAAATCCTGAATTACCCTTGGCTGCCTTATCCTGATGAGCATTAGCTTGGTAAACTGCTGCCTGATTACCTTGACTACCCTGTACCTGTCTCTGCTTATCTTGCTGTACAGTCTTATCTTCAAGTACCGTATCTACCGAATAGGAAGAGTAATTTTTCTTATATCCCTTTTTAGATTTAGATGATGAGGTTTTGCTATTGTTATTCACAACATTAGCCCCATTTTGCTTAATGTCTAAATCTATAGTATGCCTCAAAGTATTTAATGGGCGTGATAATTCCATGAAAGTTATGGCTCTCCTGGCTTTTGCAGAAAGAGTATGGAATAAATTGGAGCACGTAGTTCTACTGGTAGGGGGTAAACTCCTAATTAAGGCCTGAATAGCCTCATTGTTATAGTAGGCATTTCTAGTGGCGCCTTGAGGAAGTGCAAAAGAGGCTCTATCTGCAAGAGTCATGACATTACTAATATGTCTAGGCAAATCTACATTTTTAGCAGCCATAAGCGTGGCTAACTTATTTCGCGCTGCTTCAGGAGTCATTCTCCTGTCATATTGAAGGGTTAAATTAAAATAGATGTTTGTTAGACCTTCTTCTTGGTCTACCCACTGTTGTATTAACTCATGGGCTCTACCTGCTGTACATCTTAATAACATGAGAGTAAACTCAGTCTCAGTTAGACGCATTTGTGACTGCGCATCTTTCATTGTATTGAAAAATTCGCATATAGTTATCTCATTATTAGAATTGCCAGAGAACTGCTTTTTGACAGGAAATATGCGCGTAGCTTCAACTCTAGCTGAATTAGAAATTAGCTTAGGTCGCTTAGAAAAGTATGGTGGC
>Ga0209777_10007820_pt1 | contig 11787 bp, 14 predicted proteins | sample FrelakmetHBP12HB_FD_187147 | JGI IMG/M metagenome (GOLD analysis project Ga0209777, IMG submission 187147) | Freshwater lake sediment microbial communities from the University of Notre Dame, USA, for methane emissions studies -HBP12 HB (SPAdes)... | ecosystem: Environmental > Aquatic >... | reverse complement strand
TTTCATTGCTCAGTGTTGCCAATTTACCGCCTCTACCGATAAGAGAATCGACCGCGAGCACTGCCGGGCCTCCGGCATTGGTGACAATCGCGACACTCTCGCCTTTCGGTAAGTGGGCAGTATCTAGAATCGAAGCGCAGTTGAACAGATCTTCGATTTCTTCCACTCGAATGACGCCGGCTCGATCGAACACGGCATTATAATAAGCATCATCACCGACCATAGCCCCGGTGTGGGACTTAGCGGCTTGCATGCTTTCCATGAACTTACCGGGTTTGATAACGATAATAGGTTTGGTGCGGGCGAAACCTCTGGCTGCACTCATAAATTTCTTGGCATTTTCTACGGAACTACCCAGCGATTCAAGATAAATGATAATACTCTTAGTCTCCGGGTCGGCACCGAAGTAATCAATCAAATCCCCGAAATCGATATCGAGCATCGTACCCAGGGACACAAAGGCGCTAAAACCGATATCGCGGCTGGTAGCCCAATCCAGTACCGAGGTTCCCAACGCACCGCTTTGGGAGAGGAAGGCGATCTTGCCCGGTTTAGGCATCTTCCTGGCAAAAGTAGCGTTTAAATCGGCGCTGGGCCTGATGACTCCGAGGCAGTTAGGACCCATAATACGCATACCGTATTTTCTAGCGGTTTCCGCAACTTTTAATTCCCGTTCTTTGCCTTTTTCTCCGGCTTCTTTGAAACCGGCGGAAATAATAATGACCGATTTAACCCTAACTTTACCGCAGTCTTCGATAATATCCGGTACAGTATCGGCGCTCGTGGCGACAACTACCAATTCCGGGACTTCCGGTAAGGCGCTTATACTCGGATAGCATTTAATATCCATCGTTTTTTCTTTGGTTGGGTTGATGATATATATGGTTCTTTTATCTTTGCCGTTTAACAGGTTTAGCAAGGTGGTATGGCCGACAGAACCTTCACGTTCGCTGGCGCCATAGATCGCCACGCTCTTGGGGTTAAAAAACAGCTTAATTTTTTCCATGTTCTAGTCTCGTAATCTCATCCTTTAAAAAATCATCTATCTCAAACTAATATTCGGGTAGGTCGAACTTTAGACAAAGAGGGTTGGATAATTGAGAGGGAATAGGGCAGCAGATGAAGGTGTTCATTTATATTTTTACTTAATTCCGGTTACTAAAAGACTATTATTATAATATCGCGAATGCTTGGAAATAGCAAAGTATTTACTCATTGTTCACACCTTGATATTAATGCTTATTTTCGTTCAATTTACTCAGCGGTTTTACTTACCATAAGTCAAAATGGCCTGTTTGATAGCTTTAGCCCAGCGGTAATCCTCGGCTAACTGGAGTTTCATAATGTTTTTATTAGCCTCATCTCTAAACTGAAAGGCGAATGTTTTAGCCTTTTCATTTTTTCTGGGGCGATAAGATACCGTAAGACAAAAACGTGGGTAGGGGTAAAGTGTGAATATCCCCACGCCGATGCGTCTTATTTCTGAGAGCGGCATCTGAAAATTTTTCTTACTCAAAGTGAAAGCATAATCCAACACCTGGTCCATCGGGGCGTCTGCCAGCTTCTTGATGTTGGTATTTACTACTTCGTTTGGGGCAATACGGTTGAGAAAGAGCAACCGACGGTTAGTAAGCACCAGGTTACCCTCACGCGCTACCGTTTGCGATTCCAGCCAGCGTGTCCAACGGCGGTGTTCTTTGATGATTTTTTCAGGTTCCACCAGAATTTTGCCTCTTCTTAGATATAAATAATACCACCAACCAATTGTATCATTTTAAGTGGTGAAATTGTGTTGCCAAATTGGATTATTTAGCGTTGGGAGTTGGGAGGGCAATGTGTATGATGACTTTTTTAAGCTTACTACAGAAAATAATGCGACAAACCGAGCTCGAAAAGAGTGATCTCCAGAATGTGAGAAAAACAGGGATGTCTGTTATTTATGAGCCCAGAGGCAAGGCGCGAGAGTATTCCTCTTTAGCCGTAAATCTATACACCGGCTGCGGGCATTGATGTGAATATTGCTACGCGCCCGGAGTTATCAAAATTTCAAAAAGTGCTATTTTCTAAACCTGTAACGCGTCGAAACATTCTCGAAAGAATTGAGTTGGAATCTAAGGAACTAGGAACCTCTGAGCCCCTGCATGTAGAAGGTATTACTGTAAGTTGTGGCACAATGCATGGCTTATGAAATGAAATTTGTCCGGTTATCATCTCTAATTAAGGTGCTATTTTACCAATCATGCGGTTTGGCTTTCTTTTGTTTTTGGAAATCCCACAAAGTACTTACCGAGTTGGGGTCACCCCCCATCATAACAAGGCAATCTTTACATAATACAGTATCATCCCAGACGAAGGCTTTATTCTTGTGTTCTTCAGACAATACCGATTCCGGGAATTCCAGATTACACTTTGTACATTTTATAGGTTGATTTTTCTTAGCCATATACCCTCCTATAATTCACGATCCTGAATACTAAAACTGATCTTACTCAGGTTCCTGCGTCGGATTAACACCCATATAGAGCTAATTTATAGCATTCGGAGCACAGAATCTCATAGTTGTTGGGTGTATCGGTACCCGGATTGTTACTTCGTCGAGCCTCCCACCTGCCATCTCCTGCTTTACCCCTGTTTTCCCACACTAGCTCTTTCCCGCACCTTGCCACGTTATGGGAGTGGGTCCATCGTTTACATTCGCACTTACCCCCGGCCCTCTTCCAAGCTTCTAAAATACTGTCAGAGGAATACATATTGGCACCTCCAGAATTGGGATATTGGTCGTTCCTTTGCTCATTTAATGTTTTTAAAGAACAGGTCTTTGTGAACCGATTATACCACATTGACTTTCAGCTGTGAGAGCAACACAATGTTTTTTCGAATATAGAGGGTTAAAAATGACTATGCCAAACCTGTTAAAACATCTTAAAAAGGCAGAGGAACCTTTCTTCAATTATGCTGTGACGAGAAGAGCTATGATCTTCTCGTTCGTTGAAATAGGCTTTTCGGCAATTAACTTCTTTTATACTCATTAACCTGGTGTATGAACCACGCTGAGGAGACCTGTTACTCATCAAATCGGAAGGTTGACTTGGATCGTTCATATATTCATTCTCGCGTACTTTATACTCAAACCGATAAAACGGTAGCGCAAAAAAGATCTGATGATGGTAGGTATTTTCTGGATGGTAAGCTGGTTAATTTTTGAATATGCGGGAAGCTTATTGGTAAGCCGTCCCGTCTCTGAAATTATCATAGGGTGGGATATCCTCCGAGGTTACATGTGGCCATACGTATTGCTAAACTACTTATTCTCTAATTTGATTGTGGGTACGCGGTTATGGTCAGCCAAGAAGGCAATACATAAATGATAAGTGTCTTTTCTGTATGCCAAAAAGCAAGGCATCAGTATTCTAATTAATTGCAGCGTTGCCGATAAAAAGACATTAACGCACCTGAATAGAGATTCCAGAGAAAACGCGTTGGCAATTCGTTAGCAGTCACGGTCAACCACAGCAATGGTACTTTACTATAAGTGGAAATTAGCTTTGAAAACTGGTGGGCAGTAGAGGACTCGAACCTCTGACCCCCTGCGTGTAAAGCAAATTTGCAAAAAGGCGGAGACCCCTCGCCTCCTTTCGTCAAATTATATTTTATCTTTTCGTGCTAGTCAATATTTATTACCATTCTATTGTACTATAATGGAAAGATATAATTAAACAAACCCAGACCCTTTTTTCTCTAATTCCTTAATAATTATATCGAGAGTCTGCTCAACACCTAAAGCATATCCCCGCGCTGATTCCCATATATATTTCATCATTCTGTAAGCTTCACCTGGTAAGGTGTAAATGGATTTCAAATCAACATCACTCATTGATTCTATTTCAACTCCCTCGGAGTCTATAACACTAATAATATAATCATCTTCAGGTTCAACTTCACTTGGTCTTTTAGAAATTCTGATTGTAAAATTTGGGAAAGCTAATTGAAAAACATCTGCTTTTTCAGTCTTTTCCCATTCTAGTTTCCCTTTCTCTGTCAACTTCTTCAGATTTACAACAATGGCACCAATCTTCTGTATAGTCATAATTTCACCTACCAATTTTGTTTTGTAATTCCAATAAAATAGGGTGCATTTTGTCCATTTGTTTTGATATTATTTGGTTAAGCTTGGGAACATCCTCAGGAGGTTCTTTTTTATTGTTAGATTTTTCTACAATGTCTTCAATCGCGCTTAACAGAGAAATTGTACTTTGAATGATTTTTTTAGATTCGTCATTAAGATCATGATTGTTTTCTCTTATTAATATCAATGATTTTCTCAATGAAGAATATCGGTCTAAAACGATGAACCACTGACCCATTCTGTGTAAGGTTTTAATTTCTGTCATACAAGCAATGGCTGACGATAACTCTGAAGCCGCATCGATTCTTTTTAAATCCCCACGTAGTTGCTCAGTCAATCTTCTAGCTTTTCTTACATTCAATATAGTAACCGTGAATCCTAGCAATGTAAGTAACAAACCAGCTATACTCAAGTAATCGGTTAATATCATCGTGTTTCCTAAACCATTCGGTTTAACAAAATGTATATGAATCAGATAAAAAAGTCAACAACTGGAGTTCAACCCTTTACACTTTTTTCCTTTGTTCTAAATATAAACCGAACCATGTGCTATTTGAACGCTCAATTGTACTCATATTAGCCAATTTTAATAACATTTCTTTGGTTGGATATTGTCTGAATTCCTTTTTAATCCATTGCGAAAACCCCACCCAACCTTTAAACACCCATTCATTGCTGAAGTAATAACGTTCAAAGTCTTCGCTACTTAGATATTTGCTCAAATACCATGCTTGATTCTTTGGTTTGTATACAACTCCCATCCTCGAACGATGTGAAGCGTAATTACTCAGCCACCAGTCTTCGATAACTTGTTGATCAATCCATTCGCCAAAGTAAACCACATGAATATTTACACGTTTTTTGTCACCTTGCCTATGTCGTACACAACAATACTCGAACTTCCCATATTTCCTTCTCAGCATTCTCACCAATTCATTGAATTTTTGAATAATGTCGAACCCTTTTTCGATTGCCTCATCACTTTCCGTCAACACAAACCACCTAGCAATTTGACGTTTATGAACTTCAAATCCTAAATAGAAACGTTGCCTAAACCTACTAGATCTATGCGTTCTCTTTTGACTGACATTTGAGGATGTATAAACAAGTCCAGTATTATTATTAATATTATCTATTTCTTCTTCGATACTCATAGATTTACTCGCCAATTAATATTTAGTAATATTAGGTCGGGGAGTCGTGGTGCGTATCTAAAGGCAGGTCCCTTCCTCCTTTTTATTCTTAGCACCACGTGCTCTCCAGCTTTCTCCTATAACTTGTTTTTTCTAGGTCTACCTCCTTTCTTACCCCATTCCGAAGCCATACCAGGATAACGATTTCTTGTTGTTTTCTGACCCTTTTTACCAATTTTTATAAAAAAGTCACGACCTTTATTTCTCATTACTGTTAATCCACCTTGTTTTCCTGCTTCACTCGCTGTTATCCCTCCCAACCCTTTTCCTCCTTTGTTTGAATATCGGTAAATAAAAAAGGAGGGGATTATGTTTGGTGCATAATCCCCTCCTATAGCTCATTTCTCAGAGCAACAGCCTAGCAGTGTGAGAGATGTGTTACGCTAGGCAGAAGGCGTTGTTTCAATGAATTTCTTCAATATTAAGATTTCCCTTACATGGAAACCCTCTTTTTCTAACCTTTCTGTTTCAGTCCCAACCTCTATTTATTCTTTCTTAAAACTCTTGTTTATTGGTCGTTATAAACGAGTTTTAGTTTAGCATAGATTTTTAAGAAAGTCAATAGACCTCAACTTAACTTTCTTGATTAATGGCGGGTGTATTTTACACCCACCACCGCCTTATTTAGCCCGCTAATCGTTTGTAGCGGATAATTAGACTATGTTTTATCTTAAGCCCATCAAATCAGCGGGACTAGCTTTTTCATGCGCTTTTAGAGCATCTTCCATTCCGAGAGTCGAAACATAATGTCTTACCATTCTCAAGTCTGAATGACCTAAAAGATATTGCAAATTGAACGGATTCCGATCTTCTCTTAAAAAGTTTATTGCGAATGTGTGCCGAAATCTATGGCAATTTCCTTTTGAAGAAACTCCAGCTCTGTCTTTCAACCGGCTAATCATTATTTGAATACCTTCTACCTGCATGGGTTTGCCTTCTTCAGTCAGCCATAATTCCTTATATTTCTCACTTTTTCTATACACCAAATAACGCCACAATGCTTTTTGTGTCGTCGCACCGATCCGTACGATTCTTTCTTTTGCCCCTTTACCCTTAACTTTTATCCAACCCTTATCCGAGTCTATATCTTCCAATTTGATGCTTGTTAATTCGCTTACTCTCAATCCAGAATCTACCAACATCAAGACTATTGCTTTATTACGACTACCTAAGAATTTAGCATTATTTTTTAAGTCGTTATCGCATACTGCAAGTAATTTTGATATATCTTGGGATGAGTAAGGCTGAATTACGTTGAACTTAGGATTATTCAATTTGATTTTAACCAGAGGACTGACAGGTATGAAACCTTCATTCAGACACCAGTTAAAGAAAGCCTTTAGGACACAATAATAGTGATGAACCGTGCAATACGTTGCTTTTGGTCTACTGGATTCTGAACCGTTTCCACTCAATCCCCATCGATTTACCCCTCCTGACACATACGCCAAAAATTCCCTTATCTTCCATTCTGTGATTAAGTGAACATCATCTGCCCATTTCTGAGTATCAGCATACCAAGTAAAACGACTGAGATTTCCTTGATAATACTCGATTGTACGTGGACTTTTACAATCTGTTTGTTGAGTGAGTATGAAACCTTTTATTAGGGACTTAAGAGATGTGCCGACGGGAGCTTGTGTACCAATTGCCACAACCATTTTTCATTTTGGGACCCGCCTTAGAACAATCAGGTGGTCTGATTTGTATTTAACCACCGATGCTTTATTATACAACCATCAGGTCTATTCATCTACTGGTAGCCTTGATGGTGGGCAGTAGAGGACTCGAACCTCTGACCCCCTGCGTGTAAAGCAGGTGCTCTAACCAACTGAGCTAACCGCCCATTTTGAGGCTAACTTCGCGAAAAACTAGATACATTTTCAGCTTCAGCCCCCCCGAAGCAGGTGCTCTAAATTGCTTCTTTTTTGCCTCGATTTTGTCCAATAATTATACAAGGTAGGAGCTAAACGGTCAATCCACGCACGTTTGAGCCTGGGTAATCGGCGGTTTTGAGTCTAATGATGCTGCTTGCTCCCAACGGTTTTCTGGAATAGAATTATGCCAGCCATAATTAAAGGAAAAAAATAACATGGGTTTCACTTTTACGGAACTGCTGGATAAATATGAACTTGACGTTCGAGCCAGAGGTTTCAGTGATAAACAAATCGCCCTGATGCGACTAGCTATTCGTCAATTCGACGCATTTTTAAAATCACCAATCGATATACGCTTGGTGGCCGCGGATGATTACCGCCGTTTTATTGTTGATTTACGTAGCCGACACGCCCGGCTAGGGTCGGGGAGAGAGAGTAACCGACTTCTTAGCGGTAATACGGTGAACACCTATGGCAGGAACGTGAAAACCTTTTTTGCCTGGCTATATGAGATGGAGATCACTACGAACAATCCTCTGGCTAAGATTCGAGCGCCTAAAAAAATTCAGAAGGTCTCAACAATCTACTCAGAGAAGCAACTTTTGGCGGTCTCCGTGGCCGTTACCGGTTTACGCGACCGCGCCATATACGAACTATTTCTTGATTCCGGCATTAGGTTGAAGGAGCTGTCAACAATAAAGATAGGGGATATCGATGTTGACAACGGTTACGTAAAAGTAATGGGTAAAGGTAGTAAAGAGCGGTTCGCTTATTTTAGCCCGCTCGTTGCTGAAAGTTTAAGAGCTTACATTCATCAATTCCGAAAGGACGCCAAAAAGGAGGACTTTTTATTCATAACTTCGACGGGCCCACCGTTAAAGCCCCGGGGAATCCAAATAATGCTATCCCGGTTGGGTGAAAAAGCGCAGCTTGAAGAAAGATTAGCGCCGCACAAGCTAAGGCACACTTTCGCAACCCTGAGTAAAAAGAACGGTGGAGATATCGAATATCTGAGAATTATAATGGGGCATACCGATGTAAAAACCACGGAAGGTTACCTTAATGTGCAGAATGAGGATATTAAGGCTGCCCACATGGTATTCAGCCCCTTTACGAATTTAAGGGCTCTTAAACCAAGCCCTCCTAATATGGGGCAACCGGCTGGCCAGAAACAGAGTCCGAAACCACAAAACCGAGCCCAAGAACACGAAGCTGATTCTTCTAAACAAATACAACCGGGAGAAGCGGGCGAAGAATCCCGGCAATTTCCAACTCTCTATCAAGGTAAAACTGATGACGCTGCGAACCGTCTTATACCCGACATGAGGGAGAGGTACGATGCACACCTGCGCAAATTGTCGGAACTCGGGGGTGAGCTGGTTAACGACATAGAGAAAGGCAATCTTGAACCAATACAATACACCAGGAAAACTGATCCCAAGACTATGTTCTCAGAGTTGCGACTTACTCCTGTTTATAGTGCGCAGAACCATCACTTGTGGCCTTTTCTTGCGAAACACTTGGACAACGAATTTACTAATCCCAAATTAACGGCACAGATAGAACAGATCGCAATTGCTGCTGTCATGGCGCGTATCCTGAAAAAGGAATCTCAGGAAAAAGACCTTACGAGGACTATTGTAGAAAAATTGATCACTGTCAGTGAAAGGGACACGTTCGTCGGCAAATGCAATATTTGTGAAAGCTATTTCTACGACGATGGCGTTCAATAATAGCCTATATTACAGTCTTTGGAATGATTATACGGCGGGCTACAAGTGGTTTAAAATACATAACATTGCAGCCAATTAACGCACTGTACTAGGCACAATTATGCAAATTATGAAAGCTAAATCGAACCCACGCTCGCATACACACTCGTTAACGGTGTTATTTGGTGATATAGTAGACAGACGTGACGATAATCCCAGGTTAAGGTCGCAAAACTGGAATGATAATAGGCAACACGAGCCCAGTTAAGACGAGTTAGAAAAGGGTCAGGCACGAATTTTTAAATTAGCAGGCACGGTGTTTAACTTCGCACGATTCATTAAGCATTAAAAACACGGTTCAGAACGTCTGAGAAGGTTCTTAATCATTAAAAACGGGCTGCTAATAGACGACAAGAAGCCAAATTCAAGCTTTATGGGTACATTAGTAGGCGCCTAAGAGCCAAAAATGCGGCCTTGAGGATAACACTTAACGAGAAATAAGAGCCATATAAACACCACTTTTTGAGCGTGTTTATTATAACAAATGTCAACTGAAGGCAAAACAAACAGTTATTACCGGGCAGATCAGGAGGCTTTTCCCCCGACAAAGGGTGTTAACTCACACTGGTATAAAAGAATATTGTTGTCCCGTTTGTTTCAGTGAACAAGCCTTTAACAACGTCACAGCAATTGCCCAGATAGGACGAATATCCCAGAAAACAGCGGCACGTTATTCACCGAAGTGAGATTTGAGTTACCGTTAGAAAATCTTATTAACCCATCGCACAAATTGGTTAATTGTTACCTGATACTATTCAAGTATATAAATCTCCAAGAATTACCATAATTAATCCATGGACAAGGATTAGCCTACATTTCAAGTACGCGCGTTGACAACACCTTCTCTCAGGACTACACTTAAGTCCCTAACTCACCCTCGCAGACCTAAGGGCAAGAGATAGAGGAAGTCTTTTCTTCTTCTATCAAAAGCTGAACAGCAGATTTGGAGACTGCAATTCCCAATAATAGGAGGGAAGATAAGAGAGTGGAAACATTAAAACAATTTAACAGAGGTTCACGGCTGGTTAAATCTCAGCTGCAGGCAAGGCAAAAAAGAATAAGCAAGGCACGAAGGCTGGGAAAGACATAACCATGCCATGCATGGTAAAGGTTGTGGTTTTCCTCCGGAGGGCTAACGCTAGCGACAGAAGGTGTAATTTGTGTGGAGAAAGAAGGTCCCAACGCCAAGGAAACGTAGGGGGCAAGCTCGTCGCAAGTAAAAGTAGGAAGGACAGACTATAACCAACACCAAAAGGGGAAGGTAAAGGAGGTGAAAATGCCGATATACGAGTACATGTGCCCCGTGTGTAAGACAGAGTTTGAGTTGATGCGTCCCTTTAGCGAAGCGGATAAGCCCGCCATATGCCCACAATGTAATTCACAGGCACAAAAGCAAATCGCAAACTTTGCCTCAAAAACTGGTTCTTATTTACAATCACCGGCCAAGCCCTTCAGGGAAAAGGGTGGCCTAAAAGAATGAGAAATAGCCTTTTAAGGCAGATTTAGACGGAGGTATTGCATGCCAAAGGGTACAATTAGACGGCTCATTTCGGACCGTGGCTTCGGGTTTATCAAGACGGAGGAAGGCAAGGAAGTGTTCTTCCACCGTAATGAGCTTCAAGGAGTGGACTTTAGTTCCCTTAAAGAAAAGCAACAGGTAGAGTTTGAGGTAGGGCAGGGACATGGTAGTCGTCTCGCGGCGGTGAAGGTAAGGCTTGTACAGCTTAAAACCGAATAACATCAAACCCAGTGAATGAAATTGGAGAAGGTCAGGTTTTAACGAATGTTCGTGAGATGCTTGTTTTCGATGAATAAGGGGTGGGCTAACGCCAAGAAAGAATGATGTGGGAGTTAAATCATGCCGCAAGCAATAGAATATCAAAAACAGATGACCGAGGTAGTCTGGGTAAATCTGCCAGGACCAAACGAAGCTGACCCAGGCATGAGCGGTGGGGAGTTACTACACGGGTTTCTAGCCGAGCTTCATAGGGCACCTAGTGCTGAAATAAGAGCCCATATTAGTAACCTTTGTAATAAGTGGAACGTCCATTATAGAGAAAAAAAGGGGTAGTTGGAAGTTACCGATAAACATGGTTACAGAGAATATAATAACCTGTGACTACCTCAAGCATTGATTTCTTCACCAATACCTAACCGTTGATTCTAGTTCTTCATCGCAGGGCACTATTTTCGACAGAGCCGAATGGTCTGCTAATTCCTAATGAGACAAGCATTCGAAGGCGAGGGGAAAATGGCTAGCGACATCAGAAAGATACAATGTAGTCTTGAAGCCGAAAGGCAGCGGTTGCTCGATGAACAAAATCAGTTGCATGCGAATGGGCTTCCAAATACAGAACGGCGCGAAAGTAGCCCTTATGGTAAACGGGAGGAGGCAGCTACGGAGAGCTTCGAGTTGGAGAAACGCCTGGCTTTCGAGCGGCAGATTGAACAGCAGTTGGCAGACATAGAGAATGCCTTGGCGAAGATTGCCGCGGGTAAGTATGAATTGTGTGAATCCTGTGACAAGCCAATTGAGCCAACCCGGTTACAAGCCTTACCTCAGGCGAGGGCATGTATTAGCTGTATGGGGCATCACAAAGGACATTTTTTACAACACCATGCGGGTAACCTACCTTTCTAAATAAACCATCAGCTTCCAACACCGGCTATGAAGGCGTGTGCACAATCTGATGTTTTGTGTGACGTACTAAAACAATAAGATGAAATATTACTTGATTATTCCTTGATAGACGAGTAGGATTGGGAAAGTAGTAAGAAAGTCTGAGAATATCGAGAAAAGGGGAAATTAATAATATGAC
>Ga0209777_10007819_pt1 | contig 11789 bp, 11 predicted proteins | sample FrelakmetHBP12HB_FD_187147 | JGI IMG/M metagenome (GOLD analysis project Ga0209777, IMG submission 187147) | Freshwater lake sediment microbial communities from the University of Notre Dame, USA, for methane emissions studies -HBP12 HB (SPAdes)... | ecosystem: Environmental > Aquatic >... | reverse complement strand
GAAAAAAAGCCCTGCCGAAACCCATCAATAACATTAAAACCACAAAATTAAGATAATGCCCAATAAGAACAAGCTTTCTTAGCTAAGGAAGGCAGACAAATGAATACTAGAAAAAAATGAACCTGGGTTAATTAGCAAGCGCATGATATAATTTTCAAAAACTGGTAGCTACTATGATCATTCCCCCTCATGAAAGCACAATAATCGCTGTAGGTTTAATTCCTGTAGCTTTTTGTTCTGTCACGCCTTCTTAAATGGTAGAGGAAAAAATCTGTTTCATCCAGTCACAACTGCGCTTGCAATTTTATGGGACCTAATCATGTCCATCGGCTACACTTCTTCGCTCAACCCTGTAACCATGACTAGCTTCCAGTAACGGCTAAATACTGCAAAGCCTAATTCCGTTGATGATTTAAGCTTGGGATGATCACAAAAATGGAAAAATTCTCTGAACTATTCCTCAACTTAATCGAAGCATCCCGTAAGCATGAACAATACCGGGACAAAGAATGCATTAACATGATTGCAAGCGAAGGACTCAAATCGCCAGCAGTCAACCAAATGCTCGACCTCTCCCATGACCTCGATTGTAGATATGCAGAAGGCGAAAACGACCTTCAAGGGCACGTAAAAAAGCGCTATTACCAAGGTCAAAAATACATGTCCCAGATCGAGGACTTCTCAACAGACTTAATGAAAAGTCTCTTCAAATCTGACTGGGCGGATATTAGACTAGTTTCTGGCACCCACGCAAACTTAGCCACATTCAAAGGGTTATCATTAGCCTCAAAAAACAACAAAATGGTTGTCACCCCACTTAGCTGTGGCGCACATATCTCACATGATTACACCGGCTTAGCCGGCAACATATTAGGCTTAGATAATATTAATCATGTTTACGACTTAGACGAATTCAATATCGACCCAGAGAAATCAGCTTACGTAATACGCGCCGCCAAACCAGGAATAGTCACCTTCGGCGGTAGCCTCTTTCTATTCCCACACCCAATTAAAGAGTTACGAGCTGTCTGCGAAGAAGTAGGCGCTTACATAGCGTATGACGCGTCACACGTTCTAGGCTTAATCGCAGGTGGAGAATTTCAAGACCCCTTACGAGAGGGCGCAGACTTCATCACTTCGTCCACCCACAAAACTTTCCCAGGTCCTCAAGGCGGCGTAATCATGGGAAGCCCAACCAACCCAGCCTTAGAAAAAGCTGTCAAGAAAATTCAGTTCGCCATTTTTCCGCTTAGTGCTTCAAGCACACATCTAGGCAGATTACCTGCGCTTGGCATAGCAGCCTTAGAGATGAAACTTTTCGGCTCTGAACTGGCTAGACAAATAGTTAGGAACGCTCAGACAGCAGGACAATACTTGTGCGAAAACGGCGTTAAGGTTCTCGCGGAGAAAAAAGGCTTCACCAAATCTCACCAAATCGCAGTTGATATTCGCAGTTTTGGAGGCGGCAAAAAAATTGCTCAAGACCTCGAAGACGCAAACATCATCCTAAACAAAAATCTCCTACCCTATGATGACCAAAGCGGCAAAGATGATCCTTCAGGACTTAGAATTGGCTTCCAAGACGTAACAAGAAGAGGATTCAGAGAAGGCGACATTAAACATTTGTGCGACCTTATGCTTGACGTGATAAAGAGCAAACGCAAACCCGTAGAGGTAAAAGAAGACGTATTATCGCTCAAGAGAGAGTTTAAGCAAGTGAAGTATGGCTTTCAAAACGTGGAAGAAGCACTTGGTTATATCAAAAAAGCTTAAACCTTTTTTTACTATCCGCCAAAAACCTATAAAACTTAGACGAAAATCCCTAAAACGAAGACTAAGCTTAAATTCCAATATGTAAAGTTCATTCTTAAGCTGAAAAATCTATGGTCGACCTTCTATTAGTCTACGTTACCATAACAGCTATTGTATTTGTTGCAGTTTTCATGCTGCTCCCAAGGTATGGACCACACACAATATCTAGACTTACATGCCCAAAATGCAAGAAAAAATTCAACTATCACTGGGTTCCTGGAGCCAGTTTCATCTCTCTTTACCGCGGAAGTAAACGACGTCTGCGCTGTCCTTACTGTCATGAAGTATCTACTTTTGACATAGTATCAACCAAAATAAGCAAAGAGCAGCTTAAGCTCCTAAAAAACAAAGTCTAATCAAGAAGAAACGCAAAACTTCTATTCTCCTAAAGATTTAATACCCTTTTTTGCTAATCAACTTTAAATCCTAAAGCTTGATAACCACTAAAAGGAGTCGGGGTAAAATGAAGGTACTGTTAAACGATGGTTTAGAAAAAGAAGGACTAAAACTCTTTCAAGATGCTGGCATAGAAGCAGACACACAAAAAAGAGATCAAAATAAACTAATTGCCGACATTGACGGGTTTGATGCGCTAATTGTCCGAAGCGCTACGAAAGTAACAAGAGAAGTTATCGAAGCAGGTGCCAAAGGTAAGCTCAAAATCATCGGAAGAGCAGGAGTAGGCTACGACAACATCGATGTTGCAGCTGCCTCAGAAAACGGCGTAGTTGTAAAATCTGCCCCTTACGGAAGCACCAACGCAGTAGCAGAGCTAACCATAGGTTTAATGCTTGCAATCTCAAGAAAAACCCCTCAAGCTCATCAGTCGCTTAAAAACGAAGTGTGGAAAAAAGAGAAATTAAAAGGTACCGAACTCTCTTACAAAACTTTAGGGATTTTAGGCTGTGGAAGAATCGGGCAAAGACTTGCAGAAATTGCACGCCGCGGCTTTGATATGGAAATAATTGGTTATGATATAAGACCGTGTCTTGAATCAGGAATAAAATTCATGGCAAAAGAAGATGTTCTCTCAAAAGCCGATTACATAAGCCTCCATACAGGCGGAAAAGAAATAGTTATCAGCGAAAAAGAGCTCCAGCTAATGAAGAAAACCGCGTACATAGTAAATACGTCAAGAGGCAGCAATATTGACGAACAGGCACTTTACAAAGCTCTGAAAGAGGGAAAAATTGCTGGTGCAGCAATAGACGTTTATTCAGATGAACCTAAAGCTGAAGGTGCTGAATTCAAAAGCAAATTAAGAGAGCTAGACAACGTGGTTTTAAGTAGTCACCTTGGAGCATCAACAGTTGAAGCCCAAAGAGAAACATCAACCGAAATTACTCGAGTAATCTTAGGCTATCTCTTAGGCGGAGACTTCGCCAATGCAGTAAACGCAGGCGAATATATAGAGCTCGAAGAAAAACCCGTTTATACTTTATTCATTCACCATCGAGATGTACCTGGCGTTTTCGCAAACATTGACAAAGTGCTAGCAGACAACGACATAAACATAAGAGCAAATTATTCAAGACAAATTGGAAACAGTGGGTATGCCATATCTGTGTACGTACTACACAAAAAAGTTAGCCCAGACATAATAAAGAAGCTAAAAGCAATTCCGAACCTTTGCAACGTGAAAGTTTAAGTTTAAAACGTCTGTTTCAAACAGGCATATAAACCAGTTTTCTTTTTTAGGGTAACCATGCGACTTGGAGTTCTGTTCTCAGGCGGCAAAGATTCAACACTTGCTCTTAACTATGCCTCAGAAAAAGAAGAAGTTGCATGCCTCATCACAATCGCTTCTGAAAATAAAGAAAGTTACATGTTTCACACTCCAAACATAGAAATTACATCGCTTCAAGCACAAGCATTAGGGTTGCCTCAAATAACTAAGATTACTAAGGGCGAGAAGGAGAAAGAACTTGTCGATTTGAGTGATGCAATCGCCTATGCGAAAAAAGAATACCAGATAGAAGGTGTGGTAACTGGCGCAATCGAATCGGTTTACCAAGCTGAACGAGTTCAACGAATATGTTATCACTTAGGGCTCTGGTGTTTTAATCCACTATGGAAACATGACCAAAAAGCACTTTTAATGAAACTACTTGAAAAAAAGTTTAAGGTGATAATTTCAGGCGTTTTTGCTTACCCACTTGATGAAAAATGGCTCGGAAAACAGATTAACACAAAACTAATTGATAGGCTCCTTGAATTACAACAGAAATATGGCTTGAGCCCTTCAGGCGAAGGCGGAGAAATTGAAACAACTGTTTTAGACGCCCCTATGTTCAAAAGCAAAATTGAAATCACCGAATTCAGTATTGAAGCTCAAGGCAATTGTGGATTATTCAAAATTGAGCAGGCTCGGCTGGTTCCAAAATGATCTTAATTATTGACATGAATTGGAAGAATGATGCATTGGGTTTCTACGAGTTTGTGTTACCCATAGCAGCGATTGCTGAAAAAATGGACGAATGCACAATAAAGCATTATCTGGAAGTTACATCCCACGATCTAAAGCAATGTAACAGCATTATTCTTTCCGGAACAGCGCTCAAAGATACAACGACTTTAAGTCAGCCAGATAAGTTTACGTGGCTAAAAGAAACCGAAAAGCCCGTTTTGGGAATCTGTGCAGGTATGGAAACTATAGCCGTAGCTTATGGGATGCAATTGATTAAGTGTTTAGAAATAGGCATGACAAACATCATTTCTCTAAAAGATAACCCGCTTTTCTCAACAGACTATAAAGCCTACTCACTTCACAGCTACTGCGTTGAACCAACACAAGACTTTGAAGTCTGGGCAAAATCCTCAAAGTGCGCCCAAGCCATAAAGCACAAGAACAAAAAAATCTACGGTATCTTATTCCATCCAGAAGTAAGAAACCAGGAAATAATAAAACGCTTCATAGAAATAAGATAAAAAAATTAAGCAGCATGCCATAGCTACCAAGTTATCTATATCTCGCTACTGCAGAAAGGTTAAAAGCTAAAAGCGCGTTTTTTTAATGTAGTCTTTGTAGGAGGTTTTTGTTTGGTTAATCAATTACCAATAGAAAAGTTGAGGAATGTTTGTGATCCCAGTCTTATGCATTGTGAATCAACCCATGACCTTGTTCCATTAGGCGAAATTATAGGTCAGGAAAGAGCCGTTAGAGCTTTAAAATTTGGGCTCGGCATAAAAGACCGCGGTTTCAACATGTATGTGGCAGGTTACCCTGGAACAGGAAGAAAAACAGCAGTTAAAAATTTCGTAGAAGCTCAAGCTAAGATTCAGCCAATCCCAGCTGACTGGTGTTACGTCAATAATTTTGCTAATCAGTACGAACCTAAAGCGATTCAGTTCCCATCTGGAAAAGGAAAAGAATTTCGCGAGGATATGAAGAATTTTATTGAAAATGTTAAGAACGCTTTGCCTAAAGCATTTGAAAGCGAAGATTACGCTACAAAAAGAGATGCCACAATCCGAGAATTAGAAAACCAGAGAAAACAGCTAATTGACGAATTAAGCGTAAAGGCTCAGCGGGAGGGCTTTGTAATCCAAACTACACCTATTGGACTGCTTCTTATTCCAGTGTTAGATGGCAAACCGCTAAGTGAAGAAGAAATGTTAGCTTTGCCTCAGAAAATGAAGGATAAACTTCAAGAAAAAAGGGAACAGTTGGAGACAGAATTCAGAAACACAATGAGACAACTTATTGATATGGAAAGAAAAATTCATGAAGCTTTAAAGAAGCTAAACAAGGAAGTTGCGCTCTACGCCATTGGTAATCAAGTGGAAACCATTCTGGAAAAGTACAAAGACACCATTGAAGTGACAGCTTATCTCAAAGCTGTTGAAGATGACATTTTAGATAATTTGAGCCAATTCGTGAAAAGAGGCGGTGAACAAGAGCAGCTTCCATTTTCCATGCCCTGGATGAAAGAGGAACCCTTCAAGAAATACGAGGTTAACGTAGTCATTGATAACTCCGATACTAAGGGAGCACCTGTAGTCGTAGAAACTAACCCTACATATCATAACCTTCTAGGCAGAACAGAGAAAGAAGCCCAATTTGGCGCATTAACTACAGACTTCAGCATGATACGGGCAGGATCTGTGCACAAAGCTAACGGTGGATACTTAATTACTTCAGTTGAAGAATTAGTAAGAAACCCGTTCTCCTACGATGGTTTGAAACGGGACCTCAGAGACGGAAACATAGTTATCGAGGAACCAGAAGAACGCTACGGCTTCTTAAGCGTAAAAACCCTGAAACCTCAACCCATTCCCTTAGCAACCAAAGTAATCCTAATTGGAACCCCATACATCTACCAATTGCTATTCCAATTGGATCCTGATTTCAAAGAACTGTTCAAGGTAAAAGCAGAATTCGATACAGTTATGGATAGAACCGAGGAAAAAGTAATGCAATACGCCTCATGGGTGTGCACACTTTGTGAAAAAGAAAAACTAAAACACCTTGATGGCACAGCAATAGCTAAACTAGTAGAATATAGCTCTAGAGTTGCAGATGACCAATACAAACTGTCAATAGAGTTTTCAGTTGTCGCCGACATAATTCGAGAATCAAACTATTATGCAACACAAGAAAACTCAGAGTTCATAACAGGAGACCATGTCAAGAAAGCTATAGAAGAAAAGGTTTATCGTTCAAAACTCATCCAAGAAAAAATCCAAGAAATGATAAAACGCGGCTTTTTCCTGATAGACACCGTTGATCAAAGCATTGGTCAGGTAAATGGCTTATCCGTTATGGGCCTAGGCGACTTTGCATTCGGTAATCCTTCACGCGTCACAGCAAGCATAGGTCTAGGAAGAGAAGGCGTAATCGATATTGAAAGAGAAGCAAAGATGGGTGGACCGATACACACAAAAGGCGTCTTAATCCTGAGCGGCTACATGAACGACAAATACGCCAAAGATAAACCACTTAGTCTTTCCGCAAGAATAGTTTTCGAACAGAATTACGAAGGAGTTGAAGGTGACAGCGCGTCAAGCACGGAATTATATTCGATATTATCATCGCTTTCTGGACTTCCAATCAAGCAGAATATAGCTGTAACTGGTTCAGTTAACCAGAAAGGAGAAGTCCAAGCAATAGGCGGAGTAAACGAGAAAATCGAAGGATTCTTTGAAGTCTGTAAACTAAAAGGACTGACTGGAAAACAAGGAGTAATGATACCAGAAAGCAACGTGCAAAACCTGATGCTAAAAGAAGAAGTCGTTGAAGCAGCAAAAGCCGGCAAATTCAACATTTATTCAGCTAAAACAATTGACGAAGGAATAGAGTTTCTCACAGGAAAAAAAGCTGGACAACGACTATCAGATGGAACTTTCGAAGAAGACACCGTGAATTACCTTGTAGACAAGCAACTCAGGGAAATGTCCAATAAGCTCAATCAATATGGACCCCCGGAGACCCAGAAAAAATCGAAAACTGATACTTCAGAGTAAGCTGAAAAACAACTACCTGTTTCTTTTTCATTAAGCGCGTTAATTACTTAGATTATTGATTGTGGATCCTTATTTTCAATTATTAAAGCTTATTTTGCTATTCATCAGAAGAGTAACTAGGTGCAAACTTGGTAAATTCAAAACCTAAACGCAATAAAGCCTTAACGGTATTACTTCTTCCCTTACTCATGGGCTTATTCTTAATCGGATTTTTCCTATACAACTTAGGCGATAGAAAAAAAACCGATAAGACGCAGCATAAATCTCATGAAAAAGATAATGTAAGTATCATGCCTATAGTACATGAAGATCAAGAAGAAGTAATTTACGTATAATTCAATATTGAAACCGCCTCTTCTTGATCAGACCATTCATAAGGTAAAATAGGTTTACAAGAGCTCGCATGCTTGTTATTGACGCGATACAACCACAACTCCATTTATAGTCGGCGTTGAGTTGTTAATTTGCGAGAAATAGCCATCCAAAAGGTACACCCATGCTTGGCGGGTCAGCTGCTAAACAAGACACGGATCGCCAAAGCCTGAAAAGTCAGGTTCTTTTTGGTTCGCGCCTTGGGTTAACATAAGCGATCTGCCAAGCCTCCTTCTATTAACTATTGCATTTAGTTTAATCGCTTTCTTGTATAGAATTTATTAAGGGTATTAGCAATGCTACTTCTTGTGAGCAGAATTGAGTTATAAAGCAAACATGCATCCTATAGTCAGCAAAGCAGAAATCGAAGTTTTCAAAGCATTAAGTACAGCCGGGTTAACGAGCGGCATGATGACACAAAAACCAATCATCCTAAAATCAACAATTCCCGACTTTTGCTGGGCTAACAAACGAAAAATTGTTTACTTAGATGGCAAGCCAGTTCATTCAAGCGATAAACAACAAGAGCGTGATAACGAAATTGATAATCTTTTGACTGCTCAAGGCTGGGATGTCCTCAGGATTCCCTACAACCCTCCTTTAACTGAGAAGGGCTTAGAAGAAATTATGGCAACCATAAAACGTTTCTTAAATGTAGACGATGAAACATAAGGCTTTCAAAAAAAGGATTACTAAATATTTAAGCCCATAAGAAGATATTTATCTTTAATAGAGAACCATCTTGCGAATGCTCCGGTAGTATAGTCCGGTCAAACCTTACTAAGATGTCTTATTAAGGGACTATGTATAGCGGCCTCTCGAGTCGCGGACCCGGGTCCAAATCCCGGCCGGAGCACCATTATTACAATTTCAAAGCATGGAAAACGAGTTTATCTGGAAGTAAATGTTGAGCACAATTCTTCCACAGTTCGGTTTAGCGTCAGTTCTGCCATGTTCCCACTGTAATCCATTATGCGTCTTGAACTGTCAAATATTAAGCGGAGCACTGAAGCTATGTTGGGGTCTAGTTTTTTGCTAGACATTAACATGATTAGCTCGTTTTCAAGTGCAGTTAATGATTCACGTTTTGAAATTAATTTCTCTGCGTCTTTATACTCTCTCTTGAAAAGGGCTTTAACAGAATCATCGTAAAGTTGATGCGCTTGCAAGCTAAAATTGACGAGTTGGTTGTATATTTCTTCGTCTATCGGGTCTTTTATGAAGAGAGTTTGATTATCTATCATTTTTTGCAATGTACCAAGATGGTTAATTATGTTCATGGCGTTTTGAGCAATACTTTCTATATCGTTTACCGCTATACGATAGAGGAGGAATTCTTTTGGTGTTCGAAAACCGAGTTCTCGATATAAGTTTCGTTCTATGCCGTATTTTAGTTGGCGAACTATGTATAACCCTAAGCGGTTTACGTCATTGTGAGAATTGATTACGCTGTCAAATAAAGCGGTGCTTCTGTCTTTAAGAGCCTCAATGGCATCTCTGTTTGCTGATAGCGCTACAATTGCCATTCGTCTAACAGCTTTTTCAATTGGAAACTCTGAGTGTTTTATTAGGATTTGAAGGGTAATTTCGTCTGATGTTTCATCGATTATTTCTGAACCTAGAAAGTTGTCTCGTGATAGGTTTTTTATTTCATTTTTGTATTTTGCTGCGTCTTGAATATTTTTGAAGTGGACTCGTATTATATCTGCTCCAATTGCGTACAAAGCTCGAATCATGCGCAAAATAGATTGAATATTTTCTTTAGGGTCAATACTGATGTAGTATTCTTTAGGTTTGGCTGCGTTGCCTCTGCCTTCTTTTTCCTGGATCTTTCTTGGAACCAGCGTTAATGTTGAGTCTGGTTGGATGTTAAAGGCTATTTCACTACCGCGTTTTAGCTCTAGGTCTTGGACCCATTCTTTGGGTAAGGATATTATGTATGAACCTCTCCCCGTACATTGAACTCGTCTATAGCCAAGGTCTTTTTCTGCCAAAGATTTCACAAGATACATGTTTCGTTTAGATAACATATTTCATGAAGGGGCATATAAATGCTTATCAACAAAGTTATATAGAATATGTGCTATGTGAATGGGCTAACTCTAATCATTAAAGTGATAAAGATGGCAGTAAACACTTGCAGAATAATCAAGGTGAGTGGTAGCCAATCAACCACTACCAAAGGCATTTTTTGCACAAGCGACGTTGAGTTGCATATCCTCATGCTCACCTGTCCACGCTAAACAGAAAGGATTTGTGTATGATCTATGGTCAAAAGAATAATTGCAAAACAAGAAAATTGTATAGGCTGCGGACTATGTGAAGTCTATTGTCTAGTCCAACATTCAAAATCAAAAGACGTAGTCAAAGCCTACAACAGCGAACGCCCCAAACCAATAAGCAGAGTCACTGTTGAAAGAAACAAACCAGTTTCCTTCGCCATCCAATGTCGAAACTGCGAAGACGCTCCATGTGTAATCGCTTGCTTATCAGGAGCTATGAAGAAGGACGAAAAAACTGGTCAAGTAACACATGACAAAGAAAAATGCATGGGTTGCTGGACCTGCATAATGGTTTGCCCATACGGCGCCATAAAAATGGACAAAGAAGGTCATGTAATTGCCAAATGCGACCTCTGCCAAGGCTTTGATGAGCCAGCATGCGTTGCCAACTGCCCAAATGAAGCGTTGGTATTCAAAGAGGTGAAAAAGTAAATGGCAAAGTATGTGATTGTTGGAGCTTCAGCAGCAGGTATAGGCGCAGTTGAGGCCATCCGAGAAGTAGACCCATCCGGGAGCATAGCTGTAATTTCTGATGAAACATGCACTCACTACAGTCGCCCGATGATTAGTGACTTTGTTAGCGGCAAAGCAGATGCCAAAAAAATGGATTGCAGAAATAACGAGTTCTGGAAAGCGAATAATGTAGAAGTACTTATGGGGAAGAAAGCAACCGCCCTAAACTTAACCGAGAAAACTGTTCAGCTTGACAGTGGCGAAAAAGTTGCTTACGAAAAGCTGCTTCTTGCAACAGGCGGTAAACCCTTTGTTCCAATTACGGAAGGTTCGGACAAAGACGGCGTATTTACTTTCACAACCATTAGTGATGCCCAGCGGATTGCGGCAAAAATCGAGGCAACGTACGCTAAGACGGCAATTGTCGTAGGCGGAGGGCTCATCGGTATAAGCGTAACTGAAGCGCTTCTGAAACGTGGCTTAAAAGTTACAATGGTTGAGTTGCAAGATAAAATTCTCAGCTTGCTCTTGGATGCTAAGGGCTCCGATATTATGGAAGCTGTAATACGAAAGGCAGGTGTCAACGTTATTACTGGCCAATCTGTCCAAAAAATTTTGGGTAAACCAGGCAACGATAGCGCAGTCGGCGGAGTACTCTTAACCAAAGGCGATCAGGTGCCCTGTGACCTTGTCATTATGGCAATCGGCGTTGTTCCACGTACTGAACTGGTTCTGGGAGGCGCAGTGAAAATCAACAGAGGAATTGTGGTAGATAATATGATGCAGACAAATGTTGCAGACGTTTACGCTAGTGGTGACGTTGCTGAAGCTTATGACTTCATAATTAACCAGAACCGCACTCTACCCCTTTGGCCCCTCGCAATTTTGGAGGGACGCGTTGCAGGCTATAATATGGCAGGCAAAAAAACCACTTATTGCGGCGGCACAAACATGAGCAGCCTCAAGTACTTTGACGTACCCATCGTGTCGATAGGTTTGGCTAACCCAAAAGAAGACCCAACACTGGAAGTACTTGTAAAACAAGACCTTGAAAACAACGTCTACAAGAAATTGGTTCTCAGAAACAACATTATCGTAGGCATAATCCTTGTAAACTGCATCGAACGAGCAGGTATCCTGTTCTATTTATTGAAGAACACAGTAAACGTGAAAAAATTCAAAAAACAACTCATCTCAGAAGACTTCAGTTGGGCAACATTGCCAACTGGTATGCAGAGAAAAATGAGCGTGGTACAATAATGAATCAAGATGACAGAAAAATAATAAGTCCATTTGGAGATGACAAGGATTTCTCAGGCTGCGCCCTTTTCGGCATGATAAACACTGAAGGCACGCGCTTCAGCTCAAAAGATCCAGTCCGTGCAATAACAAACATGCATGACCGCG
>Ga0209777_10007818_pt1 | contig 11790 bp, 8 predicted proteins | sample FrelakmetHBP12HB_FD_187147 | JGI IMG/M metagenome (GOLD analysis project Ga0209777, IMG submission 187147) | Freshwater lake sediment microbial communities from the University of Notre Dame, USA, for methane emissions studies -HBP12 HB (SPAdes)... | ecosystem: Environmental > Aquatic >... | reverse complement strand
GTGGCTTCTCTGGACAGTCTGCTGAAAGCACAGCTGGATGAAAACCAACGGCTCAGGGCTGATCTTTCCTCAACCTTGGGTTCGATTGACGACCGGCTCTCGATGTTAGAAGGCAGGGTGGAGGAATCAGGGCACCGCTTCACCGAGCTGGAAAAGCAGATGGAAAGCAGAGAAGTTTCGCCGCAGGACACTTCAGGGTTACCGGATTCGCTGAAGATGAAAGTCAGCCTGGATCCGCAAAAGCTGTATGACCAGGCTTATTTTGATTTCGCCAAAGGTAATTACGATTTAGCCATTCAGGGGTTCTCTGATTACCTGCGCTATTTTCCCAAGGGCAGATCAGCAGACCAGGCACATTACTGGATCGCCGAGTCGTATTATGCCAAGAAAGATTATGAACGGTGCCTGGATGGATTTCAGAAGCTTTTGCAGAATTTCCCTAACTCGAACAAACTTCCCTCAGCTCTTTACAAGATCGGACTGTGCTACGAAGAGCTGAAAAACCAGATAAGGGCTAATCGCTATTTTAAAGAGGTGATAAGTAAATACCCGGATTCGCCTGAGGCTAAATTAGCTAAAGAGAAAATGGGTATTAGCGGAACTAAGAAAAGATAGATTAACTGTAGGAGCACGGCATGCCGTGCCCCTACAAGTATCGTTTGGAAATCAGGTAGGGACACGTTGTAGCGTGTCCCGATATTTTTTTACAGGCTCTTCGTTGGTGCCCCCACCAACGAAGAAAAAAATAAGGATTGGCTCTGTTGGTCTGGAGACCAACAGAGAGCCGAACTATCGACCATTTTTCGAAGAGGCGTTCAATTGAACCCCCCTTACAAGTTTTTATTTAAATGACCGAGCAAAAAGTTCTCGGTATTTTCCCCTGAGATTTTGCGCCAGAGAATCCTGCTTGAAATAAAGCAGATAGGAAATTCTGTTTTGAATCATCCCGGAAAAATCTTTAAGGTAAAATAAGGTTCTATCATCCTTATAGATTTTTTGATCCAGGATCCCGCGCAGTTGTAATTCCGGATAGCTGTAAGGATGGTATCCCATATCCTTTTGTAAACGAAAAACCAGACCTTCAGGGAACCGGGTGAAGGGGGTAAGAAATTTCTCGTCAGTTATAAGGTCAGCATTAACTGGTTTTTCCGGATAGCTTTTCAAAAGGAACGACTGAATCATATCCACATAGCTTTTTTCAATAACATCAGGGTCATACGGCTTTCCGTTCTCGAATAAATAAACCTGCTCCCGAAAACGATTGATCTCCTTTTCAGACTTCTGATATAATTCAGGATAGTTCTGCTGGATATATTTCAGATACCAGTTTCTTCTCGAAAGCTCGGCATCTATGAATCTGACATCCGGCCTTTTATTTTCCACATATCTCAGATAAAGCCAGGGCGAATAGTGGTCCCAGATTTTAGTCAAAACGATCGAGTTTTTTCTAATAGACCTTAAGATGTTTTCAGCGTAATCGTAGGCGAAATAATTTCTGCTCTCGTCCTGCTTGAAATAATTGCGAAAGAGGTTGATCAGCGGAAGAGAGGAAAAAAGAATTATCAAAATTACCGCGACTGCGCGCGGAGTATATCTTCCTCTGCGAAGTAGGACAAAAAGCCAAGCAATTCCGCACCCCAGCCAGACAGCAGCTACCAGAAACGAGGGGAGAAAATACGGGTCGATATCCGGGATCTGGTAGTTTATTCCATAAAAAATCGTAAACATGAAAACCAAAAGCTGAAAAATAAATACCTTCCAGTTTTTTTTCAGAAGGGAGACAAAGCCGAGAATGACCCAGGGAAGAAGGTAGAACGGGAATTGAGAATAGAGAAGGTGCAGATAATTCTTGAGACTTTCCCAGAGTGCCTGGCTTGATTCGGAGAACATCCAGACCTGGTACTGCCAGCCGCTGATGTGTCTTTTGAGATTCGACAAACTGGAGGTATCTCCCCAGTTCAATACAGGGTTAAGCGAGGAGCGAATCGGCAGATATAGGTATACAGAGATACCCAGGATGAAAAAAGAAAGCAGAAGGGAAATCCTCTTTCTCTCGAAAAAAGACTTTCTGTAGATCATCAGGAAAAGGAAGATGAATCCTGCGAAGAGCAGAACGGTGGAGAGGTGATTGCCAAAGCTCAAGCCGTAAAGGAAAAAGAAAAGGTAAAGATGTTTATCAGACTGAGTCAGTTTTCCTTTTGCCTTCAGGTTTAGCTGGGAAAGTATTAGATAAAAGAGTATCGCATTCAGCAAGGAGTTCAGGGCATAGACCTCATTAGACGTAGCCTGGGACCAGAGGGTAGGGGAAAATGAGAAGATAAATGCGCTGACCAGCGAGATGTAACTGCGCCAGCTCTCTTGCAGTTCAGGAAACAGGAACTCAAAAATGGAAATCAGGATGAGAAACAAGAACAGATTCGAAAAGGAGATAAAAAAAAGCGAGAGCAGGTTGAGGTTCTGGACCTGAGACCCCAGGGGCAGAAGGGAGAAAAGCCTGCCAATCAAGGTATAAACAGGATACCCGGTAGGATGAGCGATTCCAAGACTGGAACAGGCCGTAGCCAATTCACCGCTGTCGATCCAGGAGACAGTGGGAGCTAAAGTCTTGAAGTATACTACTCCTGAAAAAAAGAGGATGACCAGCGAATAAATAATGTTGTTCTTACCAAGTTTCATTTCAAAAATATTCAAATTTTATGTTAGGGGCTTGCCTCTGGAAAAGCTCTTTAAAATAATATGCTTTTTTAAAATACCAATCTGCTTCCCGGGTCAGGTTAAAAAATTTCAGGTACAAACCCCGGTTATAATATGAAACAGCATAATGGGCTATGCAAGCCAGCTCTTTATCGGTTTTTGGAAACTCAGACCCGGCAATACCTCGCAAATGAAAATCCGGGAACTCGTAAGGATAGAATTTTCTTTCCGGCCTGAAGCGCATAAGAAGCCCCTCAGTCGTCGTGGGAAGACCAACGTACCCTTTGTAAGCATCCAGAAAGGTGATATAAACCGGCCGGTCTATCATATTTTTCAAAATCAGACTATCGATCACCTGCGAGAAAATCACAGTGACCTCCTGGGAATTGACCGGCTGGTCCTTCTCCATTCTCAGGGCGAACTGGTCATATCCTTCTATCTCCTGAGAGGAGCGCTCGAATAAGACAGGGTAGTATTTCTGCATATAGTCTTGGTACCAGGTCCACTGCAGAAGGTCGGTCTGCACGATATCCAGATCAGGCCTCTTGTTCTCTACAAATCTAAGATAGAGCCAGGGGGAATAATAGTCCCAGACTTCGGTCAAGATCACGGCATTTTCATGTGAGGACCTTAGAATGTTCAAAGTGAAATCATAAGGGATATAATCTTTGCTCTGGTTTTGAGATCTAAATTCCTGAGGAAAGCTCAAAAAATAAAATAGCCCCAGGAGCAATAATATTCCCGCATTGACCGCAGATCTAATCCGGTCAGGAAATCCAAGATAATGACCTAGCTTGACCGCAAGTTCCAGGAAAAAAAGTATGCCCAGATACAAGAAGAAACTCGAAACCAAAATGCTCTGAAGAAAATATGGATCTATGTCTTTTATAGCGTAATTTAGACTCCACAGCAGATCGAAGAGGATGATAAGAATAAAAAAAATAAAGATTTTCGTGTTCTGTCTCAACCCCTTGAAAATTCCCAGAAGGATGAAAGGTAAAGCCCAGACCGGAAATTGCTTTAAAAAGGTTGTGCCGAAATATTTGAGATTGCCAAAAAACATCAGGGTGGTTTCGGAGAACATCCGGCTTCGATACATCTTGGCACTCAGGTGGTTTCTTAAGTTCAGGAGGGTGGAGGGATTTCCCCAATTCAAAGCTGGGTTTAGCGAGGCCCGGACAGGGAGATACAGATATATCGATATTCCCAGGATCAAGAGGGCGAAAATTAAAAACAGTGTTCTGAAACTTAAGATTCTTCTGTCGGCTGAAAAGGTTACTAGAAAGATCAACGCAGGTATCAGGAGGACACTTAAGAGGTGATTGCCGGAGCTTAAACCGACCAGATAAGCCAGAAAATAAATAAGCCGGGAATTTGCAGGCTCAGTCTTTGAGGTGTCGCTGTTTCTCTTATACCAATTAAGCGTGAAAAAAACGATCAGGCTGCAGAGAAAAATATTTAAAGAGTAGACTTCATTAGTGGTAGCTTGGGACCAGAGAATAGGGGAGAAAGAGAAAAGGAAAGTGATCAAAAGGGCTGCTGAAAACTTAAGCCTGTGATCAGCCTGTTCTGGGAAGAAAATCTCCGAGATCAGAATAAGAGAAAAAAACAGGATAACGTTTGTCAGGGCAGCCCAGAATGCAGACATCAAAATTAACCTGTAAATCGGTTGTCCAAACTGAAGAAAGGAAAATAACCTTCCCAGCAAGGTGTAAAGCGGATACCCGGTTGGATGGGCGATCCCCAAGGCCGTGCAGACTGCAGCTAATTCTCCGGAGTCGATAAAAGAAAAGGTGGGACAAAGAGTCAAGAGATAGAAAAAACCACTGAAAAGGAAAACTGCAAATGACAGTATAAGAGTGTATCTATTGAACCGGAAGAGATAAGACCTTGAGGGGGTCATTTTAGAATCTAAGACCAGTACAAGAAGTTTAGTATCTCTGAGAGCTAAAGGTGAGCCTAACTTTCAAATCTATTAAAAAGGCAGGTCTTCATCTGTACCTTCACCAGCCTCCGCTTCCTTTTCAACTGGCTCCTCGACAGGTCCGGCTTCTTTGCGGCCTAATTTCATCACCCTGAGGGCTACCACCTCGCTCACATACTTCTTGATCCCGTTGCGGTCATCATAGGAGCGGTTCTGGATCCTGCCCTCGACAAAAACCTGGTCACCTTTTTTTAATATGTCCTTGGCGCTTTCGGCCTGCTTTCCCCAGATAACTAAATTATGCCAGTCAGTCCTCTCCTGGAATTGACCGGATTTGTCTTTCCAGCGAAAGGTGGTGGCTAAGGAAACACTGGTCACAGCCTGACCATTAGGAGTATACCTTTTTTCCGGATCCTTGCCCAGATTACCGATCAAAAACACTTTGTTTAAACTTGCCATTCTTCACTCCAGATTTAAGTGTTATTTTTTATATAATAACATTTGATTTCTCGCTTGTCAACTTCTTTTAGTTAGAGTTGAATTATATTTTCCAAAAAGGTAGCCTCCGGTCATTGCATCTCAGAAACAATTCCGGAGGATTGGAATGGAATCAAACGCAACACGAAGGTCGAGGGCTACGAACTCATAAGGGATGTTCTAACCGACTTCAGTCAAGTCCTGAGCTTGCGCTACTAAAGTAGCTGAGAACAAAAACATTTGGAGAAGTCTCGTCAGGAACACACGAAGGCTGGACGTTACGGGTTTAGCATCTTGCAGAAATGGTGCAGGAGTTCAATTCCTGCCTAGCAAGAGGGTCAAAGGTAGGGACAAGTTGTCCCGCCAATGGCGGGATTCCCCTACTCTCTTACGCAATTGAAGAGTCTATTACTTCACCAGTACCACATCGATTCGGCGGTTTTGCTGTCTGCCCTCTTTGGTGTCATTGGAAGCAATCGGTCTGGACTCACCATATCCTGTAGCAGTGATTCTATCTTCGCCTATTCCCATATTGGCTATCAGATATGCGGTTACGGCTTTGGCCCGGGCTAAGGACAGTTGCATATTGTAGGTTTCATCACCCATTGAATCGGTATGTCCTTCGATGATGATTTTCCTGTCTGGAAAATCCCGGATCGCTTTTTGAACCTTGGACAAAAGCCCGAAACTCTCCGGCAGAATGGTTGATTTCCCGCTGGGGAAGTTTATGCCGTAAAGCCGGATGATGATATTCTCTCCTTCCTTTATCACGCTGGCTTCATCTTTGGTGAAAAGCTTCTCCAGATTGACAAAGTCCTCATCCTCTATGCTTTTCAGCTCCAGCTCCTTATAACCTGCCTCTTTCTGGGCAACTTTTTCTTCCAACGCATCTAACTTCTCTTCCAGCCCTTTGATTTTTTCGTCTTTCTGCTGGAGCTCAGAAAGAAGCTCCTTTTTTTCCTGCTTTAAGTTATCTATCGCCAGGATTATCGATTCCACGGGCTTTTCTGGCCCCTGGTCAAATTCAGGAGAATAATCAACTTCATTTGCTATTCGGGAGATCAAATTTTCCTCTTCCAGGGAGAGTTTTTCAAAAGAAGGATAATCGGTTTTCAGGTTCTGAAATTTGGAGGATAAATATATGGCATGTCTTGCCTGATAAGCTGCCTGCTCTGCTTTAGAAGTGGCATCTTCAGCCGCATACCTTTCGGTATTCAGAAGCTGTTCAGTCGAAGCTAAAAGGTCTTCAGAGTTTTTCAAGGTCGAAGGTGCGTATTTGTCAGCCCTGGCTTTAGTCCTGGCTTCTTCGACCAATCTTCTTGCCTCTCCCAGGATACTCCCTTTGATGGCTTTTAACTCTGCCTGGTTGAATTTCTCCTCGGCTATTTTAGCTTTCTCCCTGGCACCGTTCAAGTCGCCTGCCTCAATCCGCAAAGCAGCTTCCTCAAAAGATTTTTTAGCCAGATCGTAAAGGTCCGGAGCGAATTCCGGAGCATTGGCTTTAAGAGCTTTTTCCCTTGCTTGTAAGACCGAGGCAAAAGGAACACGAGCCACCTCTGCGGTCTTATAGGCTTCAGCCAGATAAGTCTTGACTTTCTCTAACCTGCTTTTGATCTCCTTAAGCTCTCCGCCTTTTTTGAACTTCTCATAAGCGAGGTTATATTCATCCGAAGCTTTTCCGAAATTTTTAGGAGAAAGGATGTCAACCTGCTGGTTTCTGGCTTTGGCTAACTCATCTCTAACACTACCGAAGATTGACTCCTCAGTGGAGCTTTCCTGCTGGGCTAAAAGGAGATTGGTGCTGATTAGCAAAAAACAGAGAATAAAGAAAACAAGTATGACCTTTAAGCTTTTAACGGAAAACATATTTGCCTCCTTCGATCGTTAAGTTGAACAAGAATTTACACTATTCGATTATGCTTTGTCAAGATTTTTCCACCCTTGAAAACTTTATCGACAAAGGACGGATAAAAATTAGAATTCTTAGAAAAAATGATTGGTCAATTGATTTCTTTTTCGTAGATTGAAAAAAGTAGATAGTAGGTAGTAGATAGTAGACAGGGGAAAGTAGCTAGTAGACAGTAGATAGTAAACAGGGAACAAGAAAACTTACGAAGAGCAGTGGTGCTCGGAGAATCTAATAAAGGCACTCTAAAATAAAAGATAAAAGGAAGAGGTGCACTATGGGTTTTTTTGAAGTAGTGAAAAACAGGCATTCGATCAGGGCTTTTAAGGATAAAGAGATAGAAAAAGAAAAGTTAGATAAGCTGCTCTTTGTGGCGAACTCTTCACCTTCTGCAGGAGACTTACAAGCTTATCAGATTTTCCTGGTCAGAAAAAATGCCCAGAAAATGTCTTTAGCCAAGGCTGCTTATGGTCAGGATTTCCTTGCTCAGGCACCTGTGGACCTGGTTTTCTGCATTGACCCTTTGCGGTCTGCTCGTAAATACGGGAAAAGGGGTTCGGAGCTTTATTCTATCCAGGATGCTACAATCTCTGCCGCCTACGTCCATTTAGCTGCAGTAGATTTAGGACTGGGAAGTGTGATCGTTGGTGCTTTTGATGAAGAGGCGGTCAGCAAGATTCTGAATTTGCCAGGAACCTTAAGACCTATTATAATTCTTCCTGTAGGGTATCCGGATGAAGAGCCGGAAACGACTCCTCGCCGAAAGATAGACGATCTGGTTAAAGAAGTTTGAATAATCAGGGTTCAAGGATTCAAGGCGTCGAGGGTTCAAGTGCAGGGATAGGACTATTGCTCTCGGTTGGTCTCCTGACCAACAGAGAAGACTGCTTTCTCCGTTGGTGAGGACACCAACGGAGAGCCCTTTTTTGTTCGTCATCCGATATCAATTATCTGTCATTTTATTTCTTAGTTTTTATTTGACATCCTCTTAAGGAGTTAATATCTTGGCAAAAATTTAGTCGATATATTTAATGGAGGTTTTATATGTCAGAAAATAGAAGACCAGTTTTTACCGGGCTAATACTGATTGTGATTGGTTTGCTGTTTTTCTTAAATAACTTTGGATACTTAAGCGGTGACATCTGGAGATTCTGGCCCCTGATACTGATTATCTGGGGAATTAAAAAGCTAGTTTATTGATTAGATAAAATATGCAAGATCCTGGACTAAAAATGTTTCTGTTTTTCTCTGAGCTTTTGGGCCGCTCGGTCATCGACTCTGAGGGAAAATCTCTGGGGAAATTAGTGGACCTGAAAGTGAAGATGGTGGAGCTTTTCCCTATGGTGATCACCCTGAGAGTCAAGAAAAGAGGCATGAAAACTTCTATAGCCTTAGACTGGTCCGAAGTCGAGAGTTTAAATGGCAATATCATCACTTTGAAACCGGAGGCAGAGAAGAAATTTAAACCCCTGGAACTGAACGAGGGGGAGATACTCCTTAAAGAGGAACTTTTAGATAAGCAGGTGGTGGACACCTACGGGGCAAAGATCGAGAGGGTAAACGACATCCATCTTCTGATAGCAAATGGAGAGCTGCGAATTGTTCACGTTGATTTCGGGATGAGGGGGATTTTCAGACGTCTGGGATGGATCAAGATGGTGGATTTTCTCACCAACTGGTTTTTCGCCTATCAGTTGCCGGAGAAGATGATCTCGTGGAAATACGTTCAGCCTTTAGCCAGCGATCCGCAGAAAAAGAATCTGATACTTAACGTCACCCTAAGAAAACTGCACGAACTCCATCCTTCCGATTTGGCGGACATAATAGAGGATTTAGACCAGGAGAAAAGAACTACGGTCTTTAAATCTCTGGACACCCAGACTGCCGCTGAAACCCTGGAGGAAGTTGACCCAAAGCTTCAGGCTTCTTTGATCGAGTCCGCCTCGGAAGAAAAAGCCTCGGATATTTTAGAGGAGATGGCACCGGATGAAGCGGCTGACCTTTTAGCTGACCTGCCAGAAGAGAAAAAAAGCAAGCTCATCCAGACTATGGAAAAACCTCACCGCGATAAATTAGAAGAGCTGTTGACCTTCGAGGAAGGAACCGCGGGCAGTATTATGACTAAAGATTTTATATCCATCCAGGATGATAAGACCATCAGCCAGGCGATCGATGAGTTCAGAAGAACCACTCACCCTTTGGAGACGATTGCATATCTTTACGTTACCGATAAGGAGAATCGTTTAGTGGGGGTTTTAACTGTCAGGCATCTTCTTTTATGCGTCAATGAAGCCCCCTTATCCAAGTTGATGAATACCAATCTGATTATGGTAAAGCCGGACGAGAGCGTCAGAGACGTAGAGGAGATTTTCAAAAAATACAAGTTTCTGGCAATTCCGGTGGTGGATGAGGAAAATCATCTTACCGGGATAATTACCCTGCGCGATGCTGTGGAATCAAAATATAAAGAATTTTAAACCAACTTTGGAGTATGAGCCTTTTGGGACTGTTGAAAAGCTGTTATAAGTAGAGTGTCATTCTGAATTCCGCCGAAGGCGGAACGAAGAATCTCCACGTTGCTCAAAGAGATTCTTCGGTCGTCCATTTGGACTCCCTCAGAAAGACAGAGTGGATTTTTTTCAGCACACCATTCAGGTTTACCATAGCAAGGTGATACTTTAACGCCAAATAATAGATTCATAGAATATGAGAGGGAGCTTTTTTAGATCTCGCTGGAAAACCCTTTTAATCTTCCTGGCAGTAGTAGGCCCAGGGATTATCACTTCCAATGTGGATAACGATGCCGGCGGTATAACTACTTATACCCTGGCCGGCGCCAATTACGGTTATGGTTTACTCTGGTCTTTAATCCCAATAATGGTGGTTTTGGTGATAATCCAGGAGATGAGTGCCCGGATGGGAGTAGTAACCGGTAAGGGGCTTTCTGACCTTATCCGGGAAAGGTTCGGCGTCAGGATCACTTTTTATCTTCTTTTAGCGATACTCCTGACCAACTTTGGAAACGTGATTGCAGAATTTGCCGGAGTGGCCTCAAGTCTGGGGATTGTTAATGTTCCCAAATATGTATCAGTACCGTTGGCTGCTTTTGTTGTCTGGCTTCTGGTAGTGAAGGGCACTTACCGGTCGGTTGAAAAAGTGTTTCTGTATGCTTGTCTCTTCTATGTTGCCTATATAATCTCAGGTTTTCTGGCAAAGCCGGATTGGGGTTCAGTGACAAATGAGATTATAAAACCTCGTCTGCAATTTTCCACAGGAGCCTTAGGAATGCTTATGGGTCTGGTCGGAACCACCATTGCTCCCTGGATGCAGTTTTATCTGCAGGCCGCAGTGGTAGAAAAAAATATAAAAGTAAAAGATTACAAACATTCGAGAACTGACGTCATTCTGGGAAGTTTTATTGTTACCATAGTGGCCGGGTTCATCATCCTCACCTGCGCGGCGACGCTTTTCAGGGCCGGAATTTCGGTGCAGACAGCAGGCGATGCAGCCTTAGCTCTGAAGCCCTTGGCTGGAAAGTATTGCTCATACCTTTTTGCTTTCGGGCTTTTAAATGCCTCCTTATTTGCGGCATCCATCTTGCCGCTCTCGACTGCTTTCGTGGTCTGCGAGGGTATGGGCTGGGAGAACGGAGTAAACAAGAAATTCTCCGAGGCTCCGCAATTTTACGGGCTTTACTCGCTTCTAATTATCTTGGGTGCCGGGATTATTCTTCTGCCCGGAATTCCTCTTTTCCCGGTGATGTATATCTCCCAGGTGATAAACGGGATCGTCTTGCCAGTTCTTTTGATCTTCATCCTGGTTTTGATAAACGACAAAAAGCTGATGGGGGACTATGTCAATAAAAGAGTTTATAATTTTCTCTCCTGGGCAACGGTGATCGGCTTGATTTTGCTGAGTTTTGGCTTATTGATCTCAATGCTCAGGGGATAGATTACAATTAATTATTGAAATTCATATAAGGGTAGGGACAGAACAGTGTTCTGTCCCTACCCTTTTTATAAAAAAGTGTGAATCCCACCTTGGGGCAAGGTGGGATTACTGATTATGATTGGGGAATAAATAAAATGGGGACAGCTTAGATTGAGATAACGTAGGGGGGCTAGGGAAAACGCTACCTCAAATGGCTATCCCCATAATCAAAAACCTTATGCCGCTTGAATCTATACCATCGATGTCTTTTTACGATTGAATTTGCCCTGATGCTTTTTAAAAATTATCGGGAATTATCAAAATTCCTTTAACCAGAAAACATTTTTAAATCAAAACAGTTCTTAAAAATGGAGCCGACGGGGTTCGAACCCGTGACCTTTTGACTGCCAGTCAAACGTTCTCCCAACTGAACTACGGCCCCATAAATACAGGGTTCAAGAATTTAAAAGTTCAAAGGTTCAAAGTTTAAGCCGAAAAACAAGAACAATTATAATAAGTTGCGAAGGGTTGTCAAGGGAAATCTAAGCCGTTTTGTAGCCTAAAGCTTGTAGGGGCACAGCATGCTGTGCCCCTACCTATCTATTTGGAAGTGAAAACAGCTTGGTCGATTTTGGTAGTGTCTCCTAATACCCCGAAATGGATATCCTTGATGTAAGCTTTAGCAGCAGATTCTATCTCCTTCGGGGTTAACTTTTTGGTTTCATCCACGAATTTAAAACTTCCCTGCCAGCCTATTCCGAAGATCTCTCCTCTTGCTAAGAAATCTGCCTGGGCACGATTTGTCTCCAGGCCCAGATAATAATTGGTCAGGAATACGTCCACAGCATCAAGCAGCTCT
>Ga0209777_10007817_pt1 | contig 11794 bp, 11 predicted proteins | sample FrelakmetHBP12HB_FD_187147 | JGI IMG/M metagenome (GOLD analysis project Ga0209777, IMG submission 187147) | Freshwater lake sediment microbial communities from the University of Notre Dame, USA, for methane emissions studies -HBP12 HB (SPAdes)... | ecosystem: Environmental > Aquatic >... | reverse complement strand
GCGTTTGCCCTCTTCATCGCGGTCACCGGGACCAATGGAGAGAATTTTGCCCTTTTGGGGTTTTTCTTTGGCCGTTTCGGGTAAGATCAAACCACTGGGCGTAATATCTTCCTGCTCAATGGGCTTAACCACAACACGGCTGCCTAACGGTTTGAGTTTTAGTGCCATACAATCCTCCAGCTTAAAATTGAAATAGATTTTTTTAGCACTCAAGACCATAGAGTGCTAATCTGATTCAATCTTAATCTTCTTCTTTGGATAAGTCAAGAGAAAATAAGAAATTCTAATGAAAAATTAATAATTAATCCGCCTGCTAAAACCCGTAACTTATACAGATGTTTTCGCTTTCAATGATGTTTTTCATGGCAATTTCATCTGCGGAAAAAGCCTTTCGGGCCAGTTCCAAAATTCGCATTCCTTCCTGGCAGGTATTATTGCTGCGTGTATGCATGGCTGCCAGGTCTGAACCATAAGTGATGTAATAATCTCCAGTGCTAGTGGTCAAAGGCAATCCCTGGATGGCCGGCATGGCATCCGTGGTGGGGTCACACTGACGCACATCGCAGGACTCCTGGGCGGTGCAACCACTGAGTGCACACTTGAAGGCCGGAATAGCACCCTCATAATTGCGTGACTTGAAATAAATCATGCCCAGCTGCCCGTAAGCATCGGCATCATCCGGCTTGTAGTTCAGCCCTTTGCGGGCATTCAACCCGGCTGAAAAAAATTGCCCCATCTGGATGTAGGTATTGGCGATGGAAAAGTAGGGTCCTGAATCCTTGACCCCCAGGGCTTCATTGATTTTTGCCGCTTTGGCGAAATTCTCCAGAGCCAGCTCATATTGCAGAATTTTACGGTAATTAACACCAATAGACATGTACAAGAAAGTCAGGTTGGGGGATATTTGCAGGGCTTGTTCATATTCAGCAATGGCTTGAGGATAATTGGCCACGCTTTCCATTAAAAATCCATTAATGCGATGCACATCCATTAATGAAGGATCCGTTGCTAGAGCTTGCTTGATATTTTGGTCAGCCTGGGTGATTTTTTGCTGATCAATTAATACTTCTGCATAAAAAGCCAGCGCAAGGGTATTTTGACTATCCAGTTGTAGCGCCTTGACCGCCGCCTGTTCGGCCTGGTTGAGGAGCGCCTGGTTCTGATCCCCCGCCAGGCCGGAAGTGGCATACCAATCCAGGTAAAAAGATTTCACCGCGTAGGCGATGCTGCTATCCGGTGAGGTGGTATTGGCAGTATCGATGGATTTTTTGGCTTCATCAAAGCGGGTCTGCCTGGCTGCATCGGTGGTAAGCAACTTGGTGGAGTAAATCTGGATGCGCGCCAGTTCCGCCCACAGGTCAGCATTCTTTGAGTCCACTCGCAGGGCCTGCTGGTAGGCTTCAATGGCTTTACCCAAATCACCCGCTGTAAATTGGGTTTCCCCCTCGGCCGCATAGGAGCCAAAAGTACGGGTGGGTGTGGAGGTGGGCAGGAAAAAGGGCGGTATTGTCCCTGTGTTAATGCTGCGCAGAATGAATAAAAGGATCAAGATGGTCAGGATCAATGCCACAATTCTGAACGGAGCATTCTGGCTGCCATCCTTATGGAATAATGGTTTTTTGCCGGGAATGATCATTCGCTATGAGCCGCCACCTTCTAAGCTGGGTGGAGTGGGTGTCACCGTTGGCCGCGGGGTGGGGCTGGGCAGCATAGTTGGGGTGGACACAGCCGGGTTAACCGGGCAATTATCCAAGATATATTGCCCATTAGCAACAGCAATCTCATCATCCGGTAATGCCTGAATTACTGCCCGAGCAATTTGCCTGGCTTCATTGCAATAGCCCAGGTTTCTGAGGGTTAATCCATAATTATAATAATACTCACTCACCGGATAGGGTCCCAGGGACAGCCCCTGCACCGGTACTCCTTCGGGAGTCGTACCACCCTGAACTGCCAGACGCAAGCTAAAAAGCGCCAGACTGTATTGACGATTTCGCATGTACATGCTGCCCAGATTGCCATACATATAGGGATCGGTGGGCGCATTGGCAACCGCCTGTTCCGCATATTGAACCGCTTTACCAAACTCACCAATGCCGGCATAAATGCGCGAGATGTTTAAAACCGGTTTGGAGTCGGAGGGATTCAAAGCGTTGGCACGCGTAAATTCCTCCACCGCGCGGTCATATTGCTGCAGAGAGCGATAGTTGCGACCCAGCGCCATATGCAGTTCGGCGATATTGTTGTTTTGGGCAGTGGCTGCTTCAAACTCCGCAATGGCATCTTGGTAGTTGGCGGTCACTTCCAACACCACGCCGCGCGCCCAGTGAGTCTCCAAGGCATTGGGAGCAATGGCAACCGCTTTATGGGATGCATTAATGGCATTATCCAGGGCACCGATGGCACCCTGACCATTGATGATCTGCTGGGCATATAAAATGGAAAGATAGGCATAAGCAAAGGCATTGCCGCTATCCAGCATAATTGCCCGTTTAAGGGAAGCTTCACCTTCCAAAAAGTTTCCGCTTAATGCCAGGGCAAAACCCTTAAGCGCTTCGGCCTGGCTGCTGGTATTACCAAGCAATAAGGCATTGCTGGCATTGGTGACTGCTGTGGCGTAGTCACCGCTGAAAATATTCAGGCGGGTGATGGCAATATAATAAGCCGGATTCTTGGGGTCGGACTGGATGGCTTTCTGATACTCCAACAATGCCTGGGAATATTTTCCCTGTGTTGCCAAGCTTTCCGCCTGGGAGAGAAAGGTTTCCGGAGCAGTGGTGGGCGTGGGGGAGGCCACAAATAGATTGGGGGATAGCGGCTGCACCACATTATTCACATAAATGAGAAAGGCTGCCACAAGCACCAATAGCAACAAGCGCCAAATGTTAGTATAACGGCGCGGCTGGCGCATGTTCCATCTTCTACCTTTAATATACATGGGGGTTATCTTATCATTGTTACAAAATGAGCGTCAAGCGGGGGAAAAACAAAGGAGGGTTATATTTTGATTATTAAACCAGGTTATCTTGCTATGCAATTTTCCCATAGATACAATAGTCCTAAGAATTTTTTAGCCCCTATCAATCAATAATATTTTTCAACCATCATCAATATTTATCAAGGAGTCGATTTATATAAAAGACATTCAACACATTAAATGTGGGAAAGAGTGTTGTCGCCGGATTTGTTCTACTTCCGGGTGATCCGGCTCGGGTGGAAATAATCACCAATCATTTTTTTGATGAAGCTGAGGCTGAAGAAAGGCCAAGAAGATGGATGATATGATAGAATGCGCACTCGCAGCCGTGCGATTGTTAGATAAAGAAGATCAATCAAGGAGTGACCATTGAGCAACTCAAAAAACAAACTTGGATTCATTGACGTCCATTGCCATCTTTACCCGATGGAATATATTGAGTTGCTTGAGAAGCGCAATATGATTCCGCGGGTGATCAATAAAAACGACTCACGAGAGTTCCTCATCTTTCCTGAGGAGGATGGTCCTAATGGCGTAGGCGGTAGACCGATGGGGTCTGAATATTATGATCTGGATCAAAAGCTTGAGTTCATGGATAAAACGGGCATTCAGACCTCAGTCATATCGCTCGGAAACCCATGGCTGGACCCATTCCCTGATTCCACCGGTGACGCGGCTGCCCGGTTGATCAATCAGACGATGAGTAAATATGAAGAAAAAACCAACGGACGAATCGTCGCCATGGGCGTTTTGCCCGCCAGCAGTGTGGATAATTCAATCGAAGCTCTACACCAAATTGCAGACACCCAGAGACTGCACGGGGTGGTTTCCAGCCCGCGGATTGCCGGCCTTTTATTTGATGATCCCCAACTCGATCCTTTTTGGAGTGAGCTGAACCGGCTGGGGCTGCCCCTATTTGTGCACCCTGAAAATGGGGTTGCCCTGGATGTCCTTGAAGGATACCGGCATACCCTCCCGGTGGGCATAGGGTTTCCGGTGGAAACAACCATAGCGCTCACCCGTTTGATCTTTGGAGGAGTACTGCAGAAATATCCGTCCCTGCGTATTTTGGTGGCTCATGGGGGCGGCTGTCTGCCCTATCTGGCCGGGCGCCTAGATGCCTCCTGGAATTCGGATGCAGAAGTAAAAAGCAAATTAAAGGAACCTCCCAGCCAGTTTATTCAAAGACTTTATTTGGACGCCCTGGTGTATGCCGGGCCTGCCCTGCAGGCGGCTTACCGGATGGTCGGCGCCAGGCGTCTGCTGTTCGGTACCGATCAACCCTTTTCGGTTTCTGATCCCGATAAAAACATACAAATGCTGAAAGCGGAATTGCCAAATCAAACTGAACTTGAAGCAGTCATGCACAAAAATGCGATGGATTTCTTTAATCTTTGAAATCCTATTTACTTGCCAAGCGCCTCCCTTGTAGATAAAATGGGAGTATGCGCTTTGATGTCTTTACGCTCTTTCCAGCTGTCTTTTCCCCTTATATTGATACCAGTATCCTGCAGCGGGCGGTAAAAAATCAACTGATCGAAATCCGTCTGCATGATATCCGCCATTGGGCAAAGGATAAGCACCATATGACCGACGATATCCCCTACGGCGGCGGAGGCGGCATGGTGATGAAACCTGAACCGGTATTTGCTGCCGTGGAAAGCGTACTGGGTATTCCGCCCGCCTGCCCGCTGATCCTGCTCACCCCGCAGGGAAAAACCTTCACCCAATCAAATGCTGAACGCTTGAGCTGCCTTGACCAGGTGGGGTTGCTATGCGGTCGTTATGAAGGCGTGGATGAACGTATCCGCGAGCATTTGGCGACAGAAGAAATTTCCATTGGTGATTTTGTGCTCAGCGGCGGAGAGCTGCCCGCACTCATGCTGATCGATGCCATTGCCCGCCTGCGGCCGGGTGTGCTTGGTGACCCGGACGGTGCCGCGGATGATTCCTTTTCCAGCCAGCTGCTGGAGTATCCCCACTACACCCGACCGCCAGAATTTCGCGGCTGGCAGGTGCCGGACACACTCCTATCCGGCAACCATGCCGAAATCAATAAATGGCGGCGGCAGCAGGCGCTACTGCGCACCCTGCAACGACGTCCTGATTTGCTTTTGAATGCGGATTTAAGCAAAGCGGATAAAATTTTTATTAAAGAAAACCTACTTTCCACAAAAATAGAAGTCCCGGACGAGGTCCGAAAAATAATCTTGCAATGAGGTGATTCATGAAATTCAGCATTGGAAAGACGTTTTTATTAGGATTGGGATTCTTGGGGTTAAGCGAACTAAAGCCCAACTTTCTTAAAATCATTCTTACAAAACTTTGAGTTCTGGAGGAATATTTAATGAATCCTGAAAATCAAAAAATAACCCTGGATAAGCAAAAAATATCCTTATTAATTGAAGAAGCCAGAAAAGCTCGTGAATTTGCGTATGCGCCATATTCACGTTTTCTGGTTGGCGCAGCCCTGATGACCACGGATGGGCATATCTTCAGGGGATGCAATGTAGAGAATTCCAATTTCAGCGCCACAATCTGTGCTGAAAGGACGGCACTGGTTAAAGCGGTATCGGAAGGTTATCAGGAATTCACTGCCATCGCGGTCATCGCTGACCACCCGATGCCAACCTCACCCTGCGGTCAATGCCGGCAGACATTAAGTCAATTTGGGCTGGAATTGGACGTCATTATGGCAACCACCCAGAGCGATGAGATAGAAGTGATGAAGTTATCCGACCTGCTACCCAGATCTTCTCGTTTGAAGCTACCCTGCCAGGAATAAAAAAGTATTAAACGGTTGATAATTTCACAATAAAAATAAAATGCCTGACTAAAATCGATGACCAGGCATTTTATTTACGCGGGTAAATTTCCAAAAGAAGAAGAGTTTACTTGCTTATTTAATGGCGGTGATATTTTTCAAAACACTTGAAAATCTTGTGTCGCGAACAGGTTGCATCTCATCCGTAAATCTACATAAACCATATTGCTCAATTTCAAAACTGGCGCTCACCGAAGCCATCGCTAAAGATTCTTCAACGGGTTTATACCGGGATAGACCGCTAAGAAGTCCGCCCACATAGGCATTGCCGGCGCCGGTGACATCCACCACATGGGTTTTCGCCACAGGTACCTTAAAAATTCTGCCAGAACTTGAACCAGCCATAGAACCATCACTTCCCAGGCGCAAGGCAATTAATTTACAACCCATTCCTATAAATTCTTTAATGATATTTTCGGGCTGATTGATTTTCAATATGTTTTTCCCCTCAGAACCGCTTGGTGAGAAACCGTCAATATAGAGAAATAAACGTTTGAAAAAATTAGCTTTTTTTATGCAATCTTCTGGAGATGGTTCATAAACGATACTGGCAGTGGGATTATGCTTCCTAATATCTTCCAGCAGGGAAAACAAATTCCGCTCACTTCCGTTCCAGATCAAATGGTAGCCATCTGCGTCCTGATATTTTCGATCCAGCATCTCAAATTTTGGAATTACCTGTTTGATTTTTATGTTTGGGTCGCGCATGATTTCCACCCGGACATCACCGGGTTGGAAAACCTGCCAGGCTCGGTTAGTCTTTTCCTGGTCACATAGAATGCCTTCCGTATCAATCCCCAGCTCGTGGAGTTCATCTAAATAGGGGCGGAAATCCTCTCCGGCGCTGGCGATGATTCCCAGATGTTTGTTCCAGACCCCACATCCAGCCAGAGCATGCAGTCCGGCGCCACCTATTACACCCAGATGAACTTCATCTGTCCAGGTGACAATATCATCAATAAAAATATTGCCTATGCTGACCAGAAAGTCAATCACGTTTTTTAATATCGGATTTCAACATCAGCTCACAGGTATAGATAGTGTTGTTGAAATTCTTATAATTTTCCAAATTCTCTCTGAAATAAGTGGCATTGACTGCTTCAGCCAAATAAGCGGCAAACAATTCTCCGCCAGCCGCATAAACAATAGGAGAGAAAAGGTCATCAACTGCACTATTCACAGGCAGAACATAATCTGCCAATGAAGTTAATTCCTTGCAATCGGCAGAGGTGACAGCAATGATTCTTCGCCCAACTCGGCGCATGGGTTCCAGTAATTCCAGAATGCGGGGATAGCCGCGATGTTTGGTAGAAATCACAAATGTCGGCGTATCCGGAAAAGCGCTTTCAAAATATTGCAAATGAGCCCATTCTTCCGTGTTTTGCGGAACAGCAATTAAGCCGCAGGCTTCCGTTATTTTCGCCGCTGAGAATAAAGCAGTCGGATAATTTGGGCCATCCCCAATAAAGACAAAATATTTAACCTCTTTTAAAGTATTCGCCAAGCTTTCCGCTTTTTCCTGGCTCAGTTTGATCGTATCAGTCAATTGGTCAGCGGTCTCTTTTAGTCGCTCTCTCAATACTCCCGCTTCCCTTTGAGAAATAATAGCTTTCACTTCAGCCAGATGAATCCCCAGCAAATACATCACCAGCAAGGACATGCGATAAGAACGCACACCCGGACAATGCGGCGAGGGCGGAAGGTAGCAATCGATGATCTTTTCACAAGCCTTGGCAAAAGGTCCCTCAGGATTACCGGTAATCCCAATCGTCAGCCCATTTTGTTCTTTGGCGATTTTGATGGTTTCTATAGTCCTGACCACCTTTCCAGTAACAGAGGTTGCCATCACCAGCGGATTATTGGGAAACTGGCTTTTATAATCCACAAGATCATATCGGGATGCCTCAAGCGAAGGCAGCGCCCGAGTAGGAATATTGCAAACCCTTTGAAAAAAATGCCTGGCGGCTAAACCGGCAAAATAGGAATCACCGCAGCCAGTGAGAACAATCTCTTTTATTGAAAGCAGTTCTTTATGAGTAAATGCCTCCCGGACACGCCGATCCAACATAGGGACCTGCGCTGAAATAAGATCCGGCAAACTAAGAATTTGTTTTAACATCTCAGACATTGGATTTATCCTTTAAAATTAATCTTTATCAACAATCAATTATTTTTACGATCACATTGCGGTCACGCGGACCATCAAATTCCCAAAAGAAAATCCCCTGCGATTTGCCCAATAAAAGTTCGCCATCCTTGATGATAAAAAGCAGGTCCGAGCCAATGACACTGGTTTTAATATGACCGGATGCGTCCGTGGGCGTATCAAAAATATGGTGGAAATTCACCCGGGTTGGAATGATGCGATCAATTTCACTATCCAAATCTGCCTGGGTATTCCGATCCAGGTAAGAATTGATAGTCAAGGAAGCTGTCGAATGAGGATTGAAAAGGAAGCACATGCCATTTTTTATTTTGGATTGCTTAACCAGCTCTTTCACCTCATCGGTGATTAATATTAATTCCTGTCCTTTCTTGGATTCCACATTTACTGTAAATAAGTTAGGTTTGTCCACAATTACTCCTGAATAAATATTATTCTTATAGATGAAAAAGAATCACAAATAGATCAGCGTAATTCTTTATGAGAATTCAATCCGTTATCAATTCACTTCTGACCACTCAATGCTTAATGAACAGGAAAAAGAATTGAACCAAAGGCCAATTATTTATTTGCCAGCCATTCAATTAATTGAACCCAAAATGGCTGGTAGTATTTCCAGGCGACAAATTCGGGGGGCGCCCAGTGGGGTGAACAATCGGAGGCGAATGCCCCCACCCGCCCCTTGCCGTATTGACGCACACTGAGAAACGGATCACCCTGACAGGTCATCAGCAAGTCTCCCTCACCTTGTTTTAACTTGTTGTAACCCAAAAAATGCGGCCACTCGGTTGGAATCCCCATCAGAATGGGATGATCTTTCCTGACTATCTTTGGATAAACACCTTCCGGTGATTCCACCCGGTCATCCATCCCCAATAGCTTAACCGGAAGAATCTCGGCAATCGGGGTGAATTGATAATTAGCTTTCGCCTGGAAACCACTAAAGGACATATATCCGCCCACCATCAGGAATCCGCCTCCCTGAGATACAAAATCAACAATCAGGCGTAAACGGTTTGGGGTTCTTTGCCCTTTCACAAATGTATCATTATGGAGCAAAATTGTATCGGCGGGAATATCGCTGAAAATTACGACATCATATTTGCTTAATTCTTCCAGCGTGGAAGGAAAAATCTCTGTGGCTTCATGGTTGCGGATATACATAAAATCACATCCACCAGATTCCAGGGCTTGTTTTAATGGCGCCAATCCTTCTTCATATGAACCGGTATCATAAGAAGCAAACCCTTTGACATGAACCCCATGGGTGATCCAGGATTCTCCCGCTAACAATACTTTTAATTTTGTTTTCATTTAATTATTCTTCCTTCCTTATTTTTTTTAATCACATTTTTGTCAATGCAAAGGCTCTTTATAGATTTAATTACAGTAACGTATTAATATCTTCTCTCGCGAAACCATATATCAGTAATCGCGATGTAAAACTTCGCTTATATGGCCGGATCCATAACTGCCATATTCATATTGAGGGTCAAAACCCGGTGAAGTAATATCTTATTGAGAAATTATACTTGACCGATGTTGTAAAATATTAACATAACAAAAGGAGGTGCAAATTCTGAAAAAAAGAGTATGTTTTTCCATAAAATCAGTACCATATGACTTGCTTGACCAGACCAAAATAGGATATACTCATTAGACAAGGCAGTTTGTCAAACTGCTAAAAAACCATATTCTCTATAGGAGGAGAAACGTATGACTAAAAAGTTGACACTCGTACTATCCATCGTAATCGCAGCAGCATTTTTGCTTGGAGCATGTGCACCTGCTGCACCTGCAAAGCCAAAAGTGAAAGTTTGCGAAGTGACCGATATGGGCGGTATTGATGACCGTTCCTTCAACGCCCTGGGTTGGGCTGGCGTTCAGCAAGCCATAAAAGACCTGGGCGTAGATGGCCAATACATCGAATCCAAACAGCAATCCGATTATGCTCCCAACCTGGCCGCTTGCAAGGATTCGGGTGCGGACCTGATTATTTCGGTCGGCTTCCTACTGGCTGATGACACCAACAAAGCCGCCACAGCCAATCCCACTCAGAAATATGCCATAGTGGATAGCGGCAGCGCCAAAGAGACCCCAAATTTGCTGGGCAATGGCGCACAAATTGACCAGAACACCTTCCTGGCCGGTTATCTCTCCGCTGGGATGACCAAGACCGGCACGATCGGCACCTATGTGGGCATCCTTTTTCCCGCCACCCAGGCATTTATGGATGGCTATTATCTGGGCATGACCTACTACAATACAGTGCATGGCACCAATGTTAAGCTTTTAGGATTTGATCCTGCCAAACCAAAGGAATGCCTGCAGACTGGTAACTTCAACAGTACCGATGACGGACGCAAGATGGCTCAAACCCTCATGGATGAGGGCGCCGATATCATTATGCCCGTTGCTGGACCAGTAGGCTGGGGTTCGGCTGCTTATATGAAGGAAAAAGGTCAGGGTCTGTTGATTGGCGTTGATCAGGACTGGTCAAAATCCAGCCCGGACTATCCGGATTACATCCTCGCCAGTGCGATGAAGAGAATTGATGTCTTCGTCTATAACACCATTAAAGCCGTCCAGGATGGCACCTTCAAGGGTGGTTCGGATTACATCCTCACCCTTGCAAACAATGGTATCGCTCTGGCATATGGCTCCAATTGGGTTGATAAGATCCCGGCTGCACTCAAGGCAGAAACTGATGCTTTGATCCCGAAGATCATTGCCGGTGAAATTAAGACCGCCCCCGCGGCAGCCAAATAATTCATCAATAGTTGCACAAAAAGAGCCGAGTCAACTCGGCTCTTTTTTTATCCTTAATCCTGTTGTGGTAAAATCTACCAATCTGTATGCAAATCTAATTACACTTTGAGGGACTCATGGCGCCAATTCTTGAACTGCGCGGTATCACCAAACGTTTCCCGGGCGTATTAGCCAATGACCATATCGATATTTCTTTAAACAAAGGGGAAATCCTAGCCCTGCTGGGCGAAAATGGGGCTGGAAAAACAACCCTGATGAATATCCTCTATGGTCTTTATAAACCCGATGAAGGGGAAATTTTGATCAAGGGCAAAAAGGTGGAAGTGAAATCTCCCATTGATGCCATCCGGTCCGGGGTCGGGATGGTTCATCAGCATTTCATGCTGATCCCCGTCTTTACGGTGACTGAAAACGTCATGCTGGGAGATGAATACCTGAGGTTTGGAGATTTTCTGGACCGTAAAAAAGCAGCCAACCGGGTTCGTGAAATCTCTGAAACTTTTAAATTGAATGTGGATCCGGATGCTTATGTCCGTGACCTTCCAGTGGGGATTCAACAACGGGTGGAAATTATCAAATTGCTATTCCGCAATGCGGATATTCTGATCATGGATGAACCCACAGCAGTGCTCACCCCACAGGAAGTGGATGAGTTATTTAATATCCTCAAGGAACTGGTTAAAAAAGGTAAATCCATCATCTTTATTACCCACAAATTGCGGGAAGTGATGGAATGTGCTGACCGCATCACTGTCATCCGCGGTGGAAAAGTGGTAGGCACAACTACTCCTGGCAAAACCAGTGTGGAAAAATTAGCTGCTCTGATGGTCGGACGCAAGGTTGAGTTGAATATTTTAAAGGACGCCTGCAAATTGTGCGATGTAATCCTTCAAGTACAGAACCTAAAAGTGATGAACGTTCATAGACAATTGGTAGTGGATGATGTCTCCTTTGATGTTCGCGGAGGAGAAATTTTAGGGATTGCCGGAGTCCAGGGGAACGGACAGACCGAATTAGTGCGGGCTGTGACCGGTCTGCTTCCCGTAATGGGGGGGACGAT
>Ga0209777_10007816_pt1 | contig 11794 bp, 5 predicted proteins | sample FrelakmetHBP12HB_FD_187147 | JGI IMG/M metagenome (GOLD analysis project Ga0209777, IMG submission 187147) | Freshwater lake sediment microbial communities from the University of Notre Dame, USA, for methane emissions studies -HBP12 HB (SPAdes)... | ecosystem: Environmental > Aquatic >... | reverse complement strand
CACCCCGACCCCTCTATTGTCCGTGATGGAAACGATTTCTATCTTACCCATTCCAGCTTTAAATACACACCAGCCCTGCCGATATGGCACTCCAAAGACCTGCTGCACTGGAATCTTCTCACCTACGCCCTGAATCACCCGCCGGGCGAGATTTGGGCACCCGATTTCGTCAAATACAATGGAAAATTTTACATCTATTTTCCCGCGGCAGGCACAAACTGGATCATCACCGCCGATTCCCCGCTCGGCCCATGGTCGCTGCCGGTCGACTTGAAACTTGCCGGTATCGACCCGGGCCACATTGCTGCTCCCGACGGCAAACGTTACCTCTTTGTCAACGGCAGCCGCGTTGTTTCTCTTGCTGACGATGGCCTGTCAGTGACATCCCAGCCCCTGAAAGTATACGACGGCTGGCCAATTCCTCCAGACTGGACAATCGAATGTTTCTGCGACGAGTCTCCCAAACTCTTTTATAAAGACGGCTTTTACTACCTCACTACCGCTCAGGGCGGCACCGCAGGCCCAGCCACAAGCCACATGGCCGTTTCCGCACGAGCACCCCGTCCGCTCGGCCCCTTCCAGAACAGCCCTTTCAACCCAATTGTCCACACCTTCAGCTCTGACGAACGCTGGTGGTGCAAGGGACATGCCACCGTCTTTGACGACGCACGCGGAAATTGGTACATCATTTATCACGCTTATGAAAAAAATAACCTCCCGCTCGGCCGCCAGGTAATCATCGAACCGCTCGAATGGACTGCCGACGGCTGGTTCAGATTAACCCGCAATCCGCAGCTCGAACCGCCGACTCAGGTTTTGCCGAATGCAGCCGTCGAATCAGACAATTTCGAACAACCTCGCCTCAAACTGCAATGGCAGTTTACAGGCCTGAATGCTCTTGATGATGCCCAGCTTGTCGATGGCAGACTCCGCCTTAAAGCCGTACCCGATAGAATTCGCATAATGCACGCGATAACCCCCGACCGCAACTACCAGACCGCTGTCAAATTGGAACCTCTCGAAGGCACCGAAGCAGGTCTTATTGTCTATTACAATGATTCTGCCTTTGCCGGCTTAGCGATAGATGCAAACAGCATCTTTATTGTTACTGACGGTAAACGCCCTGGCCCAGAAATCACACGCCGTAACGTTAAATATCTGCGGCTGACCTTAAAGGATTATAATCTTTCCTTTGCCTATAGTTCTGATGGCAGGCGTTTTATCCCCTATCCTGATGGCCTTGAGATTTCCGCCTATCATCACAATATGCTAAAAGGCTTTTCGAGCATCAAAATCGCAATCTATACCAAAGGCACTGCTGCCGTCTTGATTGACGACTTCAAATATCATCCGCTATACAATTCGCCCTGAGAGTCTCCTCGTTTTTTTAAAAACATTTGAATTTCCCGCACGGATTTGATATTTTATTAGAAAGCAAGCTCAGCAGAACACCAGGACAAGAATATACGATTGTTTATGAGAAATACCGGATTAAGCACCATCAAAAATAGGCGAAAAGCTTTTACCCTCATAGAGCTGCTGGTAGTCATATCCATCATTGCCCTGCTCTTGGCCATATTGATGCCGGCTCTGGCTCGCATAAGAAAACAGGCAAAGAACGTCGTTGATAAAATGAACCTCAAACAATGGGCCCTCATCTTCTCCATGTACACATCAGACAACAACAGCAACTTTTTTGGTTACAGCGTTTCCACTTCGCCGGGCTTATGGATGAAGGTACTCTACCCCTACTACAAGCAAAGAAAGGAAATTCTCTGCTGTCCAATGGCCACAAAACCTATGAATGACATCTCTGGCAATCTCACCTCGGCACGCGCACCCTTCGCAGCATGGGGTATCTTTACAGATTGGTGGGCATCTGACGGCGATCCAGTCTGGGGAAGTTATGGTATAAACGACTGGGTGCTAAATATACCTGGTGGTTACGGGCCTGCAAAGGAAGAAAACCACTGGAAAAGCGTAAATGTTAAAAATTCATCTAACATACCACTCCTTTTGGATTGCTCTTGGGTTGATGGCTGGCCCGATTCATCGGATAAACCACCTACATATGATGGCCAATGGGACTACTGGGCTTTAAATAATAATATGCAGCGATATTGTATCAACCGTCACGACGGGACCGTAAATGTCCTTTTTCTCGATTCTTCCGTCAGAAGCATCGGACTTAAGCAGTTATGGAGACTCAAATGGCACCGCACGTACAATTTAAATGCACCCCTCCCGGTCTGGGTAACCGAGGCACCTTGGATGAAAAATTTCAAAGATTATAAATGACTTAAACTGTACACTATTCTAACACGCAAAGAAAATCACCCTTCTTTGCCTTTTGCCGGCTGTTTTGACTCCGTCTCCGGAACCATTACTATGACCTTGCACTCATGTCCCTGAACTTCCGCTGAAAACTTTTCGCTAAATGTCCCCAAATCCGCATGTGCCCAGACATCGCGAATCGCACATTTGGTTTCGCCCTTCAGTTCGAGACTCTGCCAGGATATCGACATTTTGCTCACCTCTTCCCCTCGGTTTAGAAATGCCACGGCTATCCGCCCGCCGGACATCGGCTTTTTGAAGACCTCCGTGCTGCCGGTCCTCGCAACGCGAATGGCTTGTTTGCCCAGCGGATCCTGGTCTATCGCTATCACTTCAGCATTCGAAAGTATCGCCAGTGCCGCCGGCCTTATTCTCCGCACATCTGCACCTATTATCAATGGTGCTGAAAACATACTCCACATACTCATCTGAGTCCGGTACTCGATATCGCTGCACCCGCCCCCCTTCACATAACCCTTGTTATCAAGACCTATTACCAGCATGTCCGGGTCATTCCACCCCCCCGGACCCGCATGTTTGTCAATATTGACCATCGTATCGATTGCACCAAGTATCCCGCTGCCATACGGATTGTCCCACATATCTGGAACATCATTGGATACTCGCCACATATTCCCCCCCGCCTGACGACCCCACAACCATGGGCTGCGCTGGCCCCATTCACAAATGCTGAAGACTATTGGCCGACCCGTTGCCTTTAGGGCATCGCCCATCTCGGTATACCGGCGGATCGTCTCAATTAAATCCCCCGACCCGTAACAATAATCGTCTTTCACAAAATCCACTCCCCACTCCGCAAACGTCTGTGCGTCTGCACGTTCATGCCCGTAACTCGCCGTCTTCTTGTTACATGTCACTTCACCTGCGCACGTGTATATCCCGAATTTAAGACCTTTTCCGTGAACATAATCTGCCAGCGATTTCATTCCATTGGGAAAAGTCTTCGGGTTTGGGTAAATATGGCCGTTCGCATCTCGACCTCCCTGCCAGCAGTCGTCTATCGTAACATAAACGTAACCCAAGTCTCTCAGGCCGTTTTTCACCAGCGCATCGGCTGTCTCTTTGACGTCCCTTTCATTGACGTCGACGCCGAAAAAATTCCAGCTGTTCCATCCCATCGGCGGCGTCGCCGCCAAATCCGCCGTCACAGCGGCCTTTGCCGCTGTACTACCGCACGTCAACCAGACAACTATCGATACCGTTACAACCAAAAACCCCGCCGTTACAATCACCTTCTCTTTTTTCATATCTCACCGCCTTCATAAAATAAATCTATCAATAATTCGAACTGACCGATTTGTAACAAATGTTAAACCTAAGTCGATTTTTTTACAATATATTTAACCTCCCGCACATACCATAAAAAAAAGCATCCCGGAAAAATTCCGGGATGCTTTTATATCTAATACTATGTTGACTTATACTGTGTTGGCTTAGGCTGTTTTGCGCCTGCGAAGGAACAATCCGCCAAGACCAAGCAATGCAATCGTTGTCGGCTCAGGAGTCCAAATCTTGAATTCATCGAGATCGCCTCGCATCCCATAAGCACCCCATGTAACGGAACCGATAGCAAAGTAGTTCTCCGGCCCAACAGTTGCAGCTGTAAGCGGTCCGGAGCCTATAAGCACATTATTGATGGTTAATGTCTGAATGCCCGCGGGAACATCGAACTTCACAAAAACATGTGCCCACGTGTCACCAAAGGTATCATGAATGTATTGAATACCCGGGTGCGTAACTAACCACTGATCGGCACTACCAATAGCGATCGTGTTTCCATTACCGGAAATGTCAAAACCCATCGGCTGAGCATAACCGGCTGCCTGACCATGGAAAAGAACCTGCTCATTGCTCATGAAGCCATTCGCCAGATCACCCTTAAACCAGAAATCAAGTGCGAAAGCGGGTAATGTCAGGATGTCCTGATAACCGCCCCAGTACGGTCCGCCGTACTGTATCCAGCCGGTGCCGTCGCTATGGAACGAAGTACCGACTAAACCTACACCATAGCTTGCACCACCCCAGCAGTTGTACGATGTCGGACCAGCTGAGTTTTTGCCCATCATGTTTTGGGCGGGGCCACTGTCAAACTTCCAATAGCCGGCCAATGTCGTCAGATTCGTGGCGAACGAAACACCAACCATACACAATACTAAACTCAAAACCAACAATTTTTTACTCATGATCTCCTCCTCTTTCAAGAGAATCTTCTAATATGTGACCTCAGCACAACACCAAGGTCCTCTCAAGTTGTCCTCGACAATCCCCGCTCTCTGACAGCCGTGTGTGGCCGGATAATCCGGACGGTCACCATCAACCGGTTCTCATCTCATACAACATGATTTCAACGCACAGGTGAACTTTGACTTGGGTGTGAGCTTAGTTCATCTCAAAGAACATAATTTCACAACTACGTACAGGTGAACTTTGGCTTGGGTGTGAAGTTTAGTTCATCTCATACAACATGATTTCACAACGACGTGCAGGGGTTACCCTCGACCTTCTTCTTCTTTTGCCTCACTCTTCTCCATTTGATACTTGTGACACTTGCGGAAAAGTAAGGTGCATCTTTTCGTCAAGGCTCCGGCATTGCCGAAAACCCGCACACCTTCTTACGCCTTATATATATCATATCGATTCCACCCTTGTCAAGCTTTTTATGGGGCTTTCCCTCATAAAATTTGCAGTTTTTTTCTCCCTGCATAACCTTTTGTCAGACAAGAGGTTACGTTGCTATCTGTGCGCCAGCGTCTCAAAAAAACCTTTTTTATTAAAAAAATTTCTCTCCCTCGCTCCTGATTTACGCCGGTCACTTGTCTATTTTACCACCACGTCGGGAAAACTTAAATTCACCCTGACCGCATGATGAACCTAACAATAAACATTGATTTTTCAAAACAGATTTGATATACTGCTGGAAGCGAGCCTTAACGGCGTAGCTAAGCAAGGATATGCAATTGTTTATGGTCAATTCCGGATTATGGTTCAGTGGTGATGAAAAACATGAATGGTCAGCCAAATCGCGTTCGTTTCTTTGTATGGGCTTTTATTTGTGCATCTATTGTTTGCCCTGCGTTTGCCGATGACCCCCTAACTAATCCCAACCCTCCGAGCACGCTGCTTCCGCCAAACGCCAATGAATTCACCTTTTCCGTGCAGTCATCGCTTCCGACCCAATGCCGATATGCTCTCGGCACTGCCGCAGCCTTTTCCGATATGACCCCTTTCGACTCCGGCGATGGCACCACAACGCACCAGGCAATCATCCATGGCCTCGACCCCAACGCCAATGTCATCAATGAGCTCTACGTCCGCTGTGCCGCTTACCCGGATTTCATATTGCACCAGCGATATCGCTGCCTGGCCCAGACCAACCCTTCCTACCCCCGAACGGGCAATCTCTGGGGCTCATGGAATTTCATCGGCAAAGGCCTCCCCTATTGTGCAAAGATAGACCTCTGGCTGGGCGCATTTTTCACCGCCGACCAAATCAGACAATTACGCATCCTTAACCCTGATATAATCATCCTTACTTCGATCAACGCCGTCGAAGACACTCAAAACGGTAATCTCCCTGATGATTACTACCTCAAGGATATCTATGGAAATCGCGCCGAGGTCTGGCCGGGAACTTACCGGCTTAACTTGACCAAAACCTATGTCGCTGAATATAAGGCTTACTCCGCCTACCAAGCCATTCTCGACAACGACCTTATGTTCGACGGCTGTTTCTTCGATAACGTCATGACAACCATGTCATGGTTCCATCAGGACATCCACGGCAATAATTTTATAATAGATGCCGATGAAAATGGCATTGCCGATAATCCCGCTGCGCTTGATGCCGCATGGAAAGCCGGCGTCTTCCACGAGCTTGCCGTCTTCCGCTCCCTTATGCCCGGCGCCATCACCTCCGGCCACAGCATGAATATCTACGAATCGGGCATTTCCGACATCTTCAACGGAATAAGCCTCGGCTTTGCGACAGCCGATGTCCTCGAAGGTGCAACCAGCTTCGACCAGCTCTGGAATATCTACAACCAGTGGAATACGGTTCCGCTTTCCCCCCGCGTGACAATGTTCGAATCGTCCCCACAGGACCAGATTGCCTATGGCTACGGCTACAGCCCCTGGTATGACGTACCTCCCGAAACTCTCGAATTTGCTCGCACCTATTATCCGTTCGTCCGTTTCGGCCTCGCCCTCACGCTCATGAACGATGGCTATTTTGCACACGAGCTTGGCGATACCTGGCACGGCAACGACTGGTGGTACGATGAGCTTGACTTCGACCTCGGTTATCCTCTCGGTCCCGCAGAAGTCATCAAAGCCAACAGCCCGCCGCCCTCGCAGAATATCCTCATCAACGGCAGCTTCGACGAAGGGTACACCCTATCTCCCTGGTACCTCTGGGCCAATACTGGCTGTGCAGCCTCTGTCACCCGCGACCTTACCCAGCATACTGACGGCGTCGCCTCCGCAAAAATAAATATCACCCAGACCACCGGCACCGACTGGCACATCGAATTCGCCCAATACAACTGCAGCTTCACAAAAGGTACCCCTTACACCCTCAACTTCTGGGCAAAAGCCGATAAATCTCGCTCCATCACCCTCCGCACTCTAAAAGGCAGTCCCGATTGGGACGATTACGGCCTATATCAGCCGGTCCAAATCACAACCGACTGGCAGGAATATTCAGTCTCCTTCACTGCCAACGCTGATACCACACAGTCGCGCCTGCAATTCTGGCTCGGCCAGACCACAGGAACCGTCTGGCTCGATAACGTCCGCCTCCAGCAGGCCGCACCCAAAATTCTCAGTCGCGAATTTACCAATGGCCTTGTCCTTCTCAATGCCTCTGACCAGTCCCAGACAATAGACCTCGGCCCCGGCTATCGCCGCATCACTGGCAGCCAGGCCCCATTATACGAATACATAATCGATGACAGCGGCAACGCCTTTTCCACCACAGGAACCTGGACCACAACCACCTACGACAGCGGCTTGTGGAAGGACGCCGGCCCATTCTATCACGATTGGGCCTCCACCTGCCGACAGTCAAATGATTCGACAAGCCAGGCCCGCTGGAATCTCAATATCCCCGCACCCGACACCTACAGCATCTATATCTGGTGGCCCGCCGCGCCTTCCGCCTCCTCCTGGTGCAAAAATGTCACCTGCCAGGTCGTAGCCGACGGACAGGCCGTCTCTTCCGCACTGCTTGACCAGAGCACCGCCGGCGACCGCTGGCACCTCGTTGCGCAGGTCTCTCTTGCGCCTTCCGACAATGCCTATGTCCGCCTCACTGGTAACGGCACTGGCCTCTGCATCGCCGACGCACTGCATATCTGTTCCGCCGCACGGTACAACAATGGCTCTGCCGCCCCCTCAGTCACGCTCAAGCCTAACGATGGCATAATCCTCGAATGGACCGCCGTTGATGGTGACATCAACTCCGATGGAATTGTCAATTTTAAGGATTTTGCTCTTCTCGCCGCCTGCTGGTTTGGCCCGCCTTCATCCCAAGGCCTCGACATCGCTCCCGCCGCCCCGGACAATACCATCGACTTCCTCGACCTCCAGCAGCTCGCCTCGCATTGGCTCAACACCAACTAATCCGCCTGAAAAACAGGTGCAGCCTGTTCAGATAATTACTCTATAACTATCTTGAATAACACCCATCGTTTCCAACATATCTGATGAAGCAGATAGACGTGTCCGTTATTCGCCTTTTGGTTCTCTGGTGATTTGTGCCCGATTTTCGTCTTGTCAACATTTACATAATCGGCGATTTCTCCCTCACCTAAATCCCGCATAATACAAGGGGCATAAGAATACTTCATTATTATAAAACCCTTATCTTGCCCGAATTCCAGGTCCCAGCCATAACCTTTACAATCTCCAGCTTGCCACCTTGTCCCTGCGGGTATTTTTACACTCTCTAAGGCCTTCAAATCGAAAGGCGGTTCCGCCGCAACAATATAGGATAACCGAATCTGCCTTGGTATTTCGAGTTTAACTGTTCCTAAATCAAACGTTTGTCCCCCTTCGAATTCAACAGAAAATACTTTTGTAAGGTAACCTGGTGCTGTAACTATGCACCAGTACTGAATCGGAGAAAATCCGTATCCCTCGATAAGGCCGTTTTCAGACGCCTGTATCATTATGGATTTAGCACGCCCACCTTTAGTTCCACCGTGTGGCGTATTTACAGGACCGTCCGCCACATTCAGATGTAAGACCACCTCGGAAGGGTCAACATTTCCTTCCAATACCACTTTCCCCTTCAGACCGACCAATTGGTCTTCTTGTAAAGGCGTCATGTAAATGGTGCCCACATCTACCAAACTTCCCTCCATACCGCCTAATTGTAAATCATAAGGTGCATACCGGTGCATGCGGAAGCCTACCGGCCCAATAAGGTCTTTCGTCTCGCCGGCAAAATATCCGCCGTCCAGAATCTCCATCTGGGCCTGCACGTCGCGGACTTCTCCTTCCCCGTCGAGCACCACCCTGCCTACAATGACATGTCCCCCGCCAAAACGTTCAACAGTCTTTTGTGCCTCCTCGATAGCAGCCTCCAGTTCCTCCTTATTTGGGCATTGCTTCAATGTTATAAGGGTCTTCTTGGTTTGTTCGAATTCTTCGGCATTAAAGTAATACGGTCGGCCCCGGTTGCCGTCAGATGTAATCATCACCTCAATATCGGTATCGCCTGCCTCGGCGCTTACACTCCCGTCCAAATCGGTCTGGCCTTTCCTGAAGTTTGCTCTGACCTCCACCTGACCATCACACAGCTTGTCGATGCTGAATTTTCCCTCGGCATTGGTTGTGTCACTACCGCGATGCTGACCTTGCCCGTCCGCATATACCTCCGTGTTGGCCACTGGCTTATTGTTGACATCGACCACAATACCGGAAATACTCATATCGGCCACTTTCAACACCAGCGGCTTAACTTCGTGACGATTATTGACTGTTTGGTCTGCATCGGGACTTACAAAACTCTGACCGTATCCATCAGCTTTTGCGGTAACTCTGTACAATTGCCACTCCGGAACCACTTTATATTCATACTGGCCATCATGGTCGGTCGTAACAGCCTCATTGTCAAAAGATGATATCCATGTCGTTGCTCGCAGGCTCACGTTTATCGTCGCACCGTAAATAGGTTTGCCATTGGGGTCAACAACCTCACCTGTAAAGACTACGCCCGGTGTCATTTCGATATCCAAAGTTTTGGTTTCCTCATAAATATCGACGACAGCCGCAAGATTCCGCCTGACGTGACGGACAACAAGAACCGGCTGGTTTTGTTGGGAGTCCCATCGCTCCGGATCCCATTCAAGCTCAAATTTGCCATCTTTATCCGATTTTATTACATCTTGCCCCCTCGGGCAAATTCTTATCGTTGCTCCCGCGACAGGTTGGCCGTTGGGGTCGCGGACAACGCCGGCAATCCGCGGGAGAGCCTTAAGCTGAATCTCAAGCCTCGCTGCCTTGCCCTCTTCTATTGTTACTTTTTGCCGCTCTCCTGAAAATAAATATCCTTCCTTATACGCCCTCTGAAGTTCATATTCCCCCGGCACAAGCCTAAGCGATGCCACTCCATTCGCATCGGATACTCCGCCATTCCCTCGCTTGCCGTCCTTCTCCAGAACGCTAACTCTTACGCCGGCAACCGGCTTTGTCTGTTCATCCGTGATATAAACTTTAAGCATTCCTGTTGGCTTCTTTGCCTCATTCGGCATCATGCCTGTACGCTGCGGCGGCGCGAGCACCACCACCTTAACATCAGTAGCACCAGCCTTGGCCTTTACATCCCCGTACATATGGGTTTGGCCCTTCCTGAAGTTTGCGCTGACCTGAACCTGCCCATCGCACAGCTTGTCTATAATAAATTTTCCCTGGCCATTAGTTGTGCTGCTGCGATTCTGCTGACCCTGCCCGTTCACATTCACCTCCGCGTTGACCACAGGCTTATCGTTGACATCGACCACAACACCGGAAATACTCATATCAGCTACTTTCAACATCAGCGGCGGAATTTCGAGGCGATTATTGACTGCGATGTCTGCATCAGCCCCAACATAGCTGCGACCGTATCCTTCGGCTTGTGCAGAAACACTGTACCTCTGCCCCTCAGGAACAGCTTTATATTCATACAGGCCTTGCTGGTCGGTCGTGACTCCCTCATTGTCAAAAGATATTCCCCCGTCAGATACCAGCAGACTCACCTTTACTTTCGCACCGGCAATAGGTTTGCCTTTTGGGTCAACAACCTTACCGGTAAAGACTACCCCCTGCGTCATTTCAACGTCCAAAGTTTTGGTATTCTCATTAATATCAACGACGGCCGCAAGATTCCGCCTGACGTGACGGGCAACAAGAACCGACTGGTGCTTTTGGGAGCTCCATTGCTCCGGATTCCATTCAATCTCAAATTTGCCCTCTTTATTCGATTTTATTACATCGTGCCCCATCGGCCAAATTCGTATCGTTGCTCCGGCGACCGGCAGACCGTTCGGGTCGCGGACAACGCCGGTAACTTTGGGCAAAACCTTTAGCTGCTTTTTTGTCTCATTCGGCATCATGCCTGTATGCTGCGGCGGCGCGAGCACCACCTTAACATCAGTATCACCGGCCTTGGCCTCTACATTCCCGTACATATGGGTCTGTCCCTTCCTGAAGTTTGCGCTGACATTCACCTGCCCATCGCACAGCTTGTCGATAATAAATTTTCCCTGCGCATCTGTTGTGCCGCGACGGAACTGCTGACCCTGCCCGTTCACATTCACCTCCACATCAGCCAAGGGCTTATCATTGACATCGACCACAACACCCGAGATACTCATATCAGCTACTTTCAACATCAGCGGCGGAATTTCGAGACGATTATTGACTGCGTAGTCTGCATCAGCCTCAACGTCACTTTGGCCGTATCCTTCGGCTTGTGCGGAAATAGTGTACCTTTGCCCATCTGGAACAGATTTATATTCATATAGGCCATCATGGTCGGTCGTGACTCCCTCATTGTCAAAATGCACTCCACTGTTCGATACCCGCATGTTTATATTTATTTTCGCACCGGCAATAGGTTTGCCTTTTGGGTCAACAACCTTACCGGCAAAGACTACCCCAGGCGTCATTTCGACGTCCAAAGTTTTGGTGTCCTCATCAATATCAACGACAGCCGCAAGATTTCGCCCGACATCACGGACAACAAGAACCGACTGGATTTTTTGGATGCCCCATTGCTCAGGATTCCATGAAATCTCGAATCTGCCCTCTTTATCTGAATTTGTTATCTTTTGCCCCATTGGACAAATTCGCATCGCTGCTCCGGCGACCGGACGGCCGTCAGGGTCACGTACAACACCGGCAATCCGCGGCAGTCCCTTAAGCTCAATCTCAAGCCTCTCTGTTTTGCCCTCTT
>Ga0209777_10007815_pt1 | contig 11794 bp, 9 predicted proteins | sample FrelakmetHBP12HB_FD_187147 | JGI IMG/M metagenome (GOLD analysis project Ga0209777, IMG submission 187147) | Freshwater lake sediment microbial communities from the University of Notre Dame, USA, for methane emissions studies -HBP12 HB (SPAdes)... | ecosystem: Environmental > Aquatic >... | reverse complement strand
GGACCAGCTGCTCGGAGAGGCGGCTCGCGCCGTGCTTCGTCCGCGTGAAGACCAGCGCCTGCCGGATCGCGCCGGTCCGGATGAGCCGGCTCAGCAGCTCGCGCTTGCGCTCGCGGTCCACCGGGTGGACGACCTGGCGGACCAGTTCGGCCGGCGTGTTGCGTCGGGCGACCTCCACCGAGGCGGGACGGTCAAGGAAGCCGTCGGCGAGGCGCCGGATCTCATCGGAGAACGTGGCGGAGAAGAGCAGGTTCTGACGCTTCGAAGGAAGCAGGGCGAGGATCTTCCGGATGTCCCGGATGAAGCCCATGTCCAGCATCCGGTCCGCCTCGTCGAGGACCAGGATCTCCACCCGCGAGAGGTCGATGGTGCGCTGGCCAACGTGGTCCAGGAGGCGCCCCGGCGTGGCCACCACGATCTCCGGGCCGGCGCGCAGGGCGCGGACCTGTGGGTCGAATCCCACGCCACCGTAGATGGTGGTGGAGCGGAACCGGTGGCGGGCGCCGTACGTCCGGAAGCTCTCCTCCACCTGGAGCGCCAGCTCGCGCGTCGGGACCACGACGAGGACGCGGATCGGCGCCCGTCGGTCGCTGGCCGGCATGGCGGTCCCGAGGAGCTGGAGGATCGGGAGGACAAACGCGGCCGTCTTGCCTGTCCCGGTCTGGGCACCCGCCAGCACGTCGCGCCCGGCGAGCACGAGCGGGATCGCGGCCGACTGGACGGGCGTGGGCTGGGTGTAGCCCTGGTCCGCGACCGCGCGGAGAAGCTCGGGCGTCAGCCCGAGTTGATCGAAGGACATGGAAGAGACGCTCCTGGCGAGGCCCTCCCGCGCGATGGCGGGGCCCGGTCAGGGCGCTGGATGGATCGGGATCGCGGCTGGCAAACCGTGGCGCTGACCGGAGCGCCTGTCGAACACGTACCCGCGGAGCATACCCGGAATCGCCCAAGTGGCCTCCGGGCGCGGGCCACCGCGCCGGCGAGCGCTACCATGCGGCCGATGGACAGCGTTCGCGTCCCCGGTTTCGCCCCCTCCGTGCACGGGCTCCGCTTCGCGAACTCGTTCACTCCCGCGCCGATCCGCCGCTTTCAATTCGGGGCGTTCGCGACGCTCACGGTGGGCGACGTCGCGAACGGCCTGTGTGGTGGCATGACGTTCGTGGCCGCGGATTGTTTCAACGCGCACCTTGACGCGCCGGCGGACGCCGCCGCGCCGCCGGACGGATCGGCGCTGCGCTCTTCCATCGTCGAGCGTCAGCTCGACAGCTTCGACGGCGGCCGCGTCGCACTGCGATTCTACGAGCTGGCGTTGCCGATTCGCCCGCCGCGCGAGACCGACTGGGCACGGGCGCTCGGCCGCGTGGGGATCGACCTGCACAGCCGGACCTGGCTGATGGCCACCCGGGAATGGCCCCGCGTGCGGCGACTGCTCGATGCCGGCCGGCTGGTGCCCCTGGGCCTGGTCCGGGCCGTCTCGTGGAACCCGCTGGACCTGGCCCGCAACCACCAGGTTCTGGCCTGGGGCTATGACCTGGACGGCGGCCGGCTGACGTTGCGCATCTACGACCCGAACTGGCCTGCCGACGACGAGGTGACGTTGACGCTCGACATTGGCGACCCGGACGGCGAGGCGCGGCCGGTCTACTCGAGGGCCGACGGCCCGGTCGTCGCGTTCCTCAAGGCCCCTTACCGGTTCCGCGTTCCCGCGGTTGCCGGGCCGCCGTCAGGCCAGCTCGGCGCCTGACGCGCGGCCGTCAGGCCAGCTCGGCGCCTGACGCGCGGCCGTCAGGCCAGCTCGGCGCCTGACGCGCGGGCGTCGGCCGCAAACGACGCGAGGGCCTCATCGGAGGTCGCCGACTCGAGCAGGAGCGTCTGGACACGGCAGACCCGGGCCTCGCGATAGGCAGCGAGCTGGGCCTGGCGGGCGCTCCCGGCCGCGGCGAGACGCTCCGTCCAGATGTTGACCGAGACCGGCAGCGTCGCCGGGTCGCGCCCGATCTCCTCGCACCGGGAGCCGATCACCGGCAGCGCCGCGCCGAGCTCGCCAGGCTCGGTCCCGTCCAGGTTCAGCTCGTCGGCGAAGCGGGCAGCCAGTCGCCAGGTCACGTTCGGCCCGTTGCCGCCGACCACGATCGGGACGCGCGGTTGCTGGACCGGCTTCGGCACGTTGATCGCGTCGCGGACGTGCGTGTGCGTGCCCTCGAACGTGGCGTGGGTCGACCGTCCCGGTTCCAGCATCCGCGTGATGACCTCGAGGTCGTCGGCGAGCCGGGCCAGGCGCTCCCTCGTCTCCGGGAAGCCGTAACCGTAGGCCAGCCACTCGTCGCGCTTCCAGCCGGCGCCGATCCCCAGCTCCATGCGGCCGCCGCTGATGGCATCCATCGTCGAGATCATCTTCGCGGTCAGGGCCGGGTTGCGGAACGCCGTGCAGATCACGAGGTGCCCCAGCCGGACCCGCGACGTCAGCGCGGCGAGCGCCGCGAGCGAGGTGAACGACTCGAAGGTGATCTCGTCCGTCGGGCGCGGCACCGTGTGGAAGTGGTCGAAGAGCCAGACGGACTCGAACCCGAGCGCCTCGGCCTGGAGCGTGACCTCCACGGTCCGGCGCCATGCGGCCAGCGTCTCCCAGCCGTCGTACTCGCCGAGCCAGCCCTGCGGAGCGATGATCCCGATCTTCATGGTCTCTCCGGTTCTTCTGCTTGCAGCAGCGCCCGCAACCGCGCGATCGCGGCGTCCACCTCGCGGCCGCGCGCCTCGATCTCGGCCAGGAGCTCGATCGGCGTCCGCGTGTCGCCGGCCGCCCTGGCCGTTGGGTTGACTGCCTTCAGGTCGTAGCCCTGCGCCTCCATCTCGGCCCGCGTGACCGTCCACGACCGGGGCGATTCCGCCCGGGACGCCACCAGCGCGAACAACTCGTCGAAGCGGTCCACCGTCAGCGGCTGCTTCTTCGTGACCTTCACGTCGGACAGGTCGAAGTACCAGGTCCGCTCCGTCGGCCCGCCCTTCGTGAAGAACAGCAGGTTCGTCTTGACTCCGGCGCCGGCGGACGAGAAGACGCCCGGCGGGAGCGAGAGGATGCACCAGAGGTCCGTTTCGTCCAGGAGCTTGCGCTTCGTCTGGACGAAGGCCGATTCGGTCGTCCGGAAGAGGACCCCCTCGTCAATCACCATCCCGCAGCGGCCCCCGGACTTGAGGGCGTCGATCACGTGCTGGAGGAAGAGCACCTGCGTTGCGCTGGTCTTGTAGGCGAAGTTCGTCTGGGCCTCGCGCCCCTCCTTGCCGCCGAACGGCGGGTTCATCAGGACGACGTCGAACTGGTCCGGCGCGCCGGCGAAGAGCCCGCCGTAGACCTCCTGGTGCGTCAACGTGTTGCCGTGCCAGATGTGCGGGTGGTCGATCCCGTGGAGGACGAGGTTCGCCAGGGCGATCGGGTAGATCAGGTCCGCCTTCTCGCGGCCCCAGAACGTCTCCTCGCGGAGGATCCGCAGCTGCTCGGCGGTCGCGCCGTCGCCCAGGCCAGCGCGCATGTGGTCGAAGGCCTGGGCCAGGAAGCCGCCCGTCCCGCAGCCCGGGTCGTAGACCGTCTCGCCGACCTTAGGGTCGATCACCCGGACCATCGCCCGAATCACCTGGCGGGGCGTGAAGAACTGGCCGCCGTCGTTGTTCTTCTCGCCCATCCGCAGGAGCAGGCCTTCATAGGCCTGACTCAGCATGAAGAGGTGGGTCTGGTCGACAGCCTCCACGCGAATCTCGTGGACGCGGTCCAGGATGTCGAGGAGGTCCTTCTCCGTGTCCACCGCGACTTTGTCGATTGCGCTGACGACCTGGCTGATCACCCGCTGGCGGGCCGATGCGCCGGGCCCGTCGCGCAGCCCGCGGAGGTGGGGGAGCAGCGCGCCGTTGACGAAGGCGAGGTACGCGCCCATCGCGGCGTCGGTCATCTGGGTCCGCTTCGGACCGCCGGGCGCTGCCCAGTCGCGCCAGCGGAACGGCGCCTCCAGCGACGGGGCGAACCGAATGCCGAGCGCCGCGGACTCTTCCGCCTCGATCTCCTCGCGCTCGTCCAGGATCCGCAGGAACAGGATCCACGACAGCTCCGGCACGTACTGGAGCGCGCCCGCGTAGTTCGCCCGCCGCATGACGTCGGCGATCTGCTTGATCGCGGCGTTCACGGACGACGGGCTGGCGAGCCGGTGGGGGCGGTGGTAACCGTCATCGCGGACGAAGCTCGCAGGGCAGGGTCTCCAGGATCGCGTCCAGCAGCTCGCGGGCGACCTCGATCGCCTCGCGCGCCTCGTCTTCGAGCGGGGCGGGGGAGTCCGGTGGGTAGCGGTAGAGCCAGGCGTACGGGGTGAGCTCGACCGCCCGATCCAGGGCGGGCTCCAGCACGGGTGCCAGCGGTCGGGCGAGCGAGCCCAGCACGTCGAGGTCATGGGTCCGACCGAACCTGGCGCCGTGCCACGTGAGGAACCCTTTGATTGCCTTCTCGGCCGTCTGCTGGCAGTGGTAGACGACCACTCGGGCGAGGTCGGGATCCTCCGCGAGTCGAATGGCGGCATCGAGGTCGAGCGCGGCAAGCTCCAGCCACGAGCGGACCTCGACCTCCAGCCCCGGGTCGGGCGTCATACCGTCAGGCGCCATATAGGAGCCGCCCCTCGTGGAGCGCCGCTTCCGGGAGCGAGTTGACGACGTGTGCGCGGAGATCGAACGCGGGCCGAGTCATGATCACGGCATCAACCGGGACTCCCACGCCGCGCAGCGCCCGGACTGCCAGCTGCGGACGGAGGCGTGCCTCCGGCGCATCGGCCGGGACCACGACCAGCAGGTCATAGTCGCTGTCTGAGTCGGCCTGGCGGCGCGCCCTGGAGCCGAACAGGTACACCGCCTCCGGCTGGTAGGCCTCCACGAGGCGACGCAGGATGGAGCCGAGGATCGCGTCCATGCTTCGATCGTACGCGGCCAGCGCCTCGCCATCTCCTCCGGGGCGCGCGTCGGGGGACGGCACCCGCGCCGTGTAGTACCGCTGACGCCCCTCAATCTGCGACCAGACGAGGCCCGCGCCTTCCAGCAGGGCGAGCTCGCGCGCGGTCGTGCCCGCGGACACGCCAACGCGGCGCGCAATCGCGCGCAGGTGGAGGCGCGCGCCGGGCGTGTCCACGAGGATCCCCAGGATTCGCTGCCGGATGCTGGGGCGTCCCGGGCCCGACCCCGCACTGTACTCAGGCATGAGGACAAGTGTACTCACCCGTGAGTACGGGTCAATCGGCGGCAACGGTGCTGTGAGCGGCGGCAACGGTGCGCCGGCCGCCGCTCACCTGCGCGATTCGCTGGTGCGACAACCCCAGGATGTGGGCGATGTCCCGGACGGTGAGCCCGGACGCGGCGAGGCGGTCGACGGCCACCCGGAGCTGCTCGGACGCCCGGCGCGCCGCTCGCTCCGCCTCCAGCCGGCCAGCCAGGGCCTGCTCGACGAGCCCAGCGGCATCGCTGCCGAGGACAGGTTCCACCGAGACGTCGAAGCTGCCCGGCGCAACGTCGAGCACGAGCGCGATCACGTCGCGCGCCATCGCCTCGACGTCGGCAAGTCGGCGCGCCTGTGAGTAGGCGCCGCGAAGCTCGGGCACGCGGATCGCCCACCACGAACCGTCTCGCTCGGCGACCGCCCGGTACACCGGGCTCAGCCCTGCCACCATCGGGGTCCCAGGATCGGCTCCAGGTCGGCCATGATCCGCCGGGCCGTCTTCTCGCCGGTCTCGCGTTGGCGCGGGACGGCCACGCCGATCGGTCCGCACTGCCACAGCTCGTGCTCCCTTCCCTCGCGAACGAAACGCCATTCGACGCCGGCACGGCGCGCGGCAGCACCGATCCGCCGGATCAACTCGGCGCGCTTCACGGATCGTTGTCCATAAGGGTAGACATGTCAAGTCCACAGGCATAGACAGCCGCGCCAGGCCCAGTTCGGCGCGTTGCCTGTTGATCATGGCGGCGGGCGCTTCACAAGCCCTTACGCGCGACCGCAACCGCCAGGGCGGCGCCGTGCTGTCAATCCCAACGACGGGAAGTCGGGCAGAGTGATGCGAGAGAGCGGTGACGCAACGCTCAGCGACGGCAGCTACCTGTCGAGCAACTTGGCCGGCCCGAACACCTCGCGCAGGAGCGCGGCCGGCAGCGCGTCGATGGCCTTCCGCTGTGCCTCGAGCGCGGCCTTCGCCTGATCGATCTCGGCCAGTCGCTCGCGAAGGCGGGCCGCGATTCGGCGCTGTTCGCCGAAAGACGGAAGGGCGAGCTTGAGATCCTTGAGGCGGACGGCGGGGAGGTGGGCGATCGTGGTCGCCGCCTGCGAGTCCGCGAACTCGCCGTCAAGGGCGCCGAGCCAGAGTCGATACACCAGGAACTGAGGATCCAGCCGGGCGGGAAGTGGACGGATCCTGTGGAGGGCTTTCTGGTACCCGCACCGCACGATCTGGCCCGCCCAGACCGCGGCGCGACCAGGTTCGCCTCCTTCGCAGACCAGGACGTCATCGGGCCTCAGGACGAACTTCGCCTCCTCGGCAACCGTGAAGTCCATCAGCCCGACATCCGACAAGTCGAATCGATCCCACTGGACGTTCGCGTTGCGGAGGTAGGGCAGAGCGCGCTCGCCCCGCCGGGCCGCGGGCGACATCATCTTGCCCAGCTGGACTTCGGCAATCGAACCGAGCTCGATCGCGCGCACCGTTTCGAATTCCACGCCGATCGCCGTGCGGATTGTTGAGGCCACCAGCGCCTTGAGGCCTCGCACCTGTTGATTGACACCCTCGCGGATGCGGTCGACTTGAGCCAGCTGCTCGCGAAGGCGGGCGGTGATCCGGCGTTGCTCGTCGAGCGGCGGGAGGGGAACCATGAGGCGCCCAAGATCCGACGTCCGAATGTTCGAGATGTTGGTGGTCCGGGTCTTGAGGCGCGCAATCGCCTTCAAGTAGGCGTGGGACCGCATCCACAAAGCAAGGAAGCGGGCGTCGAACACGTTCGCGTCAGGCCGCACGACGGTTACGAATGCACCGAAGGTCGCGGTCTCGGGGACGGATGACACGATGCAGGAGCGACCCACGATCTCGGCGCTGTTCGAGGTTGACACAAGGATGTCACCCGGGCGCAGCAGCTGCTCGTCGTTGACAAGTCGCGCGGGGATGTAACGGGCGGTGTCCCATTTGGGCTCTGACTTCACGGCCGCCGTTGTCAGGCACGGGATTGAACCCGGCCGCCGGTCAAACGTGGCGTCGGCGGCGCCGAAACTGACCCTTCGGAGAGTCCGAGCCGCGGAGGCGAGTTCAGTGATCGGCCACGCGCTCACGCCGCGAACAACCTCGACTTCGTCTCGTGCAGGATCTCTGCTGGGCTGCCCAGTGCCTTCAGAGCGGTCAGGCCGCCGGCGGCGATGACGGACGGCACCTGGAGGACGCCCGGCTGCTCCAGCTCGTCGGTGCCGCCGCGGGCGAACTGGCGCGCGAGGGCGCGGAGGGTCGCGCTCGTCGCGGGCGGGAGGCCGGCCAGCCAGCCGGTGTGCTTGTAGTCGAAGGCGTCGGCCCGGGCGACGCGGGTCTTCGGGTCCAGGCCGTAGCCGAGCTCGGCGAGGACGTCGTAGAGGTCAAAGTCGTCCATCCCCTCAAGCGAGCGGATCACGCTGGCCGATCGACCACCGTCCGGCAGCGCTGCCAGCAGCCCCGCGCGCTCGGGCGGGAGGATCCAGGCCGTTCGGAAGGCGTCAAGCGAGGGCGCCCGCGCCAGCAGCCGAACGGCGAGGCGCTCCTCGTACTCTTCCAGGCTGATCGGGACCGTCACGCCGTCGACCGTCGTGAGGATCGCCTTGCCGGCGTCCGACACGCGGACGTCGATGCCCTGGACCGTGATCCGGCGCTCGGGCGGCTCGCCGGTCGGCGGCTCGGACGGCTCGGTTCGCTCGGTCGTCGCCCGCGTGCGGAAGGCCTCGCCGAAGAGCCGGGTCGCGGCTGTGTAGTCGAAGACCCGGAACATGAGCTTGCCCGAGGCGGGGTCCAGGCGCGTCCCCCGGCCGATCATCTGGTAGAAGGCAATGGGCGAGCGGACGTAGCGGAAGAAGACGATGTTGCGGACGGCCGGGACGTCGACGCCGGTGGTCAGGAGTTCCACCGTGGTGGCGACGAAGTGGTGGCGCGCGGCGCCGCGCAACTCCGGCAGGGGGTCGGGACCCTGGACGGCGGCCGTGCACTTGAACGCGTACGGGTCGGCGGGGCGGCGGCCGTTCTCCGCGCACCAGCGGGCGTAGCGGTTGTTGATGGCGATGGCGACGTCGTCGGCGTGGCTGTCGCGGGCGCAGTAGATGATCGTCTTCTGCTCCGGCCCCACCTGCGGCCCGCCGGTCGCGAGGAGGCGATCGAAGAGGTCGTCGGCCATCGCGCGGACGCGGTCCGGCAGGACGAGGCGGTCCTCGAACGACTGGGCGCCGTAGTGCTCGCGTACCTCGGCGGCGGCGAGCTGCTCGCCCGTGATGGCGTCCCACAGCGGGAGCGCACCGATGTCGTCGCGGTCCAGGCCGGTTTCGCGCTCGGCGAAGGGGCTGCCCTCCAGGAAGATGTCGCGCCGCACGATCTCGCACGCGGCGAGGTAGCCGTCCTCGATGCCCTGGCCCAGCTCGTACTCGTAGACGGGGTCGCCGAAGTAGCGCAGGTTGTCGGCGGTGATCTGGGCGTCGGCGGCGACGCCGGGGGTCGTTGCGGGCAGCGCCGTCGTGAGCTGGCGCGGCGTCGCGGTGAGGCCGACCTGGACGGCGTTCGCGTTCCGGGTCAGCACGGTCGACCAATCGCCCCAGCCCGAGCGATGGCACTCGTCGATGATCACGAAGTTGAAGTAGTCGGGCGGGTAGTGCTGCTCGAGGAAGGTGGCTGGGGCGAGCGTGTCGGCGCCGTCTGCGCCGCCGAGTTCGCCATCCCCCGGGCGGTCGAGCCCCAGCGTCTGGTAGGTGGCGACGAGCACCCGGGCGTTCATCTGTGCGTTTCCGCCCGAGACGGCGGCCGCGTCGGCCCCGAGGACGTTCTGGAGCGCGCCCAGCGCCTGGTTGCGGAGCTCGTCGCGATCGACCAGAAAGAGCGCTCGCCGCAGGAGGCCGGCGTCCGCAAGGCGGCGCAGGAGGTGGACCGCGATGTACGTCTTGCCGGCGCCGGTCGCGAGCGACAGGAGCGCGCGCGTCTCGCCCCGGGCGATCTTCTCGAGCACCGCCCGGATCGCCGCGTCCTGGTAGTAGCGCCGGCTCGTCTCGCCACCGCGGTACGGCGTGCTGAGTGGGCGGGCCAGCTCCGAGGTGAGGTCCAGGCCACGGGCCGCCTCCCAGCGCACGCGGAGCTCGTTCGGGGAGGGGAAGTCCGCCATCGGAGCGGCGGCGGTCGTCAGGCCGGTCGTGGCGTCGAACTCGACCCACTGGTGCCCGTTGGTGCTGTAGACGAAGGGAACGTGCAGGCGTGCCGCGCTCCGCGCGTACTCGCGGGCGTACTCCTTCGCCTGGTCGAGCCCGCGGGTGGGCGCCGCATCCGCCCGCTTCGCCTCCACGACAGCGACCGCGATTGGCTGCGCGGCCTGGCTGACCTTGATCCGCAGCGTGTAGTCGGTGCGCCCGGTTCCGGCGCGCCGCGGCCGCCCGTCCACGATCTCGATCGCCCGGGTGTCTCTTCGCGCCGGATCAGCTCCTCGGTCCAGCCGGCGGCGTGGAGGGCAGGGTCGAGGAGGGCGATACGGGTGTCGCCTTCGAGCGGGGTCACCTCGCGAATGCTACGCGGCGGGCCGCTGGGCTGCGAGTGCGATGGCGACGGGTCCGGTCGCGCCGGGTCCTCGCTGACCGCCGACCGGCGCGCTGGCCGTGCCGAGGCATCAACCCCACGACTAGCGGACACCGTCTTCCTCTGGCCGCAGGCGGCCGATGCACCATGTGCTTCATTGCCGTGGCCCCCGGCCATCCGTCCGGCGGCACGCACGAGTGGAAATCGGCGCCTCACGCACCGTCGCGTGCCGGCGCGGGGGGTGAGACGGCGCGGACCCGCGGCGAGTGCTCGCGGCCGCCCGCCCCTCGTGAACCGTGTCTGCCAACACTGGGGTTGATACTCAGGCGGGACGGGGACCGGCACCTGGCGACCCGGCCGACCCGGCCGGCACCTGGCGACGCGGCCGACCCGGCCGACCCGGCCCACGCGGATGCCGGACGTGACGAGGCCGGGTCTCGCGGCCCGGCCTCGGATCAGCATCGCGCGCCCCTATCTGGCGGGTTGCTCAGCTGCACCCGCTGGTGGAGCCGCAGTTGAGACACTTGTAGCAGCTGCCGTTGCGGACCATGATGGAGCCGCAGTCGGCGCAGCTGGGCGCGTCCTCCTGGATCTTGAACGCGGTTCGCTCCGCGCCCAGCGAGGCGGCGACGGCGCTGGCACCGCCGGCCTCGCCGTTGCCGTTCGTGTGGCCGTTCCCGGCCTCGACGACCGGCAGGTCCGCCTTCGCGGAGCCCGTGGGCCGGACCGCCTGGGAGGGCGCGTCGGCCGGCGCGGAGCCCCTCGCCGGGCTGGAGCCCGGCACCGTCGCGGTCGGGGTCGTCGCGGTGGCGGTGGTCGTCGCCGCAGCCGAGCCCGTCGGCGGCTCGATCGCCTCGTCGAGCGAGATGGGACCTTCTTCCGGCTGCGGAGCCAAGGCCGCCCCACCGAAGGCGAACGGGGCCGCCCCGACGACGGAGCCGCGGTCCTGGATCCCCAGCGCCGCCCGGTCGTCGCCGGCCAGGAACCGCGACCCAAGCCAGCGGAAGATGTAGTCGATCACGGACTTCGCGATCGGGATCTCCGGGTTGCCGGTGAAGCCGGACGGCTCGAACCGGACGTGAGCGAACTTGTTGACCAGGTCGCGCAGCGGCACGCCGTACTGGAGCGAGAGGCTGATCGCGGTGGCGAAGGTGTCCATCAGGCCGGAGACAGTGGAGCCCTCCTTCGCCATCTTCAGGAAGATCTCGCCGGGCTGCCCGTCCGGGTAGAGGCCCACCGTGATGTAGCCCTCGTGGCCGGTGATTTCGAACTTGTGGGTGAGCGCGGCCCGCTCGGCGGGGAGCCGCCGACGATGCGGCTTGAGCGCCTCGGCCAGGGCCGTGGCGAGCTGCTTGCGGAGCGCCTCGACCACGTCGGAGGTCGCCTTGGTCTCGTCGTCGCTCTTGAGCTTGCTGGTGCTGAGGGGCTGGCTGCGCTTGCTGTTGTCGCGGTAGATCGCGATCGCCTTGAGGCCCAGCTTCCAGCCCTCCAGGTAGATCTGCTCGATCTCCTCGACGGTCGCCGCCTCGGGCATGTTGACGGTCTTGCTGATCGCCCCGGAGAGGAACGGCTGGACCGCGGCCATCATCCGGACATGGCCCATCGGGAGGATGGAGCGGACGCCGTTCCGCGGCTTGAACGCGCAGTCGAAGACGGTGAGGTGCTCCGGCCTGAGGCCGGGGGCGCCCTCGATCGTTTCGCGCTCGCCGACGTAGGCGACGATCTCCTCCACCTGGTCCGGCGTGTAGCCGAGCTTGCGAAGGGCGCCGGGCACGGTCTGGTTGATGATCTTGAGGTAGCCCTCGCCGACGAGCTTCTTGTACTTGATGAGCGCGATGTCCGGCTCGATCCCCGTGGTGTCGCAGTCCATCATGAAAGCGATGGTGTTGTGGCTCACGAACCCGTTCGCCACGTAGGTGACATTGGCCGGCACCGAGATGTCATAGGTCAGCTGCTCCTCGCCGAGCGTCGCCGACGCGATCTCGTCGTAGAAGTAGCCCAGCACCTGG
>Ga0209777_10007814_pt1 | contig 11796 bp, 7 predicted proteins | sample FrelakmetHBP12HB_FD_187147 | JGI IMG/M metagenome (GOLD analysis project Ga0209777, IMG submission 187147) | Freshwater lake sediment microbial communities from the University of Notre Dame, USA, for methane emissions studies -HBP12 HB (SPAdes)... | ecosystem: Environmental > Aquatic >... | reverse complement strand
CATCACACCCTCGGCCGTGGGCGTGACGTCCAGCAGCAGGCTTCCATTCTTGCTCACGATATCCACCAACTGGTCCACGATGCGGTCTGCGGATTTATAACTTGGGTTCTGAACGTGGCACCAGGAATTCCAATCGATGGCGTCATCCGTCAGCCATTTATAAGAGGCCAGACTGGAAAGCCTGCCGCGTTCGATGTCGAGGATTCCCACGCCCCACGGCAGGTCCTTTTCCTTATAGGTCACGCTGACTTCCTCGTGCCAGCGCTCGGCCTGGTTGTAGTAGTAAGAGACCGCCTCCGTGAGGTGGCGCTCGTCGAGGATGTTCAACCGGCTGTCAAAGTAGATGAGGCTGGGGCGGTATTGATCGACCACCTCCTTGACTTTTGCCGCCCAGGTGTCCTGAAAATCCTGAGGAGGGGGCGGAGTCGGCTTCCCGTAATCAAAGGGGCTTCCCGGTGCCGGCGGCCCGTAGAGCCCCGCGTACTTCGGATCGGAAGCGTCGAGGGAGGTGTCCATCGTCGGGTACCAACCCCATAGCCACTGATGATGGAGCGTGGCGATGAATTTCATGCCTTCGTTTCGGATGGCTCTGCTCATCTCACCCACCACGTCGCGACAAGGACCCCTGCGGGCAACGTTCCAGGCGTTCACCTTCGAGTCCCACATGGAGAACCCATCGGCGTGCTCGCTCACCGGCCCCGCGAACTTCGCGCCCGCCTTGCGAAACAATTCCGCCCACTCTTCCGGATTGAATTTCTCCGCGCGAAACATCGGGATGAAATCCTTGTAGCCGAATTTCGCCGGAGGGCCGTAAACCAGCGTGTGAAACTTGTTGGCGCGAGAGCCCGCGATGTACAGGTTGCGGGAATACCACTCGTTGTCGAAGGCGGGGACGGAGTAAATTCCCCAGTGGAAGTAGATGCCGAACTTGGCGTCGTTGAACCAGGCTGGAGCGGTATGCTTCGCCAAGGAATCCCAAGTAGGCGCGTAGGCTTGCGGTGCGCCCAGAACTTGGGCAGCCCGGAACACTGCGGATGCCGCTCCCGCGGTCTTCAGGAAAGCGCGACGGGTGAATTGCCGGCTCATGGCGCATCATCCTATCGAGATTGTGAAAGTCTACATCACGGCTCAGGGCTGGAGCTGCTTCGCCTTGACGTTCCACCCTTCTACCTCTACGACTGGCGCGGACTTGCCCAAATCTTTCGTGTTGTAGGTTGCGGTGACCTGTCGACTCTCGCCGGGCAGCAGCGAGAAATAGTTGTCCTGCCAAAGAATCGGCAGCACGCCTTCGTCCGTCGGACCGTGACGGTTGACGCAGCAGCCGGTCCACGCCCGTTCGATCTTCAGCCGGAGGCCGAAGGCGAGCGTCGAACTCGGGTTGCGAAGGGTAACCGTCGTGGAGCTTTGGGCTTCCCCCCGCTGGGACTGGGCCGTAACTTCCAGTTCGACCGGCGGCAAGGTGTTCAGGGCCGTATAATCGGCGAAAGATTTTGTGGGAGTCCAGGTCGAATGGTGGGGATCATCGGGTTCGTCCCGCGATTTCTCCCAGTCGAGCGTTTCGGGCCGGGTCGAGAGCCAATAGAAGTTCCTGCTGATCAGGTTGCCCGAGGATTCGAGCGTCAGGTTCACAAAGTAGGTTGAGCTGAGGTCTGAAATCTCCGGCAGGGTAAAGGCACGCGTGCTGGAGTCAGGGCCTGCGTCGAGCGTGGCTTCCCGCGAGAACTTCTCTGCCATGTCGAGGTTGTACACCTTGGCTGTCACTTTCAGGCTTGGAAAAGCTTTGTAGTACGAGTTCACAACCACGACAGAGCGGTCGTCATACGAATACTGGACGTGGAGCGGCTCGCAGGCGAGCTTGACACCGAAGTAGGAACCGCCGGGGCGAAGGTACCAGTCGTACAGGTGCCAGAGCAGAGCCCGTGCCCTCCTGCGGATTGGCCACAGCGATGGCAGAAGTCATCAGGCAAATCATGAGGAAAAAGATCGAGGATTTCTGAAAGCGAATCATTGGCCATTTCTCCATATCCGGCGTCGTTCGGTTGATACCTTCTCGGACCCAGGAGGATCGTCGACTTGACCTTCACCGACGCGGCGACTACGCGTGCACCATCTCCTGAACGTTTACCGGCAGTTTCGAGAGCTGCTCGACGCGCGTCCCAAACTTACCGAGCGTGTTTTCCACCACGCAGTAGTCAAAGCCGGGAATGACCACCTCATTCCAGTGATTGCCGATGCCGCGCAGGGCGACGTCCAGCATGGTCACAATCCGCGACCCCAGCGGCTCGTGACTATCCAACGTGATGGCGCCAAAAAATTCCTGGCATTCGGTGTAACCGGAGTTGTGCGTTCCCGTATAGGGCTTCAACGCGGCAAGGTCGATCTTCTTCCCGATGCGCTTCGAGACTTCGTCGGAGTGGGCGCGAAAGTAGTCCACCAGCGCCTGCTCCTGGAGACGCGCGGGAAGGTTCTCCGCGGCCACTTTTCGGTACCACTGCTCCCCAACCTCGTAGCCGCCCTCCACGAGTTTGAACCAGTATTGCTGGTCGCTGGTCACCTTGCAAGGGTGATCGACAGCAATCACCGAGCGGCGAACACACGCCGTCAGCCCGTCGCGCTTCGGGGCGACGCCGAGATGCACCCACTCGCCCTCGCCGATGAGACGATTGAGCGCCGGGCCAATCAGCGTCCGGTTGGCTTGGTTAGCGCCCACCATGATTTTGAAGCCGTCATCCTCCGAGCCCAGCATGCGGCCCGTCCAGGCGCCCCACGCCGCCACTTCACTCTCCAGGCGGCCGGGACGCAACACGGCGAGCATGGCGTTCAGCATCGCATCGCCGACGCGGGCGGCATCGGCAATCAGGCGCATCTCCAGTTCGCTCTTCTCATATTTGACCCGGAAATAAAGTTCCTGCGCATCCACAACGCCCTCAGGCCCAAAGAGCTTTTCGAGATAACTCACCACTCCGGCGGGGATAACCTGGCGCGGCGTCAGCAGGGCAACATGGTCGACTTGGCCCCCCGCTGCCTGGATAATCACGTCCTCGAGACGTTCCGCAGCGATGGGATACTTCTCGTCGGCCAACTGTAACAACTCCACCTTGTGCACTGTGGCGCCCGCGCGCCCGGCAAGTTGCTCTGCAACGTAGCCGCCCTCGAGGCCTGCAACAATGTGAAACCCTGTCGGTCCGACGACGCCAGCCACCTGCTCGATGGAGACGTTGATGTTGCCGCCCAGGTAGGGAACGTCGCCACAGTAGTGCTCATCGGAAAACACAATCCCCACCTTGTGCCCGTGCCGCTGGAGCGCCGCGTTGATGTTTTTCGCACGGGCCTGGAATTCCTCCTTGGGCACCGCCAAGGTTCGGTCAATCCGCGGCGTGCCCTCGAGGATGCGCAGTACTCGTTCCATGTCTTGACGATGCTCAGCGCTGGTGGGGTTGATGGGATTCATTCGGGCCTCTCCTTTGTGCGGGTCAGCAGTCCTTCCTCAATTTATATTCTGGCGTAATTCAATCCCGCCTGCATCGGATCTGTAATCCAGGATTTCCGTTTTAGCATGCCGAGTCGCAGCAGTATACCCCCACTGGCTCGTTCGCTACCGCAGTTTTACACTCCAGACGCCAGCGCGTCCGACACCTTTTCGCCCTCTACGAAAAACTCACCGCGCCTATCATTCCCCGCGCCAAAAAAGGGGGCGAAAAGCGTAGCAGGACCGGCGGCGTTCACGTCCTCGAATTAGGACACAACCAACAGTTGCAATCAGGACCCTACCGCCGACTCTTGATAGCGGCAGGCCGAGGCTTTTACCTAACAATCATTATCAACCCGTTGCTGCCCTCATTATAACTTGAAGCGCGGGCAGCAAACCCTTATATTGGGGATATGGAATGGGTTCTCGGCGGACTGCTCCTGGTGGCCGTCGGAGCAGTGTTGCGCCGTGCTCTCCGCATGGGCCGTTCAGCGCCTCAGAGGACGCCTGGGACCGGCCCCCTGGGTCCGGAACTGCAAGCCGTTTACGATCCCATCGCCCAAGAAGTCGAAACCCACAGCACCATCTTGGGAATCTCCTTGAATGACGCCTTCGAGGAGCGGGACGCCTGTCGCCCCGACATGGCTTGGCGCATGGTGCAGCTTTCGGCGGGAGAGTGGTCCCGGTTGGCAGAGATCGTCAAGGCTCTCTTGAATACCCTAACCAAACACCTGACGGATTGCCCAGCGATTGTGCCCGCGCGCCGAATCGGCGCTGACCATTTCAGGTCCCGCCTCATGACGGATAACCTGCGCGTGTATGAACTCCTGGACCGGCTGGTGTTCCACTCTCAACAGCGATTCCAACTCCGCCTCCGTCTACTGCGCCGTGCTGTAGAGAGCCTTACCAAAGAGTTCCGCCACACCTACCGTTACATGGAAAAGACCCAGGACCACTCCCCGGAAATCTGGGCCCGTTATGACCTCTGCTTCCACGACTTCGATTTGATTGCCAAGGAAACCCTCCTGGCCTTTCGAAACCTGCTGGCTTGCATGCCTTCCGAAGAACTGGGCGACTTGAGGGGTGACTTGCAAGGCCTGCTGCAACGAGGCTCCCGCACCCCCTCCGTGCCGGTCAACCGTTAGGGATTCCCGATGCTGATTGACAGCGAGGTTGTGCTTCTCAATAATTGGGGGGTTCAAAGGCGGACCAGCCCTCACCCCAACGCCTGATTCCAAGAAACTAAGTGCGCGAGGATGAATCATGACTCCACGAAGGATCTTAGCCGCTATCGTAAGCGCTTACCTACTTCTCTCTCCTCCTGCCCGCGCGCAGGAGACGACAAAATCGTTCGACCTCATCGCCTGGAACAGCGGGAAGTTCATTTACGGCGTGGACTACTACCCCGAGGCCTGGAACGAAGACCAGTGGGAAAAAGATGCGGCCATGATGCAGGCCGCAGGGATCAATTTTGTGCGCCTCGCTGAATTCGCCTGGGTCAAGTTGGAGCCCCGCGAGGGGAAGTTCGACTTCGACTGGCTTGACCGGGCGCTGAAGGTCCTGAACGCGCACGGCATCAAAGCAGTACTGGGGACGCCGACCTGCTCGCCTCCGGCCTGGCTTTATGCCCGGTATCCTGATGTCGCCGCCATGGACGAAAACGGCGTGCGCTACCGCTACGGCTCGCGGCGGAACTATTGCCTCCATAATCCTAATTTCATCGCCGCCACGGAGAGAATTGTTACGGCGATGGCCGATCATTACAAAAACCATCCGGGCGTTCAGGGATGGCAGATCGACAATGAGCTGGGCGATCCCGAATGCTTCGATGCGGTAAGCCAAGCCGCATTCCATAAATGGTGCCAGAAAAAATACAAAACCCTCGAGGCCTTGAATAAGGCCTGGGGAACCGTCTTCTGGGGACACACGTACCAAACCTGGTCGGAGATTCCCCTGCCCTGGAACACGCTCGGCAAGGCGCACAACCCCAGCCTGGCGCTCGATTTCCACCGCTTTCACAGCGATTCCACCCATGACTACCTGAAGGTTCAAACCACGATTCTTCGCCGCCTCGCGCCGGCCAAGGCGATCACGCACAACGAAATGGGCCTGTTCGACCACATCGATTATTCCGACTTGAACCGCTCGCTGGACTTTGTAGCCTGGGACAACTACCCCATGTTTGGAAAGGACTACGCCAGCTACTTTGGGTCAGGGCTAGGGCACGACCTGATGCGCGGCTCCAAGAACAACCAGAACTTCATGGTGATGGAGCAGCAAGGCGGCCTGCCCGGCTGGAGTGTCTTCTGGGGTAGGCAAGCCCCGCCGGGACTCTACCGCGTTTGGGCGTACCAGTCCGTGGCCCATGGCGCGGACGGCGTTTGCTACTTTCGCTGGCGAACCTCACGCTACGGTACCGAACAATACTGGCAGGGCATCCTGGACCAGGATAGCTATGCCAACCAGCGCTACAAGATCGTTGCCCAGACTGGAAAGGAATTGAGCCAATTGACGGACGTGCTCCACGGCTCCCGAGTCGTCTCCCCGGCCGCCCTGCTGGTCTCTCCCGACAGCCGTTGGGCCTTTCACATCCAGCCCCTGGTGGAAAGCTTCGACTACAACCACCAACTGCACCTTTACTACGACGCCTTCCGCCGGCTGGGCATCAACGTGGACGTGCTCTTTCCCCAAAGCGATTTCACACCTTACAAAATCATCGTGGCCCCTTCCCTATTCGTCTTGGACAAACCGCTGGCGGATAAGCTGGCCAAATTCGCGAGGGACGGCGGCATTCTGATTCTCACCTACCGCTCCGGAGTCAAGGACGAGCATAATGTGGTGACCGACCTAACCCTGCCCGGCCCCCTCGCCGAACTCGCCGGCGTGGCCATCCACGACTTCGACCCGCAAATCAACCAGGAGCAGGCTGTAGTGACCACGGACGGTACCTCCATATCGGCCCACACGTGGTTTGACATTCTCGACCCCACGACGGCCGACACGGTCCTGACTTATGGGAAGGGCTATTACGCCGGCAAGGCCGCCCTGACGCGAAACCGCGTCGGTAACGGCATGGTCTATTACGTGGGTACTGATCTAGCTCAGGAGTATTACGTCCAGGGGATCAAAGCGGTGGCGGAGCGTCTGGGTATTCCCCTGGGGCTAAGCATTCCGGAAGGCGTGGAAGCGGCAGTGCGCGAAAAAGAGGGAATGAAGATCCTTTTCCTACTGAATTATACCGACCAGCCACAGAAGGTTTCGCTTGGCCAATCTGGCCACAACGCGCTAAGTGGAGAAGCAGAGCCCGAGGAGATTCAACTTGCTCCGTTCGACGTGAAGGTCCTGACGACGCCGTGACGGCCTGCTTGCGGCGCCCCGCACCCGACGGCGCGGGGCGCGCAAGGGTCCGTCAAGTAAATGCTTACGAGCGATCGACGCGGAGGTTGTCAACTACGGCGAACGAGAGCCCGGCAGTTCGCGCTGCCATTTCGGCCTTGGCGCGATCCAGGGGCGTGGCAACGATCCCCTCCAACGTCACGTTGCTGTTCTTCACAATAATGTGAATGGGCGGCAACGCCTGGTCGGCATAATGAATGAAATAGGGGTCGCGGTAGATCGCCCGGGCAATCTGAGCGCGCAGTTGGTCATCGAAAAGCGAGTTGGGTAAAACCTCCAGCCGGTTCTCGACGCTGGCAACGCCTCGAACCCGCGTGAGCAGATTCCCGATATCGGTCTTCTTAAAGGGTTCCGTCACTTGGCCGCTCACGATGAGTTTGTCACCCTGAGCTTCCAGTTGGACGTTGTCGAAGATCCCGTATCGTGAGTACATCACCACCTGGTGACGCGCCTGCTCCAGAAGCTGCCGCTCGTTGACGTCGTCGGCGCGTACAATAATGTTGTCAACAACTTGGGTGACCCCGGCAACCTTGCGGGCCGCGCGTTCCGCATCCAGCTTGCTTGCCAGGTTGTCCACCGTTCCCGCTAGGGTGGCGACGCCGTTCTGATAACTCACCCGGACATCACCGGATTTGAATACCCCGGAGTGGTACATCCGGGCTTCAATGGCAGCCGTGGTCTGGGAGTCCGGGGTGCGAGTCGCCGCGAACCCCGTTCCGGCCGCAAAAACCACTGAAAGCAACGTACTTAGATAGAACTTCGGGTTGCGCATGGTAGCCCTCCTTTGGTCGCCTCGGGCGTGTTGCAGTAGAGGTTGCATCCCCTTGCTGTTCCGCCCGGCGTTCATTTCGGTTCCTCCCTACGTATCGACTTTCGTATTCGTCCTACGCCATTAAAGACGCAATAGGACAGGGTTAGGTTACATGATATAACACATGTGCTGTCAATAAGATAACATCAATGACAGAATTTAACTTTCGAGTGTCCTTGTGATTTTGAAGCTGAAAGCTTGACCTTCCTCCTGGCAGGAAGGCTTCCGCGCTCCCCATACCACTTCCCACCAGTTTCGCTAGCGGCCGAGATAAGCGCGGAATAGGTAGGAAATCCCCAGAACCAGAAGCAAGAGATTGGCCGCCAGGAGGAGATAACGCTGGAGTGATTTATGCAGGCTGGCGCCCCAGGCGATCAGCCAAACCGAGAAAATGGCCGCACCGTAATAGCCCAACACCCCGCCGGCAAAGAAGGGGACAACATGCCCGTAACCGGTCTGGCGGCCTTCCGCCAGCACCGGGCCCGCCACGGTCAGCCAGTAAATCCACGTTCCCGGCGCGGCAAGCTCGGCGAACGTTGCAACGGCGACGCTGGCAAAGGTGAGCGCCGCCGAACTCGCCATTTGCTCGTGAGTCTTCCGCCGCATCTGCGCCAACGCATACGCGGCGAAGCCAATCAGGACGGCGCCGCCGAGGTAGGCAATGTCGTGGGCAATGTGGTGGGGCACAAAGCGATAGAAAAAAAACGTGAGGACCAGCAGTACGCCGTCCACGGTCAGGGGTGGCCCGAGCATGATGAAGATGGCACGCCCCCAGCGGTTTAATGCCACCTGTGTGAGCGCGATCAAGTGGAGGGGACTCGGGATCAACCCCCCCACAATCCCCATCCCCGCACCCAGTAAGAGTAAGTCCATAATAGCGGCTCAGGGCCTGCTGTCGGAACCCACGACTTTCCGCGTCCCCTTGACTTCCAGCGCCCCCTTGAGCGTGATGGTGGCCGAAGACTTTCCAATCATAACGTCGAACGTACCCGGCACCACCGCCCAGCGCATGTCCTGGTCGAGCAACATCAAGTCCTCGGAGGTCAGCGCAAAACTCACAGTCTTCTTTTCGCCCGGGTTGAGCGCGACCCTCTGGAAGCCGCGAAGTTGTTTGACGGGAGTTGATACCGGAGCGAAGCGTTCGTGGAGGTAGAGCTGGGCGGTTTCAGTGCCGGCGCGCTTGCCCGTATTCTCGACGTCAACGCTCACATGCGCGTCTCCCCCCGTTTCCATCTCGGGCGGGTCAATGCGCAGGTTGCTGTACCGAAACTCCGTGTAGCTTAGCCCGAAGCCAAAAGGATAGAGTGGGGCGCCGGGCATATCCACGTAGCCCTCCTCGTGTGTCCATCCGCGGTTGATCCAGTACGCCTTGGAGGGCTTGTAGTTGTAATAGACCGGCAACTGGCCCACGCTGCGCGGAATGCTGATCGCCAAGCGGCCGCTCGGATTGTAATCGCCGAACAGAACGTCAGCCACTGCATCGCCCCCGCGCTCGCCGGGGTTCCAGGCCTCCAGGATGGCAGGAACCTGCTCCGCCTCCCAGCGGATGGAGAGCGGCCGCCCGTTGATGAGCACCAGAACGGTCGGCGTGCGCGTGGCCACGACGGCCTTGACAAGGTCTTCCTGCAAGCCCGTCAAATCCAGGGTGGCGATGTCCCGGCCTTCCCCATCCGATCCCCCATTGTCGGAGTATCTTGTATTCTCCCCCACCACCACCACCGCCACCTCAGCGCTTCTAGCCGCATCAACCGCCTTCTGGAAACCACCCTTGTCCGCGCCAAACACCTCGCATCCCTTGACGTAGGCGACGCGCGTGGACGGCGAGACTTTGCCCTTGATCCCCTCCAGAACCGTCACAACATTTTGGAGAACTTTCGCGGGCGAGTAATCTCCGAGTTGATTGGTGGCCATATCAGCATTGGGCCCGATGATGGCGATGGACTTGAGCGTTTTTCTCAAGGGCAGAAGGTTGTGGTCGTTTTTCAGAAGAACCATGCCTTCGCGGGCAGCTTGCAGCGCCAGATTTTGATGCTCTTTCGAGTGTACAATCTTCACCGCTTGGTCGGGATCAACATAAGGGTGCTCGAACAGTCCGAGCCGGAACTTCTGTTCGAGAACACGGCGCAAAGCACGGTCAACGAGCTCCATGGGGACTCGCCCTTCCTGGACGTTTTCAACCAGAGGCCCCATATAGGCAGGCTCATAGGTAATATTCACATCCACGCCGGCCCGCAGGCACTGTGCACCGGCTTCTTTTTGCGTCGGGACAATGTCCTCGTAGATCAGCGTGTCAAAGCCGCCGCCTTCGCTCACCACGATGCCTTTGAAGCCGAGTTCATCCCGCAAAACCTTGTTCATCCACTTCTCTGAACCGTGTGCCGGCACATCCTCAACTTCGGGATAACCCGCCATGACGCCCAAGGCGCCGGCCTTGAACGCCGCACTCCACGGTGGAAGGACGATCTCGCGGAGATAGCGGTCGGACAACTCGATGGCGCCCCGCTCCAGGCCGCTCACAGGCTCACTCTGAGTGGGGAAATCCGTCATCAGGGCAATCACCTTGTCCGAAGCGGCGAGGTCGGTGCCCTGCGCGCCTAGCGTAATACTCTCAGCGATTCGCGATAACAGGTACGGGTCTTCGGTGTAACCTTCCTCGTTCCGTCCCATTCTCGGGTCGCGATCCAACTCCAGCACCAACGTGGACAGAACGTGGATTCCCACGCCCCGCGCCTCTCGAGCGGCAGCCGCGTAAATCGACTTGACCAAGTCCATGTCAAAAGTGCTGCCAATGGCAAGCCCTTCCGGGAAAACGGTCGCGCCCGGATACATTGCGCCGTGCGTGCCTTCTTCGTCCTCGAGCAGCGGAATCTTTAGCCGCGTCTGGGTGAGCGCGATCTTCTGAAGCTCGTTGAAAAACTCCGCCTGCTGCCGGGGGCCTTCGTGAAGAATGGTGTTGGCGAGTGTGAAGAACCCACAACCCGGTCCTATCTCCTCCGTATAAGTCCCGGCCGCGAATCTCTTGCAGCCCTCCATCTTTGCGGGGATGGTTTTGCCGAGTTGATCAACATACACGCAGGGCAAATTGAGCTGGCCGATCTTTTCCTTCAGCGTCATGCGGCTGATGAGGTCGTCCACCCGCCGCTCGATGGGTTGTGTCGAATCAAGATAAACGGGAGAAGACTGCGCGTGAATTCTGAAAGGGCTGCTAAGCAGAAGTGCCAGGGCAAGAATCGTCATTTTCAGGCTCATAGGCATGCTCTCTTTCAGGTCTGCAAGATTAAGTGCCGGCCATGTAAATACCCCACCCAGCTCCAATCACTTTTGTCCGGGTTCGTCAGGCAATTCTCCGGGCCAGTGGCGTAGCCGCGGGGCCAACGCGATAGGAGAACTGGCACCAGTGATTCCAGTGAATTGAGATGGCACACGCAGCAATCAGTCGCTTGCTTGTTGCGAAGCCACATGCAACTTTCTTCCTTCCGCCTTGGCGTTAACGTCGCTCCAGGTCACGTGCGGCAGGATGATATCCCTCTTGATGCGTTGGGTATATTCCAGAACGCGCTTGAGCATACTGTCCAGCAGGACGTCCGACAGCAGATGCGGCTGGAGCCCCAATTCGATCAGTTTGGTATGCGTCGGATTGTAGTAGTGCTGTTCCTTCTCCATCCGGGGGTTATCCAGGTGCTGGATCTCGACCTCGAGACCCAGCTTCTTGCCTTCCGCTTTCACCATCTTCGCCAGGCCCAGGACATTAAACGTCTCGGTGAATTGATTGAAGACGCGGTATTCGCCCGCTTGCGGCGGATTGAGGATGGAAAGCTCCACACACCTGAGGGTGTCCCGGATATCGAGGAATCCGCGCGTCTGCCCGCCCTCTCCGTAAACGGTCAGGGGCACCCCGGCTGCGGCTTGCACGCAAAAGCGGTTCAGCGCCGTGCCGAAAACTTCGTCGTAGTGGAAGCTGGTCGCGAGTCTCGGGTCCAGTTGAGTTTCTTCAGTCTCGATGCCGTAGACGACGCCCTGATTCAAATCCGTTGATCGCAGTTTCCACACCCGGCAGGCGAAGAGAATGTTGTGGCTGTCATGAACCTTCGTCAGGTGGTAAAAGGACCCCGCTTGTTTG
>Ga0209777_10007813_pt1 | contig 11798 bp, 9 predicted proteins | sample FrelakmetHBP12HB_FD_187147 | JGI IMG/M metagenome (GOLD analysis project Ga0209777, IMG submission 187147) | Freshwater lake sediment microbial communities from the University of Notre Dame, USA, for methane emissions studies -HBP12 HB (SPAdes)... | ecosystem: Environmental > Aquatic >... | reverse complement strand
CCGATGTCAAAATAAATGTCTACCTTCTGCCAAATAGCCTCTTTAAAAACCCTTCCCTTATCTGTCCTGTACTATTCTCACTAATTTGTTTCTGTTCTGTAAACTGTGACTGAAGCACAGTTCTTTCGTTCTTTATGCTACCTTTAATACCTAAAGCTCTATCAAGTTTGGTTTCAAAAATGTTTCTTATAATATTTAATTGTAACTCTAAATCAAACGTATAATCATAATACGGCACACTATTGAGCATATCTATTTTAATTATATCCATATTTAATAACTTACTTTTCTTTCTCTCTTCGTCTAAGAACGTTAAAACATTATCCTTATGAAATACGAACCAATAAGCATTGCGAATTTTCTCTGGCACTTCATTATCATTAAGCAACTGCTCTGCCATACCACCACCAAAACTAATCGGAGTTTCGGGGATAGGTACATTTCTATACTGAGCCATATCAAATGGATTCTGTTGAACTTGCATCATTCTCTGTGGTTGTTCTTGTGGCTCTTCTTCAATGTACTCATTATTAGTGTTCTCTCCTATTCTTGGCATAGTGGGCAAATCTACCATAGTAACCTCCTCATCCTAAAATACCATTTATGTATCTACCAACATAATTCCATACATTATCTGCAAACTGTGACAGTATATTTAAACTTATTGGTCCATTATAGCCCCAAACATCTGTAGCATTAACTGGTTCATAATAAGTTAAGTTTCGTGTCCAATAACTCCACACATCAGCAGCAGTTAAATTACTTACTGCAGGATAATATGTTAAGTTCCTTGCAGCATAATTCCATACATCACTTGCCTGCAAGCTAAGTGGATAATAAGTTAAATTGCGTGTTACATAATTCCATACAGCGATAGAGATAGTAGTGTCATTAAATGGATAATAAGTTAATTCCCTATTAGCATAGTTCCATACTGCTATGGCAGTAGCAGTATCATTGGCTATAGAAGGTGGATAATATGTTAGTGTTCTGTTAAAGTATGTCCACACATCATCAGCAGTTAGATTGCCTGTTGGCGGATAATATGTTAAGCTCCGATTTATATATGTCCATACTTCATCGACAGTTAAATTATTGGAGGGCGGATAATATGTTAAGTTCCTATTTATATAGGTCCATACATCATTAGCAGATAGATTACCTGATGGTGGATAATAAGTTAATGTCCTGTTTAAATAACTCCATATTTCATCCACAGTTAAATTACTAACCATTGGAGGATAATAAGTCAAGTTCCTTGTAGCATAATTCCATACATCTCCTGCCTGTATGCCAACAGGATAATATGTTAAATTTCTTGTATTATAATCCCAAACAGCTACAGCTATAGCACTATTGTTTGTTGTTTCATAATAGGTTAGGTTTCGTGTAGCATAGTTCCATACTGCCAATGCAACAGTTGAATCATTAGATGGATAATATGTTAGCACTCTACTGGCATAGTTCCACACATCAGCAGCAGTTAAATTACTCACTATTGGATAATAAGTAAGATTACGAGTTACAAAACTCCATACCTCATTAGCAGTTAAATTACTTATTTTTGAGTAGTTAGTCATATCTGTTTGTGCTGGATAAAATGTTAAATTTCTTGTAGTATAATCCCAAACAGCAACACTAATAGCAGATAAGTTTTCTGGTGGAGAGGTTAAAGTTCGTGTAACATATGTCCAAACATCACTTGGAGTTATATTGCTAATTTTACTATAATTAGTCATATCAACTTGAGGTGGATAAAAGGTTAAGTTTCTAGTAGTAGCATTCCATACTGCTAAAGCAATAGCTGATGTATCAACTGATACTGTTGGATAATATGTTAAATTACGAGTATTATATGTCCACACTCCACTATTAATAAGGCTATAATTAGTCATATCAACTTGTGAAGGATAATACGTTAAATTTCGTGTAACATAATTCCACACTCCTACATTGATAAGAGTATAATTAGTTAAATCAGATTGGGCAGGATAATAGGTTAAATTGCGAACAGCATAGGTCCATACTGCCAATGGTATTCCAGATGTATCATTGCCTGGATACCACGTTAAATTTCTTGTTATATATGTCCACACATCACCTGGTGTCATATTGCTTATTCTGCTGTAATTAGTTAAATCTGTTTGTGCAGGATAATAAGTGAGATTCCTTGTAACATATGTCCACACATCAGCAGAAGTCATATTACTTATTCTGCTATAATTGGTCAAATCTGTTTGTGCAGGATAGAATGTTAAATTTCTGGTAGCATAATTCCAAACAGCTATACTTATTGCTGATAAATTTTCAGGCGGAGAAGTTAATGTTCTGGTCACATAAGTCCAAACATCAGCGGCAGATAGATTACTTATTCTTGAATAATTAGTCATATCTGTTTGTGCAGGATAAAATGTTAAATTTCTTGTAGTATAGTTCCAAACAGCTAAGGCAATAGAAGCATCTGTACTTGGATAATATGTTAAATTACGAGTAGCATATGTCCAAATGTTTTGAGTTATTAATGTATAATTAGTCATATCAGTTTGCGTAGGATAATAGGTCAAGTTTCTTACTAAATATGTCCACACTCCTGAATTAATTAATGTATAATTAGTCATATCCACTTGAGCTGGATAAAACGTTAAATTCCTTGTAACATAATTCCAAACTGCAACACTAATTGCTGTTAAATTCTCTGGAGCAGCGGTTAATGTTCTGCTAACATATGTCCACACATCAGCAGGTGTCATATTACTTATTCTTGAGTAATTAGTCATATCAGTCTGAGCAGGATAAAATGTTAAATTACGAGTGGCATAATTCCATACTGCTAAGGCTACACTATTAGTATCGTTTGGATAATATGTTAAATTCCTTGTAGCATAACTCCATACTCCCTGATTGATTAATGTATAGTTAGTCATATCTGTTTGAGTAGGATAATATGTTAGGTTCCTTGTAGCAAAAGTCCACACACCTTGATTAATTAAAGTATAATTTGTAGTATCACTCATATTATAATAAGTTAAGTTTCTAGTAGCATAACTCCATACTCCCTGGTTAATTAAGGTATAATTAGTCATATCAGTTTGAGCAGGATAAAAGGTTAAGTTACGAGTGGTAGAATTCCAAACAGCTAATGCAATAGAATTAGTATCAACAGCAGTAGGAGGATAATATGTTAGATTACGAGTAACATAATTCCATACATCAGCTGGTGTCATATTGCTAATTCTGCTATAATTGGTCATATCTACCTGTGCAGGATAAAAGGTTAAATTACGAGTAGCATAATTCCAAACAGCTATACTTATAGCAGTTAAATTTTCTGGAGCAGCAGTTAAAGTTCTGCTCACATAATTCCATACATCAGAAGCAGTTAGATTGCTTATTCTGCTATAATTAGTCATATCAGTTTGTGTAGGATAATAGGTTAGATTACGAGTGGCATATGTCCAAACACCTTGATTGATTAATGTATAATTATTGGTATCAGGAGTATAGGTCAAATTACGAACAACATAAGACCATACTCCCTTATTAATAAGAGTATAATTAGTCATATCAACTTGAGCAGGATAATAGGTTAAATTACGAGTAGCAAAAGTCCATACTACCTGTCCAACATTAGTATAATTAACAATATCAGAATAATAAGTTAAATTACGTGTTGGATATGACCAAATTGCTGAACTAAATTGAGATGTTATATTTGAATTAATAATACCATTATATCCCCAAACTTGTTGAGTAGTTGCATTAGGTATATTAGTTATATGCATTTCTGAACTTCCTTTAATATCTTGTACAGTACCTGTTGATGTTAATACACCTATTGATAACCAATTATTATAAAATGCATGAGTACTTCCAATAGTTTCACTAAGTTGTACTATCACAGTACCATTCCGTACAGCAGATAAAGGTAAGGAATTAGATTGAAATTGGTCAGCACCAGATGGTGCCGATGTAGACCCAGTTGCAATTAAAGTAACAGTATTCGGCAATGCTACAAAAGTGGTGCCATTCCAATAATTAAATGTTAATGTTCCTGCTTTTGTAGCCTCACCAGTCCAATATAAATTAAGAGAAGAATATGTACCAAGAGAGCCATAGGTAGTCATATTATATGTATAATTGGCAACACAATTAGATGATGTCTGGCATTGGTCATAAACACTATCATCAGGATTATTTAATGCTTGTGTAGTACCAGACCATGTTCCAGTAATCCCTGTACGAACAGGACCTAATATTTGTTCAGTTGGAGGATATATCCATTGCCAATTATATGCATAAGAACATCTCACACTTAGCATATATACACCTAATTGTGTTGGAGCAAGTAAATCATAATAATATATACCATTATTCCCTTGTGCAGCAAGCATCGCAGCTGCTACAAGTGTATTTGGATGAGTACTTCCATTAAAAGGGTAATACATATCCAAATAGCATGCTCCGTTTGAGATTGCATTTCCTTGGTTATCTTGTAATTGGACAAATATAGTAGCAGGGTCATAAGGACTATATTCAGTACCTGAAATTTGCACAGTTCCTAATGGATTATTATAATATGTTAATTCTAATCCTCCAAAAATATTAGTTACAGGCTTATTACTTCTAAAACCAAAACTAACTGGTCCACCAGTAAAATTAACAAAAGCATTAGAACAATCTATCTCTGTATGGTAATTATAAACATTAGCTGGAATAACGATTGTAGGAGTACAATTCGTAGTTATACCAGAAATATTAACTATGGATATCATACTTGTATTAGCAATATAATCACCAGTTAAATAAACTATACCATAAACTACTCGGCTTATTCTATCTGGCAATGAAATACTTTGTGTTTTAAACACAGATGTATTTGCAGGAACTGAATTGCCAAATCCAACAGGAATATCAACTGTTTTAACAGTTTGGTCAGCAAACACCATTCCAACTAATAATAACATCATTCCTAATGTTAATATTAGAGTTTTATTCATCCCACACCTCTTCTTTAACCGCCATTATCAATATACTTTATTGTACCATTAAATGTTTCATCATTAGTAGCATTATATATAGTTAATTCTACAGCACTATTTATTGAATATTGTTTCATTATGTTCCATTCTCCTGTATGAGTAATCAAGTCTCTGTCAATAATATTAGTAGTAATTGGAGTTTCAGTTGCCAAGAATCTATATTTGTTTGTATTTGTTACAGGTGTTATTATTATCTGAGTAATTTGAAAGTTCAATAAGGGAGATGTATCAACAATGCCAACACCGCCACTAACTACAATAGGCACAGTTAGAATATAACTATTAATTTTAGAAATATTAACAATCGTTTCATTTAACTTAGTTTGATTAAGAGTAATCGTACTTCCATTAAAATATAAATAAATATTATCTGCAGTAATATTAGTGCCTGTGCCATTAACTCCATTTGTACCATTAATACCAGGAATACCTTGTGGTCCAGGAGGTCCTTGAGGACCTTGGCCACCAGTTGCTCCTTGTGGACCTTGTGGACCTGTTAGATTGGGAGATATAAATGATTGACCATTGCTCCAAGTCATATTAAATATACCATCATCCCACGTAACATTAGTAATATAAACTGGAGTACCATTGCCACCACTAAAATTAGCAACATTAAGATTCTGTACGTTAAGATTGGTTACATTTATATTATCAAAATAACCCCATATGCCATAAATAGTATACCCACCATTGGTATTGTTTTTTACATAGAAACTTAAATTAGTTCCATTAGTATAATAATTAATTACCGTCCCTCCTGGAGGAGAGGCAGGCATACCATAATCCATACATCCACTTATAACTAAACAGATAAGTGCTAAAACAACTAAATAAAATTTATGCATGGTCCTCGTTCTCTGTAATCTTAGTTCCGTATTTCTCAAACAAATCAAACAGACCTAACGCCAGAGATAGCACAAAGAATAGTGTATTAAATCCCATCATATAAGGATAACTAAAAGTAACCATTACTGGCGAATATGCTTGTATTGTTGTATTCCATTGATAAACATAATACTCAACACCAAAACTTGAAAACATCAATAACGCAGAACTTAATAGAGTTACTGCCCAAAGAATTTCTTGTTTGGTAAAAAATGATGCTGCAAAAAAACCAACCGCAATTATTTCCAAAATAACATATAATGAAAACAGCATTATGTTACACCTCTAACTGTAATATATCTACAATAACATAGGTTGTATATAAAGTTTTTGCCTTATTTTTCAATATTTTCATTAGAGAAAGAAGAACTAAGAAAAAATAAGAAAATAAAAATAAAAAAATTCCAGTAGGCTTACTGGAATACGTTAATGAGGCCAAATGCAGCGAGCACGATTATGCCAACAGCAATCAGGCCGAATCCTGCGAACACAGTTGCCTGTGTGCTATTCAAAGCAGCAGTTGTATTTGCATCAACTACTGGCAGTGCAGCCTTAACCTGGGCGATAACCAGATAACCGACCATCAAAACGATTCCTATTCCAATTGCGCCAATGGCGATTTCCATAAACATTTTCGTTTACCTCCGATTTCGTTGTTATTATTCTTTCAGTTATCCTCTAACTGATAATATACGATATATGCTGCTTATTTATATATATATTTACTTATCTATCCTTACTGGAATATGTTGATAAGTCCAAACGCAGCGAGCACAATTATTCCTACTGCAATTAGTCCAAAGCCAGCAAAAACTGTAGCTTGTGTACTATTTAATGCAGCAGTTGTGTTTGCATCAACTACTGGCAATGCAGCTTTAACCTGAGCTATAACCAGGTATCCAACCATCAATACGATTCCAATTCCAATTGCTCCAATAGCTATTTCCATAAACATTTTATATCATCCTCCATGTTTTAAAAAATGATTAATATAACTGCTTATAAGAATCATTTATAATTGTAATATACGCGGTTTGTTTATATATATATTTGTTTACCTATCCGCCTTTATAGTATATATCAAACTTAAATGGATTGATTTTCCTTATTATTATATAATCCCCAACCAATTCCATATCTAGAATCCGACTATCACCATTTATGTTTCTTATTATTCTCTCTACCTGAAATCTCTCTACATTTTTTAGAGTAATCTCTGATAAAAAGTGGAGCATACTAAACTTTTCGTATATCTCCTTATTGCTTGTTTTTATTATTCTCTTCTTCATTTTAGCTTATAAACCAAGTAATTAATATAAGTGCAAATTCCATTATCAATATAAACGCTAATATTGGTAATGCTAAACCAGGTATCAATTGGGCAGATATAAATAAGCTCCCAAAAATTATCCCAGTCACAAAGTTTAGTGTTAAATTTCTGACCTTAAGATACAACATAAATTGGTAGACAAGGAATAATGCTATAATAAATAACCCAGCAAAAGAAGCATTATACATACTATAGGCTGCTCCAACTAAGTCTCCGCCCATCAATTGTGCCCATCCCGTTGTATTTGTGCCTATAAACATTTTAGTCCCTAAACATCTCCCTTCCGCTCCATAATCCAAATATTGCAAATCCATATCCTATTGAAAAAAATGTAATTAGCATTCCATTAATAGCATTATATTGTGGACCGGGTGAACAGCCAAAACTTCCAATAACACAATTAGCTATTGCACCATCATCAAGCATAGGACCAATTATTCTCATTACAAGGGTTGGAAACGCATATAAATATTGTGGTACGGATGCCACTGTTCTTACAAATGATGAAATAAAACCAATATTAATCATATCAAGCACTCTATAAATTAAATTAGCTTGTTGGGTCATAGGTGCCTCAGGATTGGATGTGGTACTATTTGCCCAAGTAGTCAAACTATTTGGTAAATCTTTCTGATAAACATCAACTCCCATTGCCCCTTGTAGCGTAAGCTCAGGAATAAAGAGTGGTAAAATAAAAGCAGAGGAATTGAGGGCTACCGCCACCAATATTATTGTTATAAATATCCATTTGTCCATTTTATTGCCCTCTCCTTCCTTGCACTAATAATGATATTAAGGCAACAAGGAATGATAGTCCAAGTATTGCCATTGAAACTGGCCATATGCCTATCATCTGGAAAAATGCTCCAAATATTATTAATACAAAACTAATAATATTACCTGTATCAATGGTAGCGGCCAAAGCAATAAATGCTATTAATAATGTTATAAACCACTGTAAAGTATTACCTAGAACAGCTTTTTGTTTACCATTAGTACCAGTAATGTAAGACCAATTAAAATATTGCATAACCGTATTAATTGGTGTAATTAACGCCTGTATCTGGGCCTGGTATACATTTCTATATGTGCCTTGTGGTCCTCCTACAGTTCCAACAACAGCAATATCACTGGTATTATAGCCTGTTAAATCATATCCATAAAATAAAGAGGATTCTGTTGTACTATAATTGGCCAATAATATCCCTGGCGACGAAGAGGTTCTGTTTGCTATAATTTCTACCGTTACAAATGATGTGCTACCAGCGGTATTATTATAATAGAAATATGCATATTTGGTGCCGTTACTATCTGTTATACTGCCCCCTGTTTGTGTAATAGTAGATGGTGGTATAGGCCCAAGCATAACGGCATATAACCTCAATATTTTATTACCACTATCCGAAGCCACATAATTACCTAAAACCTTCATTGGCTGATTACTGCTATAAAGTTCAAGAACATACTGATTATTCTGCATAAGATATGCAACTATTTTATTCTCAACATCAGTAAAATCACTTGTTATAGTAACTAACTGAGTATTAACCCATTCTTTTACAAAAATACTTGGCGTAGCATATATGCCAAGCAAATCATCTATTATGAGATTATCTATTACATAAACAGTATTTCTCAAGTCCATTAAATAAACACTATTAACTGCAGAGAACGTATTGAGAGGATTATAAATAAATGTCCTAAAGTAATCAACTGCAGGCACTAAATCTCCAAAAAATACATGGAAGGTATAACTAACAAATGTGCAATTAACAGGAGTAGAAAATGTATTATTACTAGGCGAAAGATATGTGGTTGAATTAATTATAGGTATCCTTAATGTACTCTGAGTGCATCTTATCTCCAGTATTAAGCTAGTAGGTGATGACATATTAAACGGTGCTAACGTTTTTTCATCATAAAATGTAAATGATAATGTATAGCCTATATCAGCATAATACGTTAAATTTTCTTGATATGATAATGAAATATTATTATTAAAATATGGTGTATAAAATCCACCCATTGTTAAGTTTAGTGAATAGAGGCTAGGATTGAGATAATAAGTTAATATTGCTGTAGTGCTATTAATCTGATTATAAAAGCCTGAAGCATTCTGCAATATTGCAATGCCTCCACTTATTGGAGTTTGGTCTTGTAAGTTTCTTACATAAACTATTAATTGAGCAGATGATGATGTATATTGGATATTTTGTATAGCACTATTTATTGTAACCTGTTTCTTATTATTAATCATTGTTGGACTACTCATATTAAAAGTATAGGTGCCTGCTGTTAAATTTTCTATTAAGCCGTTGCTTCCACTGAAACTTATTGGGCCACTAAATTGTCCAGTATAAGTATCAACTGAAATAGGTATAACATCAACTGTAAAATTATTATTTGGCAAACCTGTAGCAAGATTATAAGCACTTACATTAGCAGTTCCACCTATATAGAACGAATAAGAAACGTTATTCTGATGCACGTGTCCGTTGCCATTCCAAACTTGTACCATTAGTGTATATATTCCTGGAGTATATAGTCCACCAAGATTATAGTTCAGATTATATGTATAAAATGGAACATTAAGTCCTACTTTTGAATCAATCTGAACACCATTTAAGAATGCATCTACCTCATAAACATTAAAGTCATCACTTACATTAAACTGTCCTGTAATGTTTCTTATGCCACTCGATACCCTGTTAGCTGAGTTAAATTGAGTGCCGTTAAACATAGGATAGCCACTGGCTATATATAAATTAACAGTTGGCGAATTAAATGAATATCCCATAGAATTGGTACATTGCACATATGCAATCAATGCCTCTTGAACATTAGTAGTAATAGTGCATGGTATATTTCCACTTATCTCACTAAATCCAGAGAATGGACTACATATAACTTCAGGAGCAGTAGTTATAAGTGAACATACTGTAGCATAAGGTCCTACGTGTGGAGTAACCCCAACATTAAAGTCCCCACTGAGCACGTAATATGAGGACAAATTAGTGTCTATATTGCCTGCAGCAAACGGTACAGCAGTGCTATGACCTATTACATTACCCGTATTATTAGCATATACTGTATAAGTCCAATTATTAAATGGCCCATTAAATGTTATGTTACCATCATTGCAACTTGGCAATAACCCTGTATCACCGTTACTTACTGTATACCAACATTGACTAACAGCACCAGGAGTACTATGAACAGCAGTATAATTAATTGCAAATTTAAGTGGTAACACTCCAGTATATGAACTATTAGGAGGTGATAACGCAGTAACTACTGGCGGAATATTATCAACTAAAACATTAAATGGAACCTCCTCATAAAAATTACTATCATTTCCAAAGCATGAACCATAAAGTGCTACAATTTCTGTACTCAGATTTATTGTGTAGCAATTAATAGTTAATGGTGATGGACCAGAGGCCGAACCACAAATAAAATTACTGCGATTACTAACTATTCCACATATTAAAGGAGAGACAGAACCAAAATTATATGATAAAGTATAAGGTTTAGTTATATTAGGTTGCAAGGTATAAACTGGAGTAGATGATACTGTGGATGATATATATCCTATATTAAATGAGGCAGTAGCATAACCGGCCTGAGCAACAGTATTATTGGAATAGACTGTTATAAAATCACTACCATATGAATAAAACGGAACAGTAGTATTAATGCAGGATGGCAAATATGCTTTAATTCCTGCCTTGGTTACATACCAACATCTATCTATAGAATATCCTTTTACAACATAATTTAGTGGTATATTAACTGGTAATGCACTCGCACCAATACCAGAACGGTCATAAGGATTTAATATTGTCACATTAGGAATAACAACAGTTCCTATTACTTTTGTGCTCTCATTGTAATAGAAATTATTAGAATCATTGCAAGAGGCATAAATATTTACCCTGCCAGCAGTTAATACATAATTACAAGATATATTTACTGGTGATGCAAGCTGACTCTTGGTACAAGTAAAAAGTGGATTATCACTAATCAATGTGCAGGTATCTGGATTTACAAGATTATAACTTACAGTATAATTAACCGAACTTCCATTTGTTATTATTGAGCCATTAGGCACATTACTGCTAATAGTTCCAATTCCAAAAGTATCATTAAAATTATTTATTCCTCCATATGAATTATTAGCATATAAAACCATATTTTGTAAACCATAAGTTCCAAAAACAAAAGATGAATTAGTACAATTAGCTAATGTTTGCCGAGTAATTATTGAACTTAGATTCCACCACATACCCTCCTCATTAATTCCATAACCGTTTGGTCCTAAACCAGCAGTTCTAAGTAATTGCCATGAATTAGTATTATTATAGCAATACCAATAATTAGAATTATTAGTAAATGATGATACCATTTTAAACTGTAATAAAGATGGATTCCAACAGCTTACTATACTTAAATTAACTGCTCCACCACCAGATAATCCAATACCAGATGTTTGCCATAGTGAACTACTTAATGCACTTATAGGCGGAGTATAATTAACATAT
>Ga0209777_10007812_pt1 | contig 11798 bp, 11 predicted proteins | sample FrelakmetHBP12HB_FD_187147 | JGI IMG/M metagenome (GOLD analysis project Ga0209777, IMG submission 187147) | Freshwater lake sediment microbial communities from the University of Notre Dame, USA, for methane emissions studies -HBP12 HB (SPAdes)... | ecosystem: Environmental > Aquatic >... | reverse complement strand
CGTCCAAATCGTCTTGATTGTGCTGGGAACGATCGCCTTCCTTTACTTTGCCCGTCCCGTGGTCCTGCCCGTGGTCCTGGCCTGTGTGGCAGGAATGGCCCTGAAACCGCTCATCCGTTGGTTGTCCTACGGCCACATTCCGCCAGCGCTCTCCGCCGCAGTCGTCCTTTGCCTCCTGGTGGCCGCCGTCGGGATTGGCTTCTTTGAATTGGGCCGCCCGGCGGTGACATGGATGAACGACGCGCCGGCGCACATGGCCGAGTTGAGGCGACGGGTTCAGAGAATGTTCCCGCGTGTGGCGCGCTTCAATCAGGCTGCGGATGCGGTGAACAACCTGGGAGCGGCGGAGGAAGAACAAAAGAAGGTAACTACGGTGGAGCTCAAAACCAGCCGGGTCCCCAGCACATTCATTAACTGGACTGGAACCTTCCTGGCGGGAGTCGGCGAAACGTTGGTCTTGCTTTATCTGATGCTTGCCTCGGGCGATATGTTCTTGCAGAAACTGGTCCGCGTGATGCCCACGTTCCGCGAGAAGAAGAGCGCGGTCGAGATCAGCCACGAAATCCAGCAAAACATTTCCAATTACTTGTTCTCAGTGTCGCTGATCAACATCGGCTTAGGCGTGCTCGTGAGCGGCGGCCTCTACTGGCTGGGTGTGCCCAATGCCGTCATGTGGGGAATGCTGGTGGCGGTTCTGAATTTTGTTCCCTACTTTGGGCCCGTCGCCGGAATCATTCTGCTGGCCGCGGTCGGCCTCCTCTCGTTCGACACGCTGTGGAAAGGACTCCTTCCGCCGGCCTGGTATCTGCTGCTCCATCTGTTGGAAACGAACCTCATCACGCCGGTCTTGCTGGGGCGCCGCTTCACCCTGAACCCGGTCGTCATTTTCGTCTCGTTAATCTTCTGGACCTGGCTTTGGGGTGTGCCGGGAGCTTTGTTGTCGGTGCCGATCCTGGTGTCGATCAAAGTCGTTTGTGACCGCGTCCCCACCCTGTCGTCCGTCAGCGAACTGCTCACGAGTTGAGCCAAACTACCGAAGCGTTATGAACCCGATCGAATTTGAATGCCCTCACTGTCATGAAATCATCTCCGGCGATGAATCGTTGTACGGCCAACGAGTCAAGTGCCGGAAGTGCCAGGCAGAGATTCTCGTTCCTCAGCCGCCCGCCAGCACGGAGCCCCAAACCGCTCGGTTGATTCAGGAACCGGCTGCCAGTGCCCCTATTGTCCCGGTCCAAGCTGACCAGGAAACCGAGATTTTCAAACTATCGCCGGTCGCGCGTGCCTTTCCGGGCCAGCTCCTTCTCGGAGTGATTTTCATTGGCTTGGCAATTGGGCTTGCGATTCGTGCTCAAAATTTCTCATGGCCACGCTGGGTGGCGCTGGTCCCGCTCGCTCTCGGTCTGCTCCTGCTGCTGCTGCTTTGGATCAGGGTGAAGTCTTGCAGTTATCGCTTGACTACGGAACGGTTATTCGTCCGTCGCGGTTGGTTGGCAAAGCATGTGAATGAGCTGGAGTTGTATCGGGTAAAAGACGTGGTGGTGGACCAGGGGGGCCTGCAACGTCTGCTGGGTTACGGCACCATAACGGTGCTGGCAGCCGATGACACCACCCCGGAAGTGGACCTGGTGGGAATCTCAAGTCCGACAAAAGTCAAAGAGATGATCAGAACCCAGTACCGCGCCGCTCGCCAGCGAGAAGGGGTGCCCCCCACCGAGTTCATGCAATCACCCTGCAAAGGTGCTCCAGCATGAATGAACCATCGCCCAGGCAGGGCCCAAGATGGTCGCCAGCACGATAGGCCCGCGGCCCGCGGCGTCCATAACTGGGCCAGTCAGGCGTGGCCAAGAAACTCGCCGGATCTGGGCGATACTTTGTCGCGCTGAAGGACATCGCCACGTTGAACGCGGTCTACGGCGCGTTTGCCGGGATCATGGCGTTGCTGCTGTGGATTTTTCTTTCGGGGTGCATTTTCATCTTCGGCGCCTGCCTCTGCGCCGGCCAGGCCGAAGCGCTCGGCCAACCGGTAACGCGATGACCTCAGCGTGCTGTGTGCCTGGGGCGACCTGGCTTCAGTGGAGCGGTTGGCAAACCTCTGCCTGGCGTATGGCAAATCCGTGGGAAGCTGAATCTGGCCGCTTTGCCACGCGGAATCCAGAACAAGTGATGAAGAAAGCCATCAGGAACCATGAGCGCCCTAGGACGGAGTTAACCGTGGGGTATCTCCCAGATGCGAGAATTTATGGACGCCGCCCAGCGGAGGATCATGGTAATTGATGGCCAACTGGATTCTGAATTGGAGCGGTAAAGCCTACGTTTAACCCGCGACCCATATTTGCGCAGAGACGCTGTTCCAAAGGTGCCGCAGTTCCAAAATTACGATTTGAGTTCCGCGAAAAGGAACTACGGCCCCCGCTCCAACAGAGACGAGGCGGGCGTGACTGTGCATTCGGCGAGCCGTACGGATGAGAGCAGCGCGAAAGTTCGGTCACACTGCGCCGCGACGGCCCGCGCTTTGGTCAGAGCGAGCTCAGCCTGCTCGATGATCTTCTGACGGTCTGCCCGGCATAGCAGTGGCCTATGATGGTCGAAGCGGCTAGACATGGGGGTGAAACGGGCCGACGGGAATTGAGATCATCGCAGCCACACACCATCGGCTGACGATTGGCTCCGCCAGGCTGGCAGCGGCTTTATCTGCTCGTGGGCGCTGTCGGCCATCATCAACCACGAGAATGCGATGGGCGGTGACCGCTCGGCCTCTAGCTCGTGCGCTGGCTGGCTCTCCAGGGTGCGAGGTTTTGGTGTCTTTCAAGCACGACAATCATGAGTGGGGAAAACGTGCGTTCTAGGAGGGGTTTTACCGTGGGGTATTTCCCCCATTCAAGAAGTCACAGTCACAAACCGTCGCCTGACGGCTGGCTTCGCCAGTTTGGCCGCGGCTCGATCTATGCGGGTGGACTGTCGGTCGCGCGGAGGACGTTTTTGACCGTGTCCAGCAACGCATCAACGACAAAGGGTTTCGACAGCGTGGCCGCAAGTTGAAGCGACGGGTTTCGGGCCAGTTCTTGCGTGGGCAATCTCCCTGCGGCCATGACGACCGGCAGGGCCATGCGGGCGGCACGCAGCATCTTGATCAGCTCAACCCCAGTCAGGTTGGGTATTTCGTGCTCGGTGATCAGAAGATTGTAACGGTTGGCCTTAAGCGCCTCCCAAGCGGCTGCGCCATCGTCGGTAGCGTCAACGTGGTAGCCGGGACCGGCCAACGCATCGGCGTAGAACTGGCGAAGGTTGCGGTCTTCATCGACAACTAGAATGCGGTGGGTAGATCTCATTGAGCGTTGGCATGATGCGTTGGCTGGCTCTCCAGCTTGCGAGGTTTTGTTGTCCTTCATGTCACGATCCATAAGCAATTGGGAGCCGGCGGCAGTGCTATCCGCTTCGCGCAGGACCTTTTTCACCGTTCTCAACATCTCACCGCCGGTATAGGGCTTGAGCAGCGTGGCGGCGGGTAGGAGCCAGGGGTGTCGTGTGAAATCCTCCTCGGGCAAGGTTCCTGTGGCCATAATTACCGGCAGGGCCATGCGGGCGGCGCGCAATTTCTTGAGCAACTCAACGCCGGACAACTTTGGCATCTTGTTGTCGGTGATCAGAAGATCATAGGCGTCGGTATTGAGTGCTTGCCAGGCGGCTGCGCCATCAGCGGTGGCATCCACCTCGTAGCCAGAGCGCAACAGCACCTGGGTGTTGAGGCGCCGGAAGAAGACGTCGTCCTCCGCCACGAGGATGTGGTCGGGCGGATTCGTTTGGGATTGCAGGGAGGTGCTAGCCGGCTCTCGCGTATGCGAGCTTTCGTTACCTTTCATGGCACGGTAATCGTAAGCTGTGAGACCGGGAAAGTCAGGATGGGGCTTAACCGTGGGGGATTTCCCCCATCTGAGGTTTTTCCGGAACACCGACTGGGCAGGGGCGGGCCGTCGATTAAGCCCGGAGCGCCAGAGAAGACCGCGATACCGCGTGTTGGGCTAGCTAATGGTCACCCGGACATTGCTCTCGATGATTCCCTCGGTAATAGCGTAGCGGGTGAGGCCTGAGACGTCATGGATGTTCAGCTTCGCCATGAGCTGCTGCCGATGTTTGTCCACCGTTTTGAAGCTCACGCCCAGTTCCGCGGCGATTTGTTTGTTGGGCATGCCTTCGGCAATCAATTGGAGCACCTCCACCTCGCGCGAACTCAGGCGGTTGCTCTTCTTCTTCAAGTTCGCTGCTCGATCCACCGACTTTGGACTACGATCGTGAACGCGCTTGGAAATAGAGGGGCTGAAAAACGTGTTTCCCTTTTGGACCTCGCGAATCGCTGTGGCCAGATCGTGTGAGGAAGTTTGCTTGAGCAAAAATCCCGCCGCGCCTAACCCGATCACCTTCTCGACGTAGGCATCATCACTGTGCGCGGAAAGAACGAGCACCTTTGTGTCGGGAAAGTCTTTGCGAATTTGCCGGGTGGCCTCCAACCCATTGAGCAGCGGCATCGCGATGTCCATCACGACCACGGCGGGACGAAGTTTCCGGGTCAGTTGCACGGCCTGGCGGCCGCTCTCCGCTTCGCCGACCACTTCCATATCCCGTTCCTGTTCCAATAACGAACGAAAGCCCTCTCGAACGATCTGGTGATCTTCCGCCAGCAGGACGGTAATTCGTTTCATAGTAATCAAAGTTTGGTCCTAGCGATCGTGATTAGCGCGGCTTCCCCCCCCCGACGTGCGGTCAATTAACGGAACTTGCGCAAGGACGGTGGTGCCTTTGCCCCGCACGGATGTGACGGTGACTTTGCCGCCGACTATCTCCAATCGTTCTCTCATGCCGAGCAGTCCCAATCGTTTGCCCTTTTTCGCGTGCACCACGCGTTCAGTCTGAAAGCCTTTGCCGTCGTCTGTTATCGTCATGCAAACGGCGCCGTCCAGTTGCTGAAGCTTCACTTCCGCCCGGCTGGCCTGCGCATGGCGGGCGATATTGGTAAGCGCTTCCTGGGCGACGCGATAGAGCACGGTTCGTTTGTCACCGTCCAATTCCTCAACCGCAGCAAAGGCCGACAAGCTGACCTGGATACCCGTCTCGGTCCTGAAGTGTTTCATAAACGTGTGGAGGGCGGGAATCAGCCCCAGGTCATCCAATACCGCCGGGCGCAGTTTCCGGGCGAACTGATGCACGATATCCACTGACTGCTGCACCAACCGTTGCGTGCGGGCGATGCTTCGCTCCAAGCCCCGGGTATTACTCGTGGCCTCCTTTTTCAACGCCGCCAGGCGCACATTGATGCCCGTCAAAGTCTGGGCGATGACATCATGCAACTCGCGGCTGATCCTCTTGCGCTCTTCCTCCTGCGTCAAGAGAACCTGGCGGGACAAAAGCCGCAATTGTTCCTGCATCTGCCGCGACTGCTCCAACAACCGGCCGTAGTGTTCCTCGCTCTTCCTGAGGGATTTCTCCACCGCTCGCCGCCGGTCAATCTCCCGCCTCAAGTCCCGGTTCGCTGCCGCCAGGCCCTCCATGCGGCCTTGCGCCTTCTCCGCCTGCTTCAGGGGCGTGATGTCCGAAACCGCCACTCGGCACCATTTCGGTGGACCGCTGACGGAGATTGCGGGGGTACCGTGAAAGCTGGCCCAGAAAGCCGCGGCGCCCTGCCTCAATAGTGCCGCCTCGCAGACCTGTTTCCCGGTCCCTGCGAAGACTCGTTCCAGGAAGGCCTGAAAGATCGGCTGGCTTGTCGAAACCACAAAACGCGGCAAGCGCAGGTTGATGAGCCGTGACCGTTCCACGCCGAGCAAGGCGGCTCCCGTCAGGTTCGCCTCCAGAATCCGGCCCTGTTCATCCACGGAGAAATAGCCGGCCGGCGCAAAATCGTAAAGGTCGGTGTATTTTTCCACCAGAGCCTCCAGCCGGTCCCGGGCGTCATGGAGCTCCCCGTTCTGCACCTCCAGTTCAACCTGGTGGACCTGCAATTCGTGCAGCAGCCGCCGGGGGTCGGCTTCTGACCTCGGATCTCCGACCTCAGACCGCTGATTTCTCTGCCGCTCACGCAACCGGGCTTCCGCGTGGCGGCGCAGTTCGGCGGCGTCGGCAGGCCTCTTCTGTAGGCGTTCCGGTTTGGATTTCTTCTTCATGATTCCTTTAGCCACGCCCGCAGAAGCGGGGTGTTCGGCGCCACACCGCCTCAGTGCGTCGTGATGGACCGATTCCTTTACGCTGCCTGATGGATGTCAAGTTCACGCGCGAACTGGTTGATCGACCGGACGGATTTTTGCACCAGCCGTTGCACGTTGGCGATTTCTTTTCTTAGGTTTGCCTTGTTGCCCCTCGCCGCCTTCTTCAAGGTCAACAGCCGGACGTTGATGCCCAGCAGGGTCTGGGCGACTTCATCCCGCAGATCGTGGCTGATCTTCTTTCGTTCCGCTTCCTGCGCCGTCAGAATCTGGTGGGTCAGACGTCGCAAATGTGCATGCAGGGCAAGTGATTCCTCCAGTAGTGCTTTGTAGCGTTCCCCGCTTTCCTTGAAGGCTGCCTCCACGGTTTTGCGCTGCGCGATCCCCAGTTTCAAGGACCGCTTGGACGCAGCTAGGTATCGTCCTGACAACGCGCTCAATTTACGTTTCATGATCTGTCCGAATTCGCCCGCCGCCCTCAAGGCGGACTGCGGTCGCGGTCAGGCCGACGGAGATTTGGGTTCTTCCCCCGTCGGCCCAACAACCCACAAACCCACAACTAACCAAAGCGAATATCTGCTCTTTGATCCAAACTGTCTATCGGGGAAGTCCCCGACCCCCGGGGGGTGCAGGGCTGCATCAAGCTCGGTACCAAGGTAGGGAGTCCTCTGCGCGCGGTTAGCTCGGGTGAGTCCACTGCTAGCAACGAAGCGGATGGCGTGGATGACGGCGTTTCGGGTTGTGTGGGAAAGAAGTGTCCCAAATCTGGACACACCTCTAGACCCTCAGTTGCATAAGCAAAACCGATTATAGGAGACGGGGAGACTCATGGGACAGTCATGGGAGACTCCTGGGAGCGCCTCCAGCCTCCGCTGGACCCTGTAATATAAGCCATGCTTATTGTAAACGGGCGGAAGGCAGCTTTCCAGTGTTTGAGAGAAGTGGGAAAGCGGGTCAGCGGCGGTTGGCACTAAGCGGCGGGCAGAGGATGCCCGCCGGGGATGGGTTTACGAGAAGCTGAGCCCGATGCGCGTGGAGGTCCACAAACGACGGGGATAGCGGAGGGTTGCAGAATGCACGATGCCTAGCAGCCTCGTGCAAGTTGCAATGCCCAGACATCCCTTTACTGCGCGTCAAAGGTGCCCTTAAACATCGGAATTAGGCTGAGTTGAAGAGATTGGAGCGCCGGACGTTAGGTTGGCCCTCGAATAGCTAACGAGAAAGGCGACCTGATTTATGTCCGCAATCACGCTCAAATCCTTGCACAATTACCTGAAGCTCCTTGAGAACCCGTCGGAGCTGAAACGGAGGATGCCGGCTTCTTCCAGCACAAGGACGCTGAAGGAAGGATTGTTCGAAACGAGCCGACTCATCGGCGTGGACGAGGCCGTGTTCAAAGATCCTCAGACCATCGCCGCCCTGATCGGCGCCCAGAGGTTTGTCATGATTTGGGGAGAACCTTCGGTTACGGATCATGTTGCGCGTGTCTTCGACCACTCACGGGTGCTTCTGACCGGGTTAGTCTCCGCCGTAGGCTTCGAGAGCGCAACGGTCGGGCAGATGAGCGCCGGCCCTCAGCAGGGGGGCGCCATGGCCGCTCTTTCACCTGGTTGGACTCAACACAAGAGCGAGCAGCCTGCGGCTCAGGCACAGCCCAACGCTGAGGAGGAAATCCGACTCGACAGCTTGAAACCACTGCTTTCGGGAAACACACCGTTGACCTGCCGGCTCTTCAGGGCGGTCTTTGAGCACATGCTGGGGTTCGCATTGCAATCCAGCGCCCCGCAGGGAGGTGCTTCGCTGGTGAACGACCTTACCGGCAGCAAGGAGCATAGCCGCTCGTTCCTTTCCACTGCCCTGTTCATTCTGGGAGCGCAGGTCGAACGCGACCACCTGATGTCATTTATGATGCAGCAGGGACTTTTTGGTATGCCCATTTTCGAGCACCTGCTGCAAAACAAAGATTACTGCGAGGCCTTTCACTCTTTCCGGCGTCTCGAACGGGCCTTCATAGGATCGCCTGCGGCGGAGGAAGCTCAACTCAGGAGTCGTCTCGACCAGTTTAACGCGCAATTCGGGGGCAAACCCTACGGCGCAAAGATCCTCGAAGCGGATGAGCAAGACAAGGCAATGATCGATGGGTACCTGGCCGCAACCGATCTGCTGGAAGCTCTGGCCCTCACGCCTTGGTGCCTGAGTCTGACCAACGCGGTATCCGTCGCCTCCTCAAATTCCATTCGTTCCGCGTCCACCATCGCCAGACATTTTGAACAGTTTGGCCGCGGCGAAGTGACCAAAGACCGGGCCAATCAGGAAATTGCCAACCATCTCCTCGCCTTTGCCAGACAATTCTCCGCGGACACCAAACCGGGATGACTGCTTCGCGTATCGGGCCCGGTTGAACCGGTTGGAATTCGGTCGGCTGCTGAAAGAAGGCCAGCAGAGTCTGGCGATCGGGCTGGTGTTTCTGTTGGGCTGTTTGGCGGTGAGCAACGCGCTCGCAAGCCGGTCAACGGGCGCCTTCCCAAGTTTGACGCGCGAGAGCCTCACCATTGCGGGCTGGGTCGCCATGTGGCGGCCGATGCAGATTTGCTTGTACGATTGGTGGCCCCTCCGTCGGCGGGGACGGGTTTACGAGAAGCTGAGCCGGATGCGCGTGGAGGTTCGCAAACGACAGGCATAGCAGAGGGTTCGCCAAATTCATTGCTTAAGACGCGACGCGTGCGCGGCGCCAGTGCAAAGTGCAATGTTTCACGAGCCGACACGTGGTAAATTGCACGATAAGGAAGTACGCTCGAATCCAGCAAGTTAGTAAACCCTTGAATAGTAGAATGACGACCTGCAGGAAGCGAGCGGCACGTCTCTAGCTAACGAGAGGCATGACAAGAAATCCACTCAAGGATCGCAACATATCAGAGGATTCTTTCTGCATCGGCACGGTGACCCGGAAGATGGTGCGAGGACGCGCTGAGGAGCTGGCAACGATTAATGGCGATTGGCTGCACAAAGTGTCAGCATCCGATTTTGAACAAGCCCGGCAGCAGCTAGCGGGCGAAGCGGATATGGCTCCGCAGGAGGAAACTCTGGAATCAGCGCCTGAATCCGAACGCTGGGATCCGGTGCCAGGCTCCGCGGGCCACAAAGTGCTGGTTCCTTTCAATGACGACGAGGACGACGAGGGCCGAAGTGATAACGAACGGCTCGTCGAAGAAGGTGTCGCCGAAGCGGCGCACGACCACATGCTCCAAGCCACTCGAGAGGCCGCGAGCGCGGACAGCCGAGAGGCTTAGGGCCCAGCGGGCCGCTTGCGACGACAAGTAGCATCAGTAAATGAACCATTTCGCTTTGGGGCGCATCGCTCTGATCGCCGCGCTGGGATGGAGCTTGGTTGCGAGTTCCCTGGCACAAACTCCGCCATCGGTTCCAACCGAGCCCACTCGCAAGGCGACCCTGCACACGGACGGCGCGGAAATCGTCGTTCCGCCTAAATCCGTTCCCGACCCTATCGAACCGGTGAACCGGGTGATGTGGGCCTTTAACCAGGGGCTGATGACCGGTGTCATCAAACCGACAAGCAAAGTTTATCGGTTCGTCGTCGTGAAACCGATCCGAACCGGAATCGGGAACTTTGGCAAGAACCTCACTTACCCAGGGCGGTTGATCAACAATCTGCTCCAGGGGAAGTGGAACGGAGCTCGCGATGAATCCTACCGGTTTGTTTGTAATACCACCGTCGGGGTGGCTGGGTTCTTCGACGTGGCGAGCAAATGGAAGATTCCGAAATCGGACGCGGATTTTGGCCAGACGTTCGGTCAATGGGGTTGGAAGCCGGGGTGCTTTATAATGCTGCCGATCTTTGGACCGAGCAACGAACGGGATACCCTGGGCCTGGCCGCCGACACGGCGGCCAATCCGCTGCTCTATGTCGCTCCCTACCGCTTCGACGCGAATAATCCGTTGACCTATCTCGGCCCCTACACTTATCTCACCTACGCGGTCATGTACAACAACCTCGCCGATAGCGTGGGCGAATATGTGCGCTTCAGCCAGGCCGAAATGGATCCGTATTCCGAGGTTCAGTATGCCTGGACGTTCGCCAGAGAGAACCGGGTGACGGATTTCCAAGTGAAGGGAGAACAGGACAAAGCCTCGCTGGAAACCCTCCAATCCGTCTTCTTCACCTTCAAAGATCCTGAATTCCAGGGCCGCGGCAAGACCCGGTCGGTTCTGATTCCGGCAACGGGCCGGAAACTGAAGTTCACGTTTTGGTTGCAACCGGGAAAAGCCCCCGTGGTCTATATCGTTCCCGGTCTGGGCTCCCATCGGCTGGCCCAATCCTCCCTTGCGCTGGCCGAGTTGGTTTACCAGCAGGGCTTCTCGGCCGTATGCGTCAGCAGCACGTTCAACTTCGAGTTCATGGAAAACGCCTCAACGGCGGAGGTGCCGGCCTACATGCCGGTCGATATCCACGATTTGCACGTCGCGCTGACCGAGATCAATCACCGATTGGAAAAACTCTATCCGGAACGGCTGGGCTCCAAGGCTCTGATGGGCTACTCCATGGGCGCATTCGAGTCTTTGTTCGTGGCGGCCACCGAATCGACCAATGAGGCGCCATTGATCAAATTCGACCGTTACGTCGCCATCAATTCACCAGTCCGGCTGCTCTATGGCATTTCCAAACTGGACGAATACTTCCAGGCCCCTCTGGCCTGGCCCGCCGGGGAACGAGCCGATAATATCGAAAACACGTTCTTAAAGGTCGCTGCCTTGAGCAAGAGCTCGCTCACGCCCCAAACGTCATTACCCTTCAGCGGCATCGAGTCCAAGTTTCTGATCGGCATGACCTTCAGGTTTATCCTGCGAGACGCCATCTTCAGCAGCCAGCAGCGAAACAACCGGGAACTCCTGGAACACCCGATCAGGAAATCACGGCGGGCAGCAGTCTATCGGGAAATCCTTCAGTACTCGTACCAGGATTACCTTCAGAAGTTTCTGATTCCGTATTATTGGTGCCGCGGCCTTGAATTAAGCGCGCCGGACACGCTGGAACAGGCCGGTGATTTATGAACTTACGCCGCCGCCCTCCGCGTCAACCCCAACATCCGCATCATCGTCAATCAAAACGATTTTCTCCTGGCGGACGAAGACCTGGCGTGGCTCCACGCAACGTTTGGCCCGGAACAATTGACGGTTTTCGAGCAGGGCGGGCACCTGGGAAATCTTTTCAATCCGGTGGTGCAAAAGAGCATTTTGCGAGCGCTGACGGGCTTGAAGTCATCCCCGCCCAAATCTGATTGAGCCGCTGAAAAGGTTCCACCCATGAAATCTGCAGCTCCCCCGACCGTCGCCTCAGATATTCCTGTCATCGCCGGCGAACCGGTCGTAGTTTTGGGGCAACAACCCCCAGAAAACGGAGGCAGTAACCCCTCTTGAGACCTAGATTAGCCCAAACCACATTTTTCTTATGTCAAAAACCAAAAGCCGCGAAATCCGGTTGGCCTCGCGCCCTCGGGGACTCCCGACCGCCGACAACTTTACCTTGGCGCAGATAGCACTGGTACCACCGCAAGACGGGCAAGTGCTCGTCCGAAACCTCTA
>Ga0209777_10007811_pt1 | contig 11800 bp, 13 predicted proteins | sample FrelakmetHBP12HB_FD_187147 | JGI IMG/M metagenome (GOLD analysis project Ga0209777, IMG submission 187147) | Freshwater lake sediment microbial communities from the University of Notre Dame, USA, for methane emissions studies -HBP12 HB (SPAdes)... | ecosystem: Environmental > Aquatic >... | reverse complement strand
TGTACAAAATCCCCTATATTACTATCACTCCCTTTCGGTGAAACATACCAGGTAGACGGATAAGCTTTAACAAGAGGGCTGAAGACTGGGATCAGACTCATGCTTAATAATACAACAAGCGACCATGTTGTGAATTTCTTCATTTTCAAGAGACCCCTGCAAAATAATATTACTAGCGATGTATATAAATATGCATTACTAGCGGGTATTTAAAATTTACCAAGGGTTTTCTAGATTTTTTAAATATTAGAAACGATTCTAGCTTCAACAACCTTCTAACTATAAACATGAGAATAGCTGGAGAGGAAACTTATTCTCACTTAGATTTTAATCACTATACTTATCAGTCAGAAAGGGATTTGAAAAAGAAATATGATAAGGTGAAGCGCATAAAAATCTGTTTACTGTAGATAAGTACATTGGTGACTTCTAACCATTGATTATGAAACTTGATAAAAAAGAAATGGCTATCGGTCGCATCTCGCAAAAAAAAATCAATTACACTCTGCCTGATAATGGCTAAGCTGCGAAATATTTATTTCTGCTTCGTACAGCTATCGATAAGCCTTCGGAATTCGTTGTCATTATAAATCCCAAGAGTTTTCCAATGCTTATATGAAAACTTTTATAATAGTGTAGTTCATTAAGACCTAAGAGATAGGAACAATATGGCTACGGAAGAAACATCCATACATTCAACAGACATCGCAGAAGAAAACATTCTCTTAAAACCTAAATACCAGGCAATCCTAAGCCTTATTGCGCATTTCCAACAAAATAAAAAAAACATTCAACGTGCACATCTTATTCGTGCATTGGTGAAAAATGCAGACCCAAGCTCCGACGATAAAAATTTATTGGAAAAAAACGTCATCGATCGACTGCAGAAACTTGCTGATATAACACCGAAAATCATGTTCAATTCAATCGCCAGTCTTGATAAAACCATACAAAAATTGAGAAAACTCGGTTTAATAACAAATCAATATATGAGAGGATATCCGCGTATTGTCTTTACCCATAAAGGACAGATGCTTTTTTATAGTTTAGTTTATCCCAGTTTAATTTTCAAGATGATCACTGAACTTTTCAATAAATTACATTAACAGAACAGAACTGTTCAAAAAGTCGTCTACGTGAAATCTAAAAATTAATGAAATTCTTTATTTGAAGTGTCGGGTTAAACATGGAGCCTGGGGCAGGGTAAACGTCACTTACTGCCCCGTTCTTTTTCGTTTCCAAAACATAACCAACGCTATTGCTCCGATTGCAACAATGATTTCAAAACCAGGTGTTTTTGGTGGTTGGTATTTTGTTAGTTCTTTTGTTGTTGCATTAAACGTATAGTCCCACTTACCATCTCCATTACTATCAATGAGATAGTTACCATCCTTTTTTTGAGCTGTCGTTATTTGTTTTGAAATATCAGAGTAGAACGTGTCGTATGTCCCGACTCCGTTATTATCGATAAGATACCCGATTCCTCTTGCTTGTATTGCATCGATGTAAACGATGATTGTTGAGAAATTTTTTGTTTGATTATCTGTGACTGTGACGTTAACATAGTAACGTCCTGCGGCTGTCCAGCTGTGACTTACAGTAAAAATTGACCCATTTGGTAAGAATCCACTAATTTGAGGACGGGATAGTGGGTCTCCCCAAGTAAAGGTGTATTGAATCGTATCGTTGTCGGCATCTGTTGAATTAGCTGTATAGGTATACATAGTGTTTTTTGTGCCGTTTGTTGGTCCGGAAATGATTGGTTTTGTCGGAGGTCTATTTGGTTGTGTTATCACACATGTTGTTGTGTCGGTATTTGTTGTTCCGTTATTATCAGTCACCTTAAGGGTTACTGTATATGTACCTACTTTAGAATATGCATGTTGAACTGTTTCTCCAGTTCCGTTAGTGTTATCACCAAAAACCCAGAACCATTTGGTGATAGTTCCATCAGGATCATAGCTTTTCGATCCATCAAAAAGTATCTCTGAATTAACAACTCCTTTGTAGGGTTCACCAGCGGACATATTTGCTACAGGTTTTATATTTTCTGAACCTCCTGATGAGCCTCCGCCACCGCCACTACCACTAGAGCTTCTTGTGGTGAAGTTCCATGTGGGGTATATTCCATTATCACCGCCGGAATTTTTTATATGGTTTTGATCCCAAGCGATGATGCTCCAGTAATATGTAGTATGATATGTTAGTGTTCCAGTGCTATAGCTGAGAGCTGATTGATTACTGACAACTTTTGGAGGTGAGCTTGTTGTTCCAAAGTAGACGTCATAGGTGACGGTGTCACCTGGGTCAGGATCACCACCAGTCCAGCTCAGGGTAGTGCTGAGGGGAATATTAGTTGCGCCATTTGAGGGAGATGGGTTACTTGGCAGATTAGGAGGAGAGTTCACTTTTGGTCCTGTAATAAATCCCCATATTGGACTTTCGTTTGAAGTGCTATGATTGTCCCATGCGATAATCTTCCAGTAATAATGGGTGTTATAATTCATCGTGTTTGGTTTATAGAGAAGTGCTGATTGATTGGATACTATTTTTGTAGGAGGATTGGTTGTTCCAAAGTAGATATCATATTTGACGGGGTCGCCATTAGGATCTCCACCAGTCCAACTGAGACCAGCAGTCACTGAAATATCAGTGGAGTTATTGTTAGGGAATGGGTTACTTGGGGTATATGGTGGTAGATTAGGTCCTGCACCGATGGTTTGAAAATTATATGATTTATAGGTTTTTTCTCCTGTTGAATCTGTTGCGTTAATGCTCCACCAATAATATTTTTGAGGAGTAGTCATACCGCTTGTACTGGTCGTATACGTTCCTCCAGGGACTTTTAAATATGTTTTAAGGGGTTGCCATGTCCCTGATGCATTGGTGCTAATGGTAATATTCATTAGATTTTGTTGATTATTATAAACATAAATGGAGAGTTGAGGGTTATAGGGGATATTTGTACTTTCATTCGCGGGATATTCATTTATTACAAAGGGTGTTGTTTGTCTATATGGTGAAGAATAGGGGTACCGACCGCGGAGTTCGCTGTAATAGTTGAATTGAGACGTTGCTAATGGGGTTGGTACGGATCCATTGGTCTTATAGGCGTAAACCCTGGTATTACGGTTTAAAACTAATTCTAGTTTACCATCGTTATCAATATCTTGTGCTACAATCATTGACATCCCATACCAACCGGAATCACTTCTATTGTTATCCAGCGGTATGGATTCTCTAAAGACAAAATTATCATCGAAGATTGAGATATTTGTAATGGTACATTCAAGAATTTCAACATGTCCGTTTCCATTCAGATCAGCGATAGCAGGAGGTTCCCAACACTGGAATGGTAGCCATGCTTTAGGAGACCAGGTATAGAGATCCCAGATAAGTGGATACCCCCAAGCATCACTGCCACCCCCGACGATTATTTCTAGATCACCATCGCCATCGATATCATAGATTGTTGGTTGCGAATGACATCTTAACCCGGGGATGGAGGAGTAATGGATCACGCGTCCATCAGAGGCGTTGTAGACAGCAATACCGTTCCCGCCTGTTTGATCGAGGGCGACAATCTCCAATTTTCCATCTTTGTTCGTATCTACGAGTGTTGGACAATGACTACTGCATAACATCTCTGGATGATTCCACCGTTCCGTGAGATTCGATGCCCAAAACGCTCTCACTCCTTTACCGACAACATTACTATCGTAACCAACATTTCTCTCACACAGATAGAGTTCATATACACCATTATGATCGGCATCGCCAAGCGATAATCCACCATAACACGGGAAGTACGTAGGGATTTGCGCGAAAATTTGTCCATCATGCGTCAGAGCGGTGATCCTTCCTAAGACCGACCCGTTCTCATCCCCCGCTGTACACACAAAAACCTCAGGATATCCATCGGGAGTATTACTAATAAAATTATTTCCTGAAGTTGTTCCAATATCACCCACAACACAATGTTTGTTATATAAGGGTGCGTTTGCATTGTACCATAATGTAGATCCATTTTTTCCAGAAAGAGCGATAGTTCCAGTACCATTTGAAGTAATAATATCAATATAACCATCTTTGTAGAGATCAATACCTTCTATGGGATCATGAGCATCCCACATCGTCATTAAATGCTTCCAAACAAGAGCACCTGTTATTCCGTCATAGACACAAATACCGTTTTGTCCTGATCTAATAATTTCCATTCGCCCATCTTTATTGATATCAGCAACCAATGGACCATCTCTGACTTCTCCAGCCTCTGATGTGATAGGGGACCATGATATTGGAGTCGGAATGCTAACGTTATAAATAGGTTCTGTGGTGAACGTGTACCATTTTCTGGTATTTACATTACTGCCGGTACGATCAGTCGCATTCACCCACACCTTATATGTCGTTGAATATGCTAGTTGAGAAAGAAACAGTGATTGTGTCCCATTAGATGTATCAGTTCCACTATTGCTTTGTCCGTTATTACATTGAATAGTCCAAGAGAAGATAGTCCCTTCAGGATCAGTAATTGGGATACTCCAGCTGAAATATAATCGGTTACCTGAAGAACCATTCCCTGGAGAAGGCGTGCCAAACACCGGTGGATTATTACTCCCACTTGCTTGCGTTGTAAACGTAAACCATGCGCGAGTATAGAGCCCACTCCCAGTTGGATCGGTCGCATTCACCCACACCTTATACGTCTTTGAGGGTGCTAACCCTGATAACGACAGCGATTTCGTCCCACCCGACGCACCATTCGCAGACGCAGACTGCCCATTACTACACTCAATCCGCCAATTCAAGCTATTCCCATCAGGATCACTGATTGGAATTCTCCAACTGAAACCCAACGAGTTCCCCGTAGAACCATTCACTGGGGAAGGTGTTCCAAACACCGGCGGATTATTCGCCTTCGTCGTAAATGTAAACCACCTGCGGATATAGAGACCACTCCCATCGGGTGTTGGATCAGTTGCATTCACCCAGACTGTATAGCTGGTTGAGTACGCGAGTCCAGAAAGAGCGAGCGACTTTGTTCCGTTTGATGCATCTGTTCCACTATTGCGATGTCCGTTACTACATTCAATAGACCAATTGAAGAGATTCCCCTCGAGATCATTGATCCGGATGCTCCAGGATAGACTCAACGGGTTCCCTATCGAACTATTCACTGGAGAAGGCGCACGTTGCAACACCGGCGGATTATTACTAGTTCCTCGCGTTGTAAACGTATACCAACTGCGTGTCCATAGACCACTCCCAGCGGGTATCGGATCGGTCGCATTCACCCACACCTTGTAAGTCCTTGAATAGCTCAGTGAAGGGAGCGCAAGATATATGGTCCTATTGTATGCACCAGTTCCACCTGCGGTTTGTCCGTTGTTGCATTGGATGGTCCATGTCATGCGATTTCCCTCAGGATCGTTGATCGGAATATTCCAGGGAATCCAAGAAACTTGGACGTCTCCGAGTTGACTCATCCAGTAGTTCCCCGTAGTCCCATTCGCCGGAGATGGCGAACCAAACACCGGTGCTTGGTTTGTAGGACCTGCACTAGATGTTATTGTCGAAAAAGTTCCTGTAAATAAAGTCACGATTATGATGTATAAAATAAATTTCGTTATCCTTCTCCTCAAATTCATTGATTCCACCTTCTTATTTATATGACTTATTTGTTTAGAACTATCTTGTTATGATAATTTTGCGAATTTATATTCTTTTTGGTTGAAGTTGTAGAATTTCAACGTCACTCCTCCATACCATACATGGCGTGGATTCCTCTTAAAGGGAGAAAACACGTTTGATATGAATGAAAAAATACCCTTAGAAGTTATACAGAAACGAATGAAGCACATTAAAAATCAGCTTCATATTACGAACTAGAGTAAGAACGGATATGAAAGGAGAAAACAAAAATAAATACAATCAACAATATATTTAAATAGCTAATAAATCAATATCTACATCAAAGGTTGATGAACACCCTACAATCGTCAAGGAGATTCCCAGCCTATCACGCTTAACGAGTTAAGGAGGAAAAAAATGCAAAAAACCGCTCAAAAACGCTCTCTTGCGGTGATCCCCTGTTGCAACGAAGAAGCTACCGTTGCGAATGTTATTCTGAAAACCAAACGATTCGTGAATCAAGTATTGGTAGTTGACGATGGAAGCAGCGATGAAACAAAAAAAATCGCAAAGGAAGCAGGAGCAACCGTCATATCACATAAAAAAAACAGAGGAAAAGGGGCTGCGATCCGAACTGGTTTTAAATATGCATTAGACAACGATTTTGACTATGTGGTCACCATTGATGGTGATGGTCAACATAATCCTCTTGAGATTCCGGCTCTATTAGGTAATGTGATGAATAATGGCCATGATATCTCTATCGGTTATCGCGTTGGCGTCAACACAGAAATGCCTAAGTGGCGTCGCTTTGGAAAACGAGTACTGGACTATACCACGAGCATGGGCACTGGTGGATTTGTGACCGATAGTCAATGTGGGTTTCGCGCATTCAACAGGAAAGCGATTGAAGTAATCACCCCAAAACTCAAAGGCGACGCATTCAGCGTCGAAAGCGAACAATTGATTAAAGCCCATGAATCCGGCCTCAAAGTCGTCAATACAAATGTGACCTGTAAATATGGCGATCTGAAGACGTCAACGAAAAACCCTGCCTCACATGGTCTTTCAGTCATGGCGTATGTTCTCTGGGTTGTCGCGGAACGACGTCCCTTATTATATATCGGTGTTCCGGGTCTTATTTCCGTAGTTATTGGACTTTTTTTAGGAGTCTACACTCTGCAATATTATAATCAAAACCATATATTCCTTGTCGCGTATTCCATTTTCATAAGCATTCTGATCATTGTTGGTGCTCTTGCGATGCTTGTCGGTTTGTTGTTAAATGTTCTCCCCAAGATTATAAAAAGAATCGAGTAAGAAAAGAATTTAGAAATATGAATTCATTTCAATGGAGCTGAAAAGGATTTTATTTTAATTGTTAAAATGTATAGACTTTTTTCTTTTTTTATTTCCCCTCGTTTTTCTATTTCTCCAGTTATTTTATATTATTGAAGTAGATTTTTAAATGTCAAAATTTCATTCTTATGGATTTTGTATATTAACAACCATAACCTATTCTATCGATTTTATTTCAACGTTATCACAACCCTATAATTACTTCTTTAAAGATCGCTACCGCAAAAACTTTAAATTGGTTCGTGTTTCAAATTAAATGAGGGATGCGAAAAATGCATTCACAAAAATTTTTTCGAGGGAAGAAACTTTTAGTGGCATTCTTTGCTAAAAAAAAGAAGGAAAAATTAGGGTTACTTGATGATATCACTTATGGCAACTATTAATCAACTATAAGGAATAACCTTTTTCCCGGTTTTTCTTTAAAAACATCTATTTCTAAAATTAAACCTCGTGTTCTTGTTCTGATCAGTAGAAAAAATAACAATATATATCTTTACGTGCACAGCGACTGATTATTCTAGAAGATATGTATTTTTTTAAATATTTCATCTTCATTCATCCATTTCACCTCGTACAATGTCATCCCGTTAATTACCTTAATTTTATTATTTTTAATCCAGGTATTTTTGGATATATTTATCTGCAAATTCATCTGCTTTTTTTTTCCTGTTCATCTGCTTGTTCTTGAGTTAAATCATTAATCATTGGAGTTGGATGATTAAGATAAGAATGTCCTATCTCATGGAGGATACTCCAATAAATCTCTTTTCTGTCTCTTTTAAAAAGATCAATGTTTATGAAAATAATATGTATTCTCCCCATTTTTTTAATATCTTCGATAGAAAGATGCCATGCTTGTTCATCCGGGGAATCAGAGACAAACATGCAATTACTGGTAACAAAATTTCTAATGTTTTTGGGAAGAAAATAGAGCACTTCATAAACATACATTTCTAGTTCATCACTTCCATCAATTCCCCATCCACCAAAATTAAAACGGATTTCAAAATATATTTTTTCCCGTGATTCTTTATCAATTTTTTCCATATTTCAACTACCGCTCATACTCTTTGAATACTGGTTATTTTTCATTAACCAAAACTTAATTCACAATTGCGGCAAACGTGTCTATTTATCTTTTTATCATAAGAAAGGATACCATTACAATCTTTACGTATACATTTAAATCCCAACTTGTGAAAAAGTTTTTTGGTTATACGTTTACATTCTCTTTCCCCATATCTATTTCTTTCAGACTTTTAGCATAGGTATGACCTAAAAAAACATGAATCATTTCATGAAGCAAGTCACTAGTTCTCTCAATTAGAGTTAAATCGAAAAACTTTGCGGGAAGAACAATCAAATGAGTATGCTTTAATTCATAGTAGGATTTGAGATTACTTGTGAACGCTCTTCTATGAGTTTCCGGAGAAAATAAAATGAAATGAATGATTATGTTCGGTTGAATATCTCTGATTTCTTCATTTACATGGTTATCGATTACTGAGAGTACCGGTTTTATAAATTTTATAAATATTTTTTCATCCCAATGATTAATCGTACATGCAAAGTTTTTAAATTTATATTCCCACTGTGATTTCATATGACAACTTCCTTTATCTATATCCATATCTTACTACCACCTCCGGAGCCACAAAACAGGTCAAATATTGTTCTATCTTCTTTCTTCATTGGTAGTTTTTTTGTTATTTTCATGTTCTATCACCGATATTATAATTTAAATTGTTTATTAATACTTTTCAACTGGTGTGAACAAATTTAACGTAGAAAAAAATAATGAATATAATTTTTTTTAAAAAAAATTAGAGCATACTATCATATTGAGTAGTACGCCCCTGATAATCATTGCATCACTACAATTCATCTGCTACATCAGAAACACATTTGTAAAATGCATTCGTCGTTTTGCTTTCTTCGCTGGTGAGACATACCTTAGACACCTCGCCTAATTCACAGAATTTTTCTAGTTGCCGGTTCATCTTTTTTGATGTGTGTTTCATTTCTTTTTTTTTACATTGTTTCATCTGTTCTTTCGAGAGAGTTCCAACGACGCCCTGTGAATAACAGACGAGTCGAGCGCCTTTCTTGTGTGGATGCGAGAGAACCTTGTAACAGACGCATTTTTCCATTGCCTTTGTGTCATCAATGATTTTTCCGATTTTATCACCTCCTTTTTTCTTTTTTTTAAATGATTGATTCGCCCATGGGGCTGCGTGGCTAGTTTATTGGAGGAACAACGCAGCCCGAAAGGGAGCAATTATTAGGGGTTTTCTGCATCTTGTTGTTCGAATGATTTTCGTATTTTATCAAATGTTCTCAGTGTGATACAAACAGTTTTTGCATTGGGTTTGAACTCACACACAGCAAGTACAGGTTTTCCCTTATCTGGTGGTTGTTTCATCTAGACTACTCCCTCCAATTTAAAAATATTGCCCAACTTTATATACTTAAGTACAACAATGTATACAAAACGACTAAATAATCCAGTAGTTATTCCACGATGCAGAGGGAGGATGAACCATGAAAGGAGCCTTATTGTCAATTGGTGAACAGATTTGTAAGGATTTTAATCAATACCTACGAGAGTTGGAATATGAGGGACGCTGCGTGTTTCTTCCGTTCCAGATAGAAAAGCTAAAGGTGAGAAACATTGGGAAATTCACTGAGCGAACATTAGAGTTTGATCGAGGCCTGAGCGTGGTGTATGGGCTTGTGGGTACTGGTAAGACAACGGTGGTGAAATCCATCGCAAGCATATCAGGTTATAGTAGACTGGTGAAATGCGGTGAGGACAATGGAGAAATCAAGATGACCTTGTCTGATGGTAGGCTTCTGCATCAGAGCCTTGATGAAGTTCGAAATGTTCACTGTATCGTGGTAGATGATGTTGGTGAGCAGCTAGACGAGAACCATTATGAAAAATTCCTGTGTTATTTAAGAGATATGAATACGCAGTTGATATTAACAACGGGGAGAATGAACGATGAACGGTATGAGAAGATTATCCACATGTTTCCGGATTGTAGGTTTATTGATTTGAACGGTCGTTGAAAGTACTCTTTTGTAGGATCTGTAGTGTAATTCAGACGGAAAGTCTTGTTAGGAACATAATGTCTTTATAGCAAACGTAATATTAATCTTAATGATGTCTAAATGGACGCATAACAAATACAAGATTCTCACCACGTTACAGAATGCGGAATTATGTGTAGAAGATCTTGAAATGTACGCCGATTTAAAGCATTTAGATCTCGTCCCGGTTTTTACTGCTCTCCGTCATTGGGGTGATATCACGGTCGTTAGAGAAGAACTAAATGAACTCACTCATAGAAAACGGAGAATCTATCAAACGAGTGAAAAGGGAAAACGAAAACTAGAGTTCCTGCAAGAACGGTATGGTTTTACCTGGATACCAAAAACGTTCTAAGCCTCCGTTTCACTTTCACTGTCGTCCGTACCTACAATCATGTTTCTAAGTTCAGCTTCACTCATCCCTGTACCATCGGAAACATCTTTCATAGAGACGCCATTTTGAAGATGTTCGATTACCTGTTTGCGGGTGATGTCCACCCTGATCGGTGGAACGAACACGTGTTGCACCGCAACAAACATATCAGCAAATTTATTAGTTAATTTTTCAATTAAAATTGTCGGTGGATTCTTGGTTTTTGACACGGTTATCAACAGTGGGATACAATCAGCAAGGCGCTGGGTCATATAGGAAAAAAAATTGTTTCCGACAAAAGAATCTTTCAAAGCGGTAATTTCGTCAACTAAATCGATGATGGAAGCTGCGTTGTCAGGTTGCCATTCACATCCGAATAAATACCGTAGTTCTTCGAAAATCTCCTGTAGGTGAGTGTTTGGGTCTTTGGGAGTCTCACCACGAAGCGCTATGGTGATCGTCTCAAGATCCTCCTCTATCAATCCTTTCTTATATATCCCGTTTGCTGTTACATTAATACCATTAATGGCGTCTTCAATTAGACTATCTAATTTCTGCGTGGGTTTCCCCCGTGTGATATAATATTTGCGTAAACTAAACCGTAATTGACTAAGAGCATCGATCACTCGAGTATAATCTTCGGATTCAACTGCATCAAAACAAGCTTTTAGGTTTTTCCGGATTTCGACAAGATTGCCGAGTTTTATAAGTACCACTGCTGTCTGTCTCCTATTGTTTGTGTTACAATTTGCTTTCGTCTCTGTTTAGTTTCTTTCATCATTCCCCTCCATCTCGTGCTTTCTCTGCACCCTCGCTTGCATAGGTTCCTTGTCTTCGGTCCTTTTCTTCATTTTGTTATAGTTTAGACCTGTCCTGGTTGAGACTGGATCTTGTCCTAGTTGGGACACGTCACCTGTCTTGGTTGGGACATCGGGGATCATTTTTCTGGGCACTACGAAATAACGTTGATCTTCCCTCCAGTTAAGGACGTTCTACGTGCAAGACCATTCTGGGTGTATTTGGAACCATTGTTGTGCGTTAGGTTTTTTTATGGGGATCATCGATAGTTCCCGTTTGGTTTTTATGCTGGCGTCAGTGGGCAAGGATTCAAATTCCTCGAAATTAAAGCCTGCTAATCCAAAGGACTCTTGGTTTGGTTTGGTTGGACTTGTGGGGGTTGGTTCTACCGCTGCCTCTATTTTTACTTCTTGGGGTTTTTCTTTTGTTTTTTTACTCATATTATCATTTCTCCATGATACTTCGGATCAAGCGATAATTCTTTGATATCACCGAATCCTATCACCGAAGTCTTCTGAACTGTTTCAAGTAAAACGTACGTAT
>Ga0209777_10007810_pt1 | contig 11803 bp, 9 predicted proteins | sample FrelakmetHBP12HB_FD_187147 | JGI IMG/M metagenome (GOLD analysis project Ga0209777, IMG submission 187147) | Freshwater lake sediment microbial communities from the University of Notre Dame, USA, for methane emissions studies -HBP12 HB (SPAdes)... | ecosystem: Environmental > Aquatic >... | reverse complement strand
AAGGTTGGCCCCCATGCTTTTTACCCGGGGTTCGAGTTCCTTTACTTTTTGATCGGATAGCATATACATGTCGTAAATATATCTCGTCTCGCTTCCGCTACCGTAGAGTTTTGTGCCATTGCTGATGGGGATGATGACAGGATCTGAATACAGGGTCAGGTTTCCCCCCAGTTTATCGGTCGGCACCCCGACAAATGAGTAATTGGTCGTTTCCACAAAGGTATAGCCGGTGTTTTTGTAGAGATAATCTTTTGATCCAACTCCAACTACCATATGTGATTCAGGACCGAACAGGAGCAGGGCAACCGGATACCCTTCCCGTGACAACAGCCCTGCTAAAAGCAGGCTCTTGTCATCACAGTCGCCTGAACGATCTACAACAGTCTCTACCGGGAATTTTGCCGGGTTCTGCTCCCGGGTTTCATACCTTAGTGACTGGATATAAACTGTAATGAGTTCGAGATATTCGTCATCGGAAAGTTTTTGCTGGAGCTTGATTTTGTCACCTTCTGCAAGAAATGCTGTATAGAGGCTATCCTGTGCCGGATCCTGTACCATTGCACGGTAACTTTGCGCAAGCCAGACCGTTTCTGAGATGTTACCATACACCGTTGTAGCCTTTTCTGCCTGCTTTGCACCTTCATACACCGAGACATTGATGGGAAGGGTCAGGATAACTGTTGTTTTTTCAAACGGGAATTGATGGGAAATAATAACCGGGGATGACTGGAGACGGGTGAGATCAGGAACAATATGGGGCACAATTACCGTTTCTTTGGGAAAAACAACTGCGCTTATCAGTACTGCTGATAATGCCAGGATAATAATGAATAAAAATACACCAATGAGTCTGAAGAACCGGTTATGCATTATCCCCCATGTACAAAAGTATTCTTTGTCTCCGGTATTACAAAATATCCTGCAACTGTGCAATGGAGTCAATAACACAGCTGGGTTTAATCACTGCGTTGACCACTGCATCTTCCCGGTATTTTCCGGTCCTGACAAGAATGCCCTTCATACCCATAGTCCGGGCCCCGCCAATATCAGTAAGAATGTCGTCGCCGATCATTGCAACCTGATCGGCATGAAGTCCCATATCCCGGAGAGCAAGGTCAAAAAACGTTTTTGAGGGTTTTCCCACGATTGTCGCTGTTTTGCGGGTCGCAAATTCGAGGGCCTGAACAAAGGGACCCGCGGAGAGGGAAAGACCGCCCGGTGCCATCCAGTACCGGTCCTTCTCCAGTGCAATCATTTCAGCACCATTCATAAGATAACGGAACGCGGTGTTCAGGTTGTCATAGGTAAGGTTGTCGCCAGCGTCACCGATGATCACGAAATCGACCACGGTACCGGTATCGCAGAAACATTCGTGCTCAAAGTCCCGGTAAACGTCACTTGTTGTCAGAAGGTAACACCGGTATTTACCGGCATTTTTCATAAAGGCTACTGCAGCAAGTGGGGGGGTGAAAATATACTCAACGGGAATTTCAAACCCCAGTGAGGACAACTGACCTGCTATGGTATTCCGGCATTTACGGGTGGTGTTTGAAACAAACCTGAAAGCATATTTTTTGTCTTTGAGGAGATCGATAGATTCCTGAGCTCCTTTGATTACCTGGTCTCCGACATACAGAACCCCGTCAAGATCGATGAGAAAACCCCTGATATCCTTCATTTCAGTCCCTTACCTGCAGCGCCGTCAAATTCCGTCTGGATGCAGTTTTCATATCCTGGTGTATAGGGCACTTTCCGGTATCGTGAGGATACTTTTCTCCTGGTGAGATTTTCAGGTACGATATTTCTGGGTTGAACTGCACAAGGGCAGGACGGACTATGCCTGGAAGCAGGGTTGTTGACGAGCACCATGGATAAGAAGAGTTGCTCCGCTGTGAACATTAAACGTCTCATTAAACCCGTAGAATGACTCAGGAAAACAGGATTGGATTATGGGTTACTGACGGTGTGCCGGGCCCAGCCATGTTCCTTTACCAGAGAATAATCTTTACTTTCACCCCCCTCGGCTGGATGTTTAAATCCCGGACGCCATTTTTGTATTCAGACGATGTCGGCCACACATGCCCCTGCACGGATTGGTGCCCTCTGGCAGCAGCGCATGGAAACGATGCGGGAATACGAAGTTGTCCGTGACGGGAATGTTTTTGGGACCAGTTTTTCAAATAATGTTGTTTTTTCATCGGATTTTGAACAGGCGCACCACCATCTCGATGTATTGATTGAAACCCACCGGAACGTGCGGTTCGATACCCTCTTTTCGGGCACTGAAATTTTCAACGAATGCGGAGTATGTTTTTCCCTGAAAAGCCGGCAATCTCTTAAACTACCTTCATTTGATCTTGATCGGTTCAGATCCGAAATTATGGAAGACCTTACGCTTGTGCATGGTATCGGGCCAAGGACACAAACCCGGATGAGGTCAAAAGGATTCCGGACATTACCGGATCTGATGCAGCACCCGAAGTTCCGGTCAAATACCCAAAAGGTGCTTAAATGCCTGCATGGCGGTGGTTCTGCAGAAATTATGGATTTAATCGGCATCAGACATGCAAAATCCCATCCTTGTGTGCTTGGGACGGCCGGACTCCACGAACCGGAAGATTATGTATTTCTTGACATTGAAACACTTGGTCTCTTTTCCCGACCGGTTATCCTCTTTGGCATTGGTACGATCGAGAACGGCAATCTTACAGTCCACCAGTACCTGCTGCGTGATATCGATGAGGAACAGCCTGCACTTATGGCAACGCTCGGTCATCTGTCGGGTGACCGCCCGGCACTGGTAACGTTCAACGGCAAATCGTTTGATGTTCCCTATGTTTCAGACCGGCTCGCTTATTATGGCATGAGCTCTCTGGCAAGAATACCCCACTTCGATGTACTTCATTTCAGCCGCAGGAGATGGAAGGATCAACTCCCGTCCCTGCGCCTTGCCGCGCTGGAAACAGAGATTCTTGGCATTTGTCGTAAAAATGATATCCCCGGACAGATGGTCCCGGAATTCTACGAAGCGTACCTGCGGACAGGAAATTGTGGTCCGCTCATCCCGATTGTAGAGCACAATAAGCAGGACGTGGTATCGCTCGCCCTGCTCTTTTTCCACCTGCTGGGGGAGAGCTATGGCTGTCGCTGATGTTATCCGGCTTCTCGGGGTGAACCCGGTGTACCGGAACCGGGTGGTCCATATAGAAATAAGCGAACCGGAACCCCCACAATTCGGGACACTTGAGGTACCTCATGGAGATACCCTTACGTCGTATCTCACCCAGCACCGGATCCGTCTCTATTCCCATCAGTGCGATGCCATCAACCGTATACGCTCCGGGAAAAACGTAATCATCACCACGCCCACAGCCAGTGGCAAAACGCTTGCGTTCAACCTTCCGGTATTCGAGGGACTTGAAAGGGACAGTGAGGCTCGTGCGCTGTACCTGTACCCGACCAAGGCTCTCTCCAATGATCAGCTCGCCACCCTTGAACATATGGCGCAGTTCACCGGTATCTCAGCCCGGCCGGCGATCTACGATGGCGATACCCCCCAGTCAAAACGGGCAGCTGTTCGTGAGAATTCACGGGTCATCCTATCCAACCCGCATGAACTCCACCAGGTACTTTCCTGGCACGCGAAGTGGCGCCCGTTCTTTTCTCACCTGAAGTTTATTGTCATAGATGAGGCACACCGGTATCGCGGTGTCTTTGGATCGCATATTGCTTTATTGCTCCGTAGACTGGTGCGCCTGTGCCATTTTTATGGTTCAGCACCGCAGTTCATTCTCTCGACCGCAACACTGGCAAATCCGTTGGAGTTTGCAGGTAAGCTCACGGGACTGCCGTTTGAACTTGTGGATGTGGATGGATCTCCGCATGGCAGGAAACATTTTGTCTTGTACAACCCGTTTTACGATGGTATCGGTGAACGCTCCACGTACCAGGAAACAAAAGATCTCCTGGTCTCTTGTGTGAAGGACAACCTACAGACACTCTGTTTTACCGGCTCCCGGAAAATGGCAGAACTGGTAACACTCTGGGCACGTGAGGACGCACGTCGTTCATCCGAACGTCTCGCAGAATCGATATCGGCCTACCGGGCCGGCTACCTCCCCGAAGAACGTAGAGTTATCGAACACCAGCTGAAAAATGGTACGATGAAGGGAGTTGTGTCCACCAATGCGCTTGAACTTGGGATCGATGTCGGTTCACTGGATGCCGTTATCATTGCTGGTTATCCTGGAACCATGATGTCAACCAGGCAGCAGGCTGGGCGGGCCGGAAGAAAAGGGGACGATTCGCTTGCGATTCTTGTTGCATTTGCAAATCCTCTCGACCAGTATTTCATGCGCCATCCTCAGCATTTTTTCAGCCGTTCGCACGAGCACGCAATTATCGATACGGGAAATCCCTATATTGTTTCCGGGCACCTTCTCTGCGCTGCTGCCGAGCTTCCTCTGCGTGAGGACCAGGACCGGGAGTATTTCGGAGAGACCTTTCCTGAGCTCCTTTCTGAACTTGCATCCAGCGACCTTATCAGGAAAACAGGCCGTGGATGGGTATATTCCGGGCGGGGCAGGGCTGCTGATGCAGTGAGGCTTAATGGCATTCCCGGTTCAACCTTCCGGATCCTGTGCCATGGGCGGTTGCTCGAGACGATGGACCGGGCACAGGCTTACCGCGAGGCACATAAAGGGGCGATCATGCTGCACCAGGGTGACACATATGTAGTCAGCGAAATGGACCTGGAAACACACACGGTCCGGGTAACAGAGACTGACGTTGATTACTATACACAACCGCTCAAAGAGGTTGATCTCTCTATTATTGAGATCCTGGAGACACGCATGATACACGGTGCACGGTGTGCGTTTGGCGATGTGGAAGTGACTGAACAGTATACTGGCTACAAGATCAAACGCAAAGATACCATCATTGGTGTGGAACCCCTCGATCTTCCACCGATTACCTTCAGGACAAAGGCGTTCTGGGTTATACCCGCACCGGATACCGAACAACGCGTTGAACATTCAAATCTCGATCTCGCCGGAGGGCTGCATGGCGCCGAACACGCAATCATCGCGCTCATGCCCCTGCATGTAATGTGTGATCGATGGGATATCGGCGGATTATCGTCTCCGGCGTTTGGTGAGAATTGCGAACCGGTGATTTTTGTATATGATGGTTACGAAGGGGGGATTGGACTTGCAGAAAAAGCATACGAGATTCTACCCGAAGTGTTTTCAAGTGCACACGAACTGGTACGTGACTGCGGGTGCGATGAGGGATGCCCGTCCTGCATTTACTCGCCCAAATGCGGGAATGACAACCAGCCGCTCGATAAGGAGGCCACAGTACTGATTCTCAGGGACCTGTGTACCTTTACGGAAAAAAGTGAATGTCCCGGATTGTCCGCGAAATCCGGACAGGTATTCCTATAATCCGGGGATTTTCTTTAATCCACGAGTATTTCCCGGAGTTCCGGGCCTTCAGGTTCGGGGTCATCATCAAAGATGAACAGGTCATAGATCCTCGCATGCAGGGCACGGGCAACATCGTGAGCAAGTCTGAGGGAGGGATTATACTTTCCCTGCTCCAAAAAGACGATTGTCTCCCGGCGGACACCCACTAATTTTGCCAGATCTTCCTGCGTGAGGTTCACACGGGTGCGGTATTCTTTGATCCTGGTCTGCATAGCATCTCCGAAAACCGGTTTTTAGTATTAGTGCTTCCTCATACAAATTCTCTGCCATATGGGGATGATACCCCCTCACCCGACATCCCCTTTCCGGAAGAGATAGGTATGGTAGATCGCCGCGGATAGTGCAAGGACAAAGATGGATGCCATAAGTGCATTCTGTACACTGAGTTTGAGCACGCCAAGATAATCCAGCCAGAAGAGGCCAAACATGAAGAAAAGACAGGTCATCCATGCGTAGGACAACCCGTATGCCCCGATCTTCTTCGATCGCTCGTCGGCTTCCGGATCATCCCCGTATTTCCGGTGATGGACGATACCGGTAATCAGGAAGACAATCCCTGCAGCCAGTAACATTGCACCAATGTTGGCTTCCCCTCCGGTCAGAAGGATGGAGACGATACCGCTGATGATCATCAGCGCCCCAATAATAATCCGATATAGATTTCTTGGGTTCATTCGTGTCACGCTTGTATGTTATCTATTTCTAACACTCATGAATATTAATGTTATCTATTTCTAACATCACCGAAAAGGAACAGCACTTCGTTGGTAAAAATCCCGTTTAAAAAGTGAAAAAATTATTCCTGTACGGTAGATCGGACGGATAAAAACACCGGCCCCCGTACATCCACTTTTTTGTTATTGCCGGTGATTGCTCTCATCGCGAATTCATCAATTTTTAAGTTAATATCGCTGGGGAGTTTTGCCATCTTTACCTGGACGACCGTGGATTTCCTGCAGTGGGCGGCCTCTTCAATCCGTGCTGCTGCAAACGCAGCCACCGCGGAGAGATAGGTAATACCGGTTGATACCCCTTCGGTGCGCACCTGTTTCCACTTTTCTGCGTCCGGGACGCCAAGGATCGAGCCGTCATGGACAAAGATCTCGTTGGCACACGCCGGGCCGCAGAGTTTTGCGTTGGACTCCGGTTCTTCGACTGCCACCTTCACCATGGCACCCCTGAGTATACCCTCCCAGGCATCAAACGAGCACGGGCCCTGGGCTGTTGCATTCGCGGTGGCAACCTGGCCAATGGCTCCGGCGAGCTTCTTTCCTTCCGACGAGGAGGGTTCTTCACGCAGCCTGACTGCACGGGCGATCTCCTGGTCCGTCAGGGTGCGGGGGAAGAACTGGGGAAAACAGAGTTGCCGGACATCGTTTGCATTATATGCTATCATCGCAAGCCGTTCAACGCCGAGCCCGAGGTTCATGACCGGGACACCGATGCCGTATTCAGAGAGAGCGGAAGGAGAGTACATGCCAAAGGTGGCCACTTCCACCCAGCCATGCACCGGGTGCCGTGCATAGACCTCAGTCTGAGAATCCGGCATATAGTATTTGGAGCGCTTCTCATCCGGCTGGAACCGGAAATCGGTATACCCAAATGCGGAGAGGAGCGCCATGCTTACTGCTTTTCCCTCTTCGTTGGTTATGTCCTCACCCGCAATGACACATGATGCAGAGTGATAGGTCATGAGTCGTGTCGGTCCCTCGGCCTGTTCGCGCCGGAAGCACCGGTCGACCGAGAAGAGCCGGATGGGCATCGGCGTGTGTTCCCAGATGGCGCCGAGTGTCATGAACCACCCACTTGTCATATGACTGCGCAGGGTGCTGCGCGAGGACTCGGGAACGAGCGCCCGGAATTCCGGGAAGACCGCCTCAAGGATGTGCACGACAAGCGCATCATCCACACCCAGCACTTTTGAAAGTTCAATGGTGAGCTCATCACCATCAATCTCAGATTTCTTGTATGCATGGAGGGTTTCCCGTAATCGCTCTTCGGTCTCTTTTGTCATCATCTGGTACGGTGCATGCTGATGGCGTTGACCTACCGGGATTGAATCGTGATGCGTGAGCGGACTCCTGTGGCTCTGCAGGATCTCGTTGATCTCATCGAGCTGCTTCCTTGCGATCCCGACGTTCGGCCTGGGTAGCCCTCCAAGGTAGAAAACCCGGTCGAGCACAGCCATCGCCTCTGGACCAAACTGCCGGTAGATGTCCTTCTCATCGATAATCACCGGGTTTTCAGCTTCGTCAAATCCAAGCGAGAGATAGGTCTCGCGTAGCCGGTTAATTGTCGCAAAGACCGGGTGCGGTTGCGCCCTCTTATATGCAAGGTACGGATATTTTCCCGTATGCCCTGAAGGAGTCATTACCGAAGGCCCCTCATGCCATGCCTCTTCGAAATTCTCATGCGTCTTCTTTTTCCAGTCCTCAGGATTGAACCTCATATCACACGCTCCAGGCAAACCACTCTGCTTAACACATTCTCATCTATGATCCGGTAATCGCATGCAGCTGCGATCTTCTCGGCAAATGAGCGGACCAACGCATGCTCCGGCATATTATCCCGTACCAATCGATTTCTACTGTATCCCAGATACATATATCCTTTCACTTCAACGAACATCGAACCGGATTCCTGCAGGAGTGCTGCATATTTTTCCGGCTTGAAATCGTTCAATCCTTTGACAAGCGTGATCCGGACTGCAGAACGACGTGATCCGAGAAGGGCGAGACTCTCCTTTACCTGTTCCCAGTAATCGTCCAGCGGCCGACAGAGAGAAATATATGTTTCTTCATCCGGGGCGTCAAGCGAGACATACATCTGGTACGGGTGGCAGCGGGCAAGCATGTCGGGATTTGTACCGTTACTAACCAGAAATGTTGTGTAGCCTTTCCGGGTGAACAAGTCGATGAGTTGGGGAAGTTGCCGGTAGAGTGTGGGTTCACCGGAGAGCGAGATCGCCACATGTTTTGGTTCCAGCGCCTCCTGCCATCGCTCTTGAGTAACGGTATTATCCAGGACTGCATTATACCCGGCAAGCGCCTTTTTCTGGAATTTGGGAATGCCTGCAAGGATTGTCTCGGGTGAACACATCTCTTCTTCCCCTACTTCATGTTCAAACGAGCGCCAGCAGAAACGGCACCGCTGGTTGCAGCGCAGGGTCGGGGTCATCTGGACACAACGGTGGCTTGCAATCCCGTAGAACTGGTGCTTGTAGCACATGTCGCCACCGGCAAGTGCCCGTTTGCACCACATGCAGGGTTTAAGCGCTGCTGAGGACGTCTTGGAAAAAAACTGGTAACCCTGACTGCGCAGGGCTTCACATGGTGCTGATGGCATCGATTCCCAGTGTTTCGAGGGCCTCTTTCAAGGTGTTCTGCACCGCCCTGACCAGCGTGAGCCGCCGATCCCTGATTTTCCCTGCGCTTTTTAAGACCTGCTCGTAATGGTAGAACGTATTGAAGGTATCAGCAAGTTCGCGTGAATAGGTGGCAAGTATGTGCGGGTGGAGCTCTGCAACGATCTTCTCAATAACAGTGGGGAACTTTGCGATCTGCTTGGCGAGTGCTATCTCCTGGTCGGTTTCAAGGTCATAGCATTCGGTAAAGGTGCCCGCCTTCTCAAGAATGCTGCAGGCACGGGCATGGGCATACTGGATATAGGGGCCACTCTGGCGCTCGAAGTCCAGCGCCTCTTTCCAGTCAAAGACCGTACTTTTCTCAGGAGTAACTTTTACGATATCATAGCGGATGGCAGCAAGCCCGACCGATTTTGCGATTGACTTCCGCATCTCTTCGTCAAGTTCCGGTCTCCGGATGGTGACTTCATCAAAGGCACGTTTCCTGATCTCCGTGATCAGGTCATCGGCTGATACGAATTTCCCGGCGCGGGTACTCATCGAACCTTCCGGCAGGGAGACAAACTCGAAGTGGACAATCTCCGGAGCTTTTTCACCGAGAAGTTTCATGGTGCACTGGAGTTGTGCCGCGATCAGTTTATGGTCGGCGCCGAGCACATCGATGACCCGGTCGAAGTTTGCCGCCTTCCAGGCATGGAATGCAAGGTCGCGGGCAGCGTAAACCGAGGTACCGTCACTGCGGCGGATCACGTACTTGTTCTCAAACCCGAATTCCGAGAGATCGAGCGCAAGGGTCTCTTCATCCCGTGCCTGGGGGAGTTTCCGTAGTTTTGCGATGATCCGGTCGGTATATCCATTGCGGATGAAATCGCTTTCCCAGACGAACCGGTCATGCGCTACGTTGAGATCCTTCATTGTTACCCTGAACCCGTCAAGGCACCTTGAGACCTCCCTGCGGAACTTTTTCACGGATGGCGGATCTCCATTTTCTACCAGCTGCATCAGGGTGTTCACCTGCCGGGTTATGGCAGGATCCTTCTCGATCTCCCTGTTGGCAGCGATATACACCCGGGCGATATGGGCATCCTCTTTTTCCCCGTCCAGTCGGGCACTGTCGAGGTTATCAAATCCCCAAACCACGATTGCAATCTGGCGTCCCATGTCATTGACATAGTACTGCACTTCGAGCCCGTACCCTGCCTTCCGGAATACCCGTGCCAGCGTATCACCGATGATCGAGTTCCTGATGTGGCCTACATGGAGAGGACCATTCGGGTTGGCACTCGTGTGCTCTAATACAACCCGTATTCCTTTTTTTGGGAACGAGCCATAACCGGGTTTCACTGCCGCCTTTACCGCTTCACTGACGTATCCTGCCCCAAAAATGAAATTGATATAGGGTCCTTTCGCTTCAATAATAATGCCCTGAAGTGCGGGGTCTTTTACCAGTTCAGCTGCAAGGTCTTTTGCGATCAGGGCCGGAGCCTGTTTTTTTTGTTTTGCGAGGGTGAATGCGATGGTTGTGGCAAGATCGGCATGTTCCCCGCCATCGATAAGCTGGGGATCTGTTACACCAGTTTTTTCTACGATGACGTTACCGATCGTTTTGTATATTTCCTGCAACATCAGCATCCCGTCCTGTAGCGCAGGATTGCGGCTATCCCGCCGAATGCGGAGAAGAGGATCGACCCCTCTTCAAAATCATCGGAGATGAGCTCGACTTTGGCACTGCTCTGTTCAGCGAGTCTGGTCAGTTCATCGATGATATCTATCTCTTCTTCGAGGATGATCGGTGCGGTACATTTCGGACATGAACCGAGTGGGATGTCCCGGACCGATTTTCCTGCATCAATATGAACTGTCTTCTCATCGGTGAAATCACAGTTCTGGCATTTTATCCGGAGCCGGGACTTACGGAGGTTTGCCGAGAGGAGCAGGATGTCGACAGACCCGAGTTCAAGATTTTTCCTGATGCTCTCTTCCCCATAGGCAGCATTGCTGGCATCCTTGACGAGCTCTCTTAGGAACTTGTCCATGAGCGCTTTTTCCTTGATGACGCCCATACCTTTGAGCGCGTCCTTTGCCGCATCCACAAGTTCGGAAAGTCCGTCTTCGTTAGTATATGCTACGTCGAAAATCCCGATGATCCGCTTCTGGATCTCGTGGTGGAGAAAGTTGCCCGCTTCAAACTCCTCTTTTGTCGGGCTGGGACCACCGATCAGCACGCCCTTGAACCGTTCGAAGAAATCCTTCTCTGCAAGGAATATAGCACTAGCCCGTTCCCCTATTTTTGTATAGAACTCGGCAATCGCAATCTCCCTGAGACGCCCGAACCGGGCAGCGGACTGGCCGCCTTTGCGCGTCTTTCCGGGGACTGTTGAGTTTGCACCTCCCATGGGTTCGATCCGGTTGCCGCGTAAAAAGCCCCAGTAAGCTTCCCTACGGTCAAGGACGAGAAGCCCGTAGACATACTTCTCCTCGAGCATCTGCTTGAGGGGGTCGAGCTCGAAGTTCGAGCTGCAACGGTACATGTAGAGATTGAGAGGTTCGGGGGGCTCTATGATTGTGCACTGGAGATCAGTGCGATCACCGTAGAGTTTGACCGTACCACAGAAGATCGCGAGACCATGCTGTGGCGACCGCTTGTAGTACTTGAGCCGGGAGAGGATGGAGGAGATGGCGCTTTGGACATTCGTGCGTGTCTGCTTGCTCTTGATATTGGCGCACTGGCCAAACTCGTCCTTGAGCTGATTGGTAACATCGAAAATCTGCTTGTCAGGGGGAATATAGATCGTGATAAGTTCCGTCCCGTCTCCCTGCTGCAACTCGAGCTTCTCGAGCGCCTTTTTGAACTCGTAACGCTTTCGCGCATCGTCCATCTCCCGTTCTTCTGCCATTGCCGGTCTCAAACCTCTCTGGAGCTATTACTTATTCACTCGCGTGTGGCATA
>Ga0209777_10007809_pt1 | contig 11803 bp, 10 predicted proteins | sample FrelakmetHBP12HB_FD_187147 | JGI IMG/M metagenome (GOLD analysis project Ga0209777, IMG submission 187147) | Freshwater lake sediment microbial communities from the University of Notre Dame, USA, for methane emissions studies -HBP12 HB (SPAdes)... | ecosystem: Environmental > Aquatic >... | reverse complement strand
CAAGCAGCAGCAGGCCGATCCGCGCGGCGTTTACGGCGAGCACTTGGACAAACTCAAGGAACTGATGAGGCGCGGGGTGGGCAAGAGTGCGCCAGAGTGACCAGCAGGGGTTTACGAGGAAGATGGCGGCAGGAGGAGGAGAGCACATGTTCAAGAGCGGACAAGGACGCGGCGCGGTCCTGGCCCTGACCTTTCTGGCGGGTCTGGCAATCAGTGTGTTCTGCGCTGGATGCGGACAATCCGACCAACCCGCCAAGCCAGCTCAACCTGTTCAGAAGAAGGCCAGACTGGCCGGCATTATTTTCCAGGAGGACCAGTTCTTCCGCCTGGTGCTGTTCGGGATGCGGGAGGCCGCGCAGAAGGCGGGCGCGGAACTGCTGGAGGCCAACAGCCAGAACAAGCCCGAGAAGGAATACGAACTGGTCAATACCTATACTGCGCGCAAGGTGGACGCCATCCTGGTTTCGCCGTTGAGCAAGACCGGTTCAGTCGCGGCGCTGAAGCAGGCTCACGACAAAGGCATCACCATTATCACGCACAACACGCCGCTTGAGGCCGATTTCTCAGCCGCGTACATCGAATGCGATCCCGCCGACCTGGGAAAACAGACCGGGCAGGCCGCGAGCAAGTACATTAAGGAGAAACTCGGCGGCAAGGCCAAGATCGCCATCCTGGCCTTCAAGTCCCTGGTGCCGGAACAGAGCGACGCGCGAGTAGGCGGCTTTAAGAAGGAGATCGCCCAGTTGCCGGGCGTGGAGATCGTGGCCGAGCAGGACGCGTGGCTGGCGGAAGCGGCTGTCAAGAAGGCGGGCGACATCCTCACGGCGAACCCCGGCATCAATATCCTCTACTCGGCGAACGAAGGCGGCACGGTCGGCTCGGTACTGGCAGTGCAAAACGCTGGCAAGGCGGGGAAGATTGCGGTCTTTGGAACTGACGTCAGCGAACAGCTCATCAGCTTCCTGCTATCGCCGGATGATATCCTCCAAGCCATAACGGCCCAGCGGCCCGTCGAAGTCGGCCGAATGGCGGTGGAGTCCGCGCTGAAGGTCCTCCGCGGCGAACCGGTCGAGAAGAAGACGTACCTGCATGGCGTAGTCCTCTCGCGCGACAACCCCAGCGGGGTGAAGGAGTTTGAGACTCAACTCAAGAAGTGGATAGCGCAATGACTGGACCACTCGTTGGACTTTTGCCCTGGCAAAATGAACACAAGGAGCACAACAGCGGTTCCAGCTACACTGGGGCGAGCGCGCGGCGGCCCGGCGCAGCGGCCAGCACCACAGCCTTCGTCCTGCGTGTCTTCCCAGTGCCCTTAACCAAGGTCAATTCCAGCCCCATCCCAAGAGCGGCAACAATCCGCTGCAGTGTCCTCAGGGAATGTCCTTCGTAATCGGGATCCTCCAAGCGGCAGATCACGGAAGGCGTGGTCCCGATACGCCTAGCCAATTCGCTCTGCGAAATGCCGGCGCTTTCTGGGATTTCGCGCAAGGCCGCGGCAAGCTTGAGCCGTCGCTCTTCTTCCCGAAGCATGGCCTCCATTTTGGGCCTGCCTCTGATGAAGCGCTCATAGGCTATCTTATAGGCATCGGTGCTCTTCTTCATGTGTGTTGCTCCTCGAAAGTATGGGCTTGTGGCGCCTCGTTGAACCTGGCCATTCGCTGCCTGGCCCGCTCCAACTCCACTGGCGGGATTCTGTCTTCCTTGGCCAAGCCACTGGACAGGACAGCGGCCACATTGCCGTGGAAGAAGTACAGGACGCGGTAGTTTACGTGGCCCAACGCTGTTCATAGTTCATAGATGCCGTTGCCAAGGCAATCCGCTTCGAGCCTCCGCAACTGATGCCCCAGATCGCGCAAGCGGCCGATACGCGCAATGATCTTGACCTTGGCCCTTTTGGGCACAGCAGCCAGAAACTCGAGCACGGGCACAGTGCCGTCGCCTTCACGGTAGTAGACGACCCTCGTCCTTGGCATTCTGTTCCTCCAATGAACATTATAGCAACTTTGCGAAAGCCTTTCAAGCCGGCAAGACACTATCCCTGCTCCCCGAAGGGCCCAAAAATGGGAACGGACACCCGAGCCCGCGTGGCTGTCAAGCCGGAGAGCTTCTCCTGGCCTGGACTATGAGTCCCCATCTGCTCCTCATTTGCCACAGGCGGGCGGTCGCAGTAAAATGAATTGGTTGAGCGTCGAGGTTTGTCTACAGTTTAGTGAGGGTACCGAGAAGCAATGCTTGATGGAGAACCAACGCATGCCCAGCAAAGATCACGAAGAAATTCTGTTTCATCTCGGATACGAGTGGTGGATGTTCCGCGCTGCCCATGACCTCCTGAAGAATTGGGGTGAAGAAGGTCCGGTGCGAAATGCTCTGGTCGAAAGCCTGGCAATTCATGGTCGGGGCTTGGTAGATTTCTTCTACAAAGAAGAGCACGAAAAGAAAGAAAAAGGGCGGAAGGATGATTGGCGCGTCACAGACCTAGACCTTGCGCTTACCTCGCCATGCCCCCCCGTGCTTTCAAAATGGAAGGAGGACGTAAACAAGCGGGTTGCGCACCTTACCGAGTGCAGGAAAAATGCGCTGCTAACAGAGTGGAAGGCGAAGGAAGTTCGGGAAGAGCTACAACGGCGGATTTATGAAGTCAAAAAGAAAATTGGCGACAACATGCCAACAGGATGGACTGGGGACCGGCAGACGGGTTCCGGGGTTATCGGTTCGTCGAGTCTTGGTGTGCCGACAGGCGCCGTCGGTGTAACCGGGATCGGGGGGTCTATTCCGGCAAGGTCTGGATCATCAGGTTGCTTGGGTCCAACCGGCCCTGCGTGGAAACCGCCGACAATGTGATCGGATCGGATCGCCGGGAAGACAGCGAGGACAAGAGAATCGGAGACAGATCATACCTCTGGATTGAGGGAGCGTCGTGCAAGCACACACGCTGCAAACGGAAAATATCCGCAAGGAGTATCCCGGCACGGTCGCGCTCGACAACGTGTCGGTCTGCTTTGAGGGCGGCAAGATTCACGCGCTGTTGGGCAAGAACGGCGCGGGCAAGAGCACCCTCATCAAGATCCTGGCCGGCACCGTCCAGCCCACCTCCGGCCGCATCCTGCTGGACGGGCGCGAGGTCCGTGTGCGCTCCGCGCAGGACGCTTTCCGCCAGGGCATTGCGACGGTTTACCAGGAGCTGAGCCTGATCCCTGGCCTGACGGTGGCCGAGAACATTCTGCTGGGCCGCTGGCCGCACAAAACGGGTCTGCGCCGCATGCTGTTGGACTGGCCGGCCGTATGGGCGCGGGCACAGGCGGTTCTCGAGTCCATGCATGTTGCGTTGGACGTGCACCAGAAGGCGGGCGACCTGGGCGTGGCGCAACAGCAGATTGTCGAGATTGCCAAAGCCATGTCCTTCAACCCTTCGGTGTTGATGCTTGACGAACCGACTTCCGCCTTGGCGCAGCATGAAACCGAGAACCTCTTCTGGTTGCTGCGCAAGCTGGCCGGCCAAGGCGTCGCCGTCGTATACATCACGCATCGTTTGCAGGAACTGCCAAGCATCGCCGACAGGGTCATGGTGCTCCGGGACGGCCGTTACGCAGGCGGCCTGGAAATGCCGGAGGCCCGGCCGGAAGACATCGTGCGGCTGATGTTTGGCGAAGTCGTTCAGAAAGAGCGGCCTGGGGACCTTTTCCCTGGGGCCGGCGCCGCAACCGTCCTGGCAGTTCGCCATCTGAGCCGGCGCGACAAGTTCCAGGATGTCAACTTCGAACTCCACGAAGGAGAAATCCTTGGCCTCGCCGGCATGCTAGGTTCGGGACGCACGGAACTCTTGCGCGCGATCTTCGGCGCCGACCCCTTTGACCAAGGAGAGCTTGCAGTCGCGGGGCGCACGCTTCGCCGCGCCAGCCCGGAACTCATGAAAGCGTGCGGTGTGGCCTTCACTCCCGAGGAACGCAAGCAGCAGGCGCTGGTGCAGTGTCTCAGCACCCGTGCCAATCTGTGCATGTCCAGCATGGGCAGGATCGCGCGCCGCGGCGTGATCACCCGCGCCTGGGAGCGCGCGGCCATCCGGGATTGCATCGCGCGGCTCGCGATCCACGTTCCGGACATGGAAATGCCGGTGTCGTCGCTTTCCGGCGGCAACCAGCAGAAAGTCGTCGTCGGCAAATGGCTGAACACGCGGCCGCGGGTGATCCTGCTGGACGAGCCCACGCGCGGCATTGACGTGCAGGCCAAGCAACACGTGTTTCAGATTCTCTGGGACCTGAGCCGCCAAGGGATTGGCTCGGTCGTGGTTTCCAGCGAACTGGGAGAACTGCTCGAAGTATGCCACCGCGTGCTCATCATGCGAAAGGGAGTGCTGACGGGCGAGGTGCGCCCGCATGAGCTTTCGGCGGACGAGCTCTATGTCCGCTGCATGGAGGCCTGAAACGATGGCGTCATTGAACAATCGCGTGCCGTCCTGGCTGCGGCAGTCCGTGATGGAGATTGTGCTGCTGGGACTCTGCGCCATCCTCGCCTTTCAAGCCGAAGGCTTCTTTTCCCGGGAGAATCTGCTCAACGTCCTGCGCAATGTTTCGATGCAAGGGATCATTGCCTTCGGCATGACGATGGTCATCATTGCTGGCGAGATTGACTTGGGCGTGGGCTCCGCCGTGGCTTTTTCCGGGTGCTTGACGGCCTGGCTGACGGGCTTCCTTTGCGGGAAAGAAGCCGGCCTGCCGATGCCCCTGGCCGTCACGCTGGCGATGGCCGGGAGCCTTGTGTCAGGGAGCGCGATCGGCTGCCTGACAGGCTGGCTGCGCACACGGTTCCGCGTGCCAACTTTCATTACCACGCTGGCTTGGCTGACGGTACTGAAAGGCGCTTCCGAGCTCATTACCAACGGCTTCCCACTCACCCCGTTCCCCAGTTGGTATAACTTCCTGGGCGGCGGTTACGTCTACGGGATCCCTTTCCCCGCCATTGTTTTCATTCTCATGTTCGGGGTGAGCCACTTTGTGATGAACTACACTTCTTTCGGCCGCTCGGTCTACGCGGTAGGGGGAAACGCCGAAGCCGCGCGGCTGAGCGGGATCAACGTGGGCCGCGTCAAGATTCTGGTCATGGGGAGCGTCGCGCTACTGGCGGCGCTGAGCGGCGTGATGCAGTCGTCGCAGATCATGTCCGGCAGCGCGACGACCGCGACAGGCTGGGAACTGGACGTTATCTCGGCGGTCATCATCGGCGGCACAAGCCTGATGGGCGGGGCGGGAACAGTGTGGGGCACGCTGATCGGCGTGATCTTCCTGGGCGTGCTGGTCAATGGCATGACCTTGCTGAATATCAATGAGTATTGGCAGCACGTCGTCCGCGGCGGCCTGATTCTGGTCGCCGTGCTTCTAAGCCCGAGGAAGACTTCGTGAGCCACGGATGAACACGGATAGGAACGAAGGTTTCAGGTTTAAGGTTAGACACGAAAGCAACGGGACTTGAGACCTGAAACTAGAAACTTGAAACCTGCTGTTAGTGCGGCGGCGATATCTTCAGCAAGGCCGTGCCAACCTTGACGCAGAGGCGATTGTTGCCTTTCTTGGCCGTGAGCAGCGCAAGGAGCTTGGGCTTGGTGAAGATCGCCTGCGTGCCAATCTCGCCGATTGCTTCGGCGGCTGCTTCGCAGAGCCGCTCATCGTCGGTGGCGATTGCCTGTTCGAGCACTTTGATGGCTTCTTTAATCATGCCCGTCTTGTCCACCTTGCCTTCGCCGAAGGCCTGGCCGAGGGCCTGCACGGCTTGCAGCTTGCAGTCGTGGGAGTTATTGGGCTCGTTGATCACGTCCACAATGCGCGCCAAGCCGTCCAGCCCCAATCCGATCAGGCAGTGGAAAGCCTCCCTGCGCACTTCGGCGGCGGGATCTTTCAGCGTCTCTTCCATTGCATCAATGAGCTGAAGCTGTTCTTCGGTAGTCATGTCGCGCCCTTCCGTAGCTGCCTAAGTCTCCTTTTCCCCTATTGTAAGCCGGATTGTGCCTTGCCTACATCATTTTTCAAACAAATTCGCGTCCCGGCGCCACTTTTTCTTTCTACCCTTCTACTTTCTACTTCTGTATTCGTACATGCCGTAGCCCACTTCGCGGAGTGCGGCGATGGTTTCCGAGTAGGGCGTGTCCGCGTTGTCAACCAGCCCAATCTGATAGTTCTCCTCGTCATAGGGACGGCCGGTGGTAGCCTCATCCCGGTACTGGAACCAATGAGTGCCGACAAACTGCGCGTGCCGGAGCGCGCCCTGCACGTAGTCCCTGTAGGTGTCCGCCCGCTCCTGCTGGCTCTTCAGCGCCACCAACCCCGTATGGAACATGCCGCGGTCGAGAGCGCCAAAGTGGAACTCGCCGACCATCAGCGGCACGTCGGCTTTGGCCGGGCACCTGAAGTCCGCGATGCTCTTGCGGTACAGGTTGTAACTGACCACGTCGCAGTACTTGGCGGCGGCCTCAACCGCGCGGTCGTTCACCCACGCGAAGCGGCAGCCTAGATAGAGTTGCCGCGGCGCGATCTCCTTGACCGCGTCGCGGATGACTTTGAAGTACTCCTCTGCCGTCTTGCTATAAAAGGCATGAAGGTCCTCTCCGGCCTTCCTCTTGTCGGGCGCGAGGCGCGCCTGCAGGAGCGAGTCCCAGGAGGCGTGCTGCGTGCCCCAGGCTGCATTGAGTTTCTCAATCCCGCCGTATCTGGCCTTGAGATCCTCAATGAAGACTTTCTTGGCCGCCTGTTCCGGCGGCGACTGAAGCGCCGCGACCGCCAGCGACGTGTCATCTCCCCACGCAATCTCGTTGTCCACGAAGAACCCGAGACACCACGGGTCACCGGCCGTCTTCCCCTTCTGCTTGGCCATCTCCTTAGAGATCTGCGCCTTGAAATCCGGATCAAAGACGTCGCGGAATTTGCCCCAATAACCTTCGCTTCCCTCCAGCAGCTTTCCACCGAAGTAAACGGTGGCGGTGTAAGGCGTGCGCAGTCCGCCGCGGCCCTCCTTCGCGGCAAAGTAAACGTATGAGTCGGACCAGTTGGCGATGGTGTTCATGCCCCAGCTTCTGAGGCGCCTGTGGGCGATCTCCGCAACCAATGGCCTCCAGTCCGGGCCGTACTTGCGGATCAGGTTGGCCTGCCCGAAGTTGAAGCACTGGACAGTCCGGCCCTTGTAGTAGCCGTGAAGCGCATACTCCTTGCTCAGGCAACTTTTGAACTCAGGCTGGTCGCCGGGGAAGTCCTTGAACCATTCCTTGCGTTCCTCTATAGGCGTCGAAGCATGAGAGTTGACGCAATCCACGCCGTGGGACCAGAAGAGCTTGCCGTCCGGATCAACCAGCCACCACTTACCATCATGTTTGGCCACGCGGAAGAACCCCGTGGCTTCCAGCGCAGGGCCGTCCTTCCAGCCGCCGTATTGATCCCAGTGTTCCGGTCCGGGCCTGGCCTTCAGTTCCGCCGCTTCGGTTTCCGCGTGGCCCTTCAGCTCATCCAGCGAATGAGTCTTGCCCGGCCAGTCCACGTGCATGTACTGCCCGAAAATGTCAATGAAGGGGAAGAAACTCTTCGCCTCGACAACCGGCGCGGGCGGCGGGGTGTAGCTTCCGCCGGCGCGCACAGGACCTATCTCGAATAGATGGTCTTCCGCGGGCTTAGGCACGAAGATGAGGAACTGCGTCACATTCGCGGGGTCTATCGTCCCACTACTGCTGCCCCTCACGATCTCAGGATAGCCTCGCATTCCAAAGAGTTTGACATCCAATGCCCCAGGCGCCCGGCGCTTGAAGACCACTTTCAGCGTCCCACTTTCATCTGGCTGGAGCGCCAGCGACTCGGTGTTGCAGTTATTGATGCCGTCGGCCCCCGGGTTGTCAACACGGCAGCAAACGGTCGCCTTGTTCGCACCCGTGTTCTTCACATTGAGGGCCAGATGCTCGAACTTAGATAAATCCCAATGTCCCTGTGCCGACTTGAACGTAACGCCGGGCCATTCATTCTTATGGCCACTGGCAATCCGCAGAGCGCCAGCGGCGCTGGTTCCGGCCACGCTGACCTTGACGTCGGTGGCCGCGAGCTTCGACACATCGAAATCCTTCCCGAAGTCGTAGAGGATTTCGTCGCCGAGAGCTATCGCCGCGCTTGCCCAAGCCAGAAGCAACAGGCCGACCCACAGAAGTTGTGCTGTTGTCATTGTTGTGCTCCTGGCGATATTATATCGCCGATTTCCAGTCATCTCAACACTGCAATTGGCCTTGTCCTAAACGGCCTCAACTTCCCGGAACTCGGGGCGCATCGTTCATCTCTGCCAAGGCTCCAGGTAAGCACTGCTACACTGCTGGGCACGGGCATATAGCAGGCCGAGGGAGAACCAGAAGGGCATGGCGTAAGAAGGCCCCTCCAGGCCGACAGTGAAAAACGCGAAGATTGCCGTGTAGAAGAAGTAGAGCGCCACTCCTTCCAGCCAACCGTCTCCCACACCTGGGGGCGCTTCGAGTGCCTTGCAGGCCGAATACAACACCGAGAAGAGCAGCGCCAGCAACAACGCCAAACCTATGGCGCCGAAGCGGTACAGCGTGTTCAGATAACTGTTGTGGGGGTTCAGTCCGCCAGGGTCTTGCTCATAATGGAAGTGGGTATGCCTGAACGCCTCATTGTACGCCCACACCCGCCCCACACCTGCGCCCAGGATTGAACTGCCGTGAGCCCAGTCGAGGAACATGCGGCGCCACAACAGCAGCCGCCATATGTTGTTCACCACGCTGTCTCCGCCCCTGCCCCTGGCCTCAAAGTACACGGTTTCCAGCTTGTGCGCTTCCGGGTCGCTCAGTAGAACACCCGCCTCGCGCGCTGAATGCAGCCTATCTTTCGGGTCAGCGGGCACTGTGGCGTGCTCGTAGACATCGAGGAGGTGGACGTATGTTGGCAAAGACCACGCATTCGCCTCCGTAGACTCCTCATCACTGAACTTCAGCGCGCCACGGCAGGCCAGCAGAATGAGGCCAAACAGGACCACCAGGAGGCCGGCGCGTTTCAGAGTGTGCAACTGGCCGCGCAACGCCGCAAGTCCGCCCAGGACCAGGTACAGGAACAGCGCGCCGCCCAACCCCACAGGCACGACCGATTGCAGAGCACGCTGGCTCTGCCGCCAGCCCGCAAACAAAATCCCCACCAGTGCCAGCGCTTGCCACGGGAGGCCGCGGCCGTGAATGGCGCACAGCCCCAGTACCAGGATAGCGAGCGGCAGGGTCTCTTGTCCGAACAGGCTTTCATTTGGGTAGAGGCTTGTGGGATCTGCTTTCGGCTTCAGCAACCCGAACGCGTCCAGGAGCGCGCATAGCAGGGAGATGCTCAGCGCCGCAAAGGCAGCCTGGCGGATGTGCGCTTTCTGCCCGCCAAAAAAGAGGACCGCATAGAGAAAGAACACAACGTACCCGAGCATGGCGCTCTGGCGCAGGATCAGATAGGCAGTAGCGCCACTGTGACAGAAGCCCACCGCGGCGTGTCCCAGTCCCCAAAGCAGAAAAGCCAGCGCGATGAAGAAGCTTGGCCCCATTCCGCTCGCAGGCGCCGGCATGCCTTGCAGCCTCGGAGTGCGGTCGGTCTTGCGTTGCCAGGCTATCATCACCGCCGCGGGCAGCAGCAAGGCCAGGCAAAGCTCGGTCACATACAACCGAGACAGCCACCCGTTGGCTACGCCAAACAGTTCGCCCAGGTTGCGGTGCGCGAACTCGCGCCGGAACAAGAGATGCAGCGCCAGGAGCAGAAGCAGCAGCCAGCGGCCCAGAGCGGAGAGAAAGGTGACTAGCGGGTGCTTGTCGCCGGGTTCTGAGTCCTCAGTCATATTTTCGTCTTCCGCACCATCCAGTGCCAAGCGGTCCCTCACCCAATTATACCCGCCTCCGGCTCTCCCTGCCCCTCACCTCTCCGGGCAAGCGCCACTTGCCGCCTGGAGCTGGCGCGCAAGTTCGCGGCTGGGTCCGTCCAGCCCCAGGCGCTGCAGCGTCAGCCGCATGATGAAGTAGGGGTTATAGAACAGGTATCTCTTCCACAGGCGCCGTGGTTCGGCGCAAAAACGGTAGAACCATTCCAACCCCGCCTGCTGCATCCAGGCCGGCGCCTGCGGCACGCGTCCACTGTGAAAATCGAACGCGGCCCCCACGCCAATCTGCAGCGCCCTGATGCGCGCGGAGTGAGCGTGCATGAAACGCTCCTGCTTTGGCGCACCCAGAGCCACGAACAGCAGCCGCGCGCCGCTGGAGTTGATGGCCTCGATCTCCTGCCGCAAGGCGGGGTCTTCCGAGGAGCGCTCACCGAACGGAGGCGCAAAAGCCCCGGCAATCTTCAGTTCCGGCCAGCGTTGTTTCAACACCAGCGCCAGTTTGTCCGGGACGCCACCCACGCCGCCGTACAGATACACTGGCAAGCCGCGCGCGGCCGCGCCCTCGCACAGCTTCAGCATCAAGGTCGGCCCGTAGACACGCTCCGTGAGCTGCCTGCCGCCGAGTATTCTGTGGGCCCACACCAGCGGCTGGCCGTCCGGGACGGCCAGCAGCGCGCCGTTCAGCACTTCGCGGAAAGCCGGATCGCGGCGCGCCAGCGAAACAGTGTGCACGTTGGCGGCGCATACGTAAGCATGAGCGGGCGCGTCTCTTCCCGCCGCGTCGAGGATAAGCGCCACCGCCTCGTCGTAAGTGACCGACGCGATACGCGTGCCCAGAACGGGCAGGTGAACGACTCCCGGCATGACCGAGATGATAAGTTAAAAGGAAAAAGGAAAAAGGGAAAAGCGAGTGCCCAGCACTTCCTTGCCTCAGGGGACGGCCATTAGGGCTGGACAGTCTTGGCGGCAGGTGCTGGCGTGCCAGCCGCCGCCTTTTCCTCTTCCGGGTCTTGCCAGCAGATCTTCCACTGGCCATCTTCCTTCACAGCTTCCTCCGTCAACGGTTTGGGCTTGTCCGAAGACGACTCGAAATAGTCGAAGAGCAGCTTGCCTTTGCCAGCCGCGTCGTCCGTATCGGCTTTTTTGAGAATGAAGTCCGCGAACACCAGCGTGGGGATCAGTTCCTCCGTGGTATCGCCAAGCCGCTCTGTGAAGTCCTTCACGTCGTTCTTCGGCACAAGGGACTCCAGCGCCTTGGCGTCGCGCAGCCTGGCCGCCTTCAGGAAGCGCGCGAAAACCCCGGCTAGACCGGCGTCGGTATCACGCGGCTCCTTTGGAAACTTGCCCTCGCTCTTCATCCGCACCCGCGCGAGAGCCGCATTCATATCGTCCGTGCTCACGGCGTCGGCGAAGCGGTCGCGCAACAAGACGTAAGCCCGCTCGGACTTGGCGAAATCGCGAAAGACGTATTCGGCGCAGCCGCCGCTGTACTTCAAGGCATCGGGTTTGAGGCGGTCCGGTGGCAGGGCCTGCACAAGCCATTCGGCCAGCGGCCCGGCCCGCGCATAATCGCGCTCCTCATTCATCAGGTTCTCCAAAAGGCCGCAGACGGCCTCCTGAGCTTCCTGGTCAACGGGAAAAGCGGAGAAAAACGCTTGCGCCTGCCGCACGGCGTCATCCCAGCGGCGGGCGTCGGAGAGGAGACTTAAGAGGGACTGGTGAGCGAACTTGGTCTCCAGGCTTCGGGGATACTCCGCCAGGATGGTGTGGCAGACTGCTTCGAGCTTTGCGTTGTCTTCCAGCCGCACATATGCCTCAGCCTGCAGTTTCAGCGCAACGGGAGTGAAGCGCCCCTCTTTGCCACTGTTCTGCGCGGCGTCCTGCGCGGCGGCCAGCATGTCGGCGTCACGCTGCAAAGTCTTCAATG
>Ga0209777_10007808_pt1 | contig 11803 bp, 10 predicted proteins | sample FrelakmetHBP12HB_FD_187147 | JGI IMG/M metagenome (GOLD analysis project Ga0209777, IMG submission 187147) | Freshwater lake sediment microbial communities from the University of Notre Dame, USA, for methane emissions studies -HBP12 HB (SPAdes)... | ecosystem: Environmental > Aquatic >... | reverse complement strand
GGCATCTGCCAGAGCTGGTTTGGCCACTATTGTCGGTACGACCAGTCCAAAGAGAAGTACAAATACAATCAAGCCTCTGGCTAAGATCTCATTAGAAATCTTGAGCGGAAGCTTGCGTATGTTTTTAAATCCCTTATGGCTATCCACTGCTCTGTGCAACCTTATCCTTTGGTTCAACAAATATTAGCGAATAAATGTCACAGCAGCATCACAAAAATACCCCGGAGATATCACAACAGCATCACAAATGGTCGTTGTAGAGTAAATCAATCGGGGATGACGTCACCAGCCACCAAAACATGACATGACTTCAGAATCCAACACTTCATCGTTTTGGTTAGCCACTCTTCCCTGATCCTCGCCTGCAAATAAGGTCGGTAATTTCTCCTCCGGGGTGGAACTAATCAGTTGCCTGCCATGCGACCCACCACCTATGGTGCTGGACATGACGGGGGGAGGACCCCTCCCCCTGGTTCTGAGAGCGTGTTGGAGCGCTATGATTCTCCAGAGTTCCATTGATATGCGTCTTCTCCACTTTCCCCACTGGCATATGTGCCCTCATCCCCGGTGTATTCATCTTTCATCTCCAGAGCCGTTTATGGGTATGTCACGGGGGGGAATGTTGTATCTGGCATGGAGAATCCCCGTTGTATCTGGTTGGGGTTGTCATGGGGAAAGACGGTGTATCTACGACTTTCCTAGCTTTGGCGCAAGCGGTTACCGTTGTGGAGCATAGTCCCAACGTTTCACAGTGGAACAGTCGGGCCGACATCATCTTGCACCGCAGCCGCCTTGGGTGTATCATTGCCTTGAAAAAGGCTTCTTTTCGTAGCATAGCTTGTCTCAGCTTTTAAAGGAGCCAAACGTTACTCAGTATCTGGTCGATATATACCTGTATTGGTCCAAGACTGCCGATCGCGGAAAGGCTGAGGATTAATATGATGGCACTTGAGAGGCCACAAATCGATCCTATATGCTGCAAACGTCCTACCATACACATGATAGATTGGGCGTAACAACCGGAAGGTTGAACCTTTTGTCAAGGAAGGTCAAAGATGTGCATGAACTAAGAAAAGGGAGGGCAACATGAGCGGAGTAGACCCAGAAGCTGGTAGATTTGCATTGGCTCAGATAAAAGACGGCACATTGTTTGAAAATTTCACCCTAGACTTCTTGTCGAAGATTCTGGGATATGAATTCATACCAGCTGGTGGAATTCGAGACAGGGGCATAGATGGGTTTGAGCATGCGTTCCATAAGAAGGGATATGAGAGGACAATATACCAACTCTCTATCCAAGAGAACTACTCGGGAAAAATAAGGGACTCACTAGATAAGTTGAGGAAAAACAAGGTCAAATTTGACCATTTCATATATGTGACGAACATTCCTATCAAGTACCAAGATATGTTAGTCGATAAGCTTGTAGAAGATTATCATGTGGCAATAAATATTTATGACCAAAAGTGGTTTGTGTTACATATCAACGATTCGGAGGGAACAATCCGGTCGTTCCAGACATTCATAGATAGCTATCTACACGACTTCAATAAGCCAGGACACTCCTACGTTGTTGCCAACTTGGACAAAGATCCCCGTTTATACGTATTCCTGCGACAGCAATTGGACGAGCGAAAAGGAGAAACACGATTAGATGAAGTCTTGGTTGATACGCTGATCTTGTATGCACTAGAAGACACGAATCCAGATACTGATAGTTTCATGACAAATGAAGAGATTCGCGGAAGACTACGGGACAAGGTCAAATTTGATCCTCGAGTGTTGGACCAATTGATAGACAAGAGACTCGAAATACTCTCTAGCAAGCCAGTGAGGCGAATTCATTGTCACTCCAAAGGGAAGGGCTATTGCCTTGATTATCAGGAAAGGTTGGCCATTAAGAACCGAAACCTCAATGATGCAGCCATGTACGAACAATTTAAAGAGGATACAAGAATAATCGTTGGGAGATTAGTGCCAGTTGAACTCTCTTCGCGATTTGATTTTGTTGCGTTGGTTGAACAGTTGTTAAACTGGCTGTTCTACAAACAGGGAATAGAATTTGCGGATTTCGTCCTTCATGCGGCTAGTCGGGAGGCTTTTGAAAAATCCCTCCCCGATATCCTGAGTGAGGTGGTAGACGGTAACAGCTTGGTGCTGGACAACAAAGAGAAGACTAAGTCGGCGTTGCTGGCTGTCATAAGGGGTATCGTGTACGGAGGGACTAGAAGTCAGCAGGAGTTTCTGAATAGACTCTCTCACACTTACGTCATGATTCTTCTTCTGCAATGTGACCCTAAAATCTGCATCTATTTCAATTCCATGGCAAGTAAATTGAGAGTATATGTTTGCTCCTCAATAATAATCCCTGCACTATCTGAGCAATTTTTGGAGGAGAGAAATAGGCGATACAGCAATTTGTTGAAAAGTGCAGGAAGCGTAGGAGTAAATCTGATAATAAACGAGGCAATACTAACAGAATTGGCAGCCCATTTCAGGATGATAAGAAGAATATTTGACCAACAATATGCAGATAACGAACGTATTTACGTAGATGATATGGCTGTGATGTACGTTCCAGAAATAACGATTCGTGCTTACTTCTATGCGAGGAATCGGGGACAAGTAAAGAACTTCGATGAATTTCTTGGCACGTTCATCTCGCCTGGGATGACAAAGGTTGAGGATAACGTTGTGGAATGGTTGAAGGCTGAGTTCGGCATCGAATTCGTTAGTAACGCCAATTTGGGGATACACTTAGACGCGAACGAGATTGACAAGATTGCGGAGCAACTCGCCCCCCAAAAACGGCACGCGTCCGGTGCTGCCTACCGGGCAAAGATCGACGCGCAAGTGATGTTGACGGTTCATCGACTTAGGGATAGAGACAATGAAAGCGGAGACGCCGGAATATTTGGTTACAGGACTTGGTGGTTGACTAAAGACGTTACAACGGAAAAGGCTGCAACGCTAGCAGCTGGAAGCAAGTATGCCACTACCTGTTACATGAGGCCGGATTTTTTGTATAACTATATTTCACTAGCCCCCAAGACGGCTGCGATCGAAGAAGCATTTCGCCAAATGTTCCCGACTCTTATCGGTGTGGACATGTCGTATTATCTGCCAGAAGAAGTCGTGAAGATCGTGCATCTGTATGTTAAGGACTATGGCAAAATGCACCCGTCTAGGGTGATAGGAGCAATAAGGGCATTGAGCGATGAGTTGAAACAGTGCTCTGATGACCAATTGGTGCAGCGAACAAGAGAATTTATGAGAAATAAAGCAAGGGTAAAACAAGACCATTGAGAAGCATATCTAGAGTTCTGATCTAGTGTCGCTCAGCCTTGGTCAGATACTCCTAGTTTGTCCTTAACAGGGGACGGAGAAAAGGGTACAGACCCGACACAGGCATAGCATCAGCGACATTTTCATCCTTGACCAGATGCTGATGGATCCATTTCCAGTATCGAGTTTTCCATTTCAGGCTTATTGGAGCAAAGCAGCCTGCAAGCATTCCATCCGACGACGATCTTTGTTCTCTCCCTTACGCTCTTACCACTGGTCTCTCCGAGGAAACGCAGCATCTCATGCAAATCTATCAAGATACCCTGTTCGCCACTCAGTTTATTTTCCACGTCTGCCCTAACGGCATCTATATTACTATCATGGTCATACAAGCCGACATTTTCCAGAACTTTAAAAGATTCCGCGTCAAGAGGCAAGAAATTTTGCCTACCTAATACATAGGCATACAACGTCCTCATAAATTTCTGGGTATAGCCATGACCACGCTCGGCGTTCAAAGTTTCAATGTTGTCATCATTGATCGTCTGGTTCCATTTGTCAAAGTACAATCTCACCAGACACCAGAACCTGTCTACATATGATTCTGTTGGCTCATCCACTTCAAAACCGTACTTCTTCAGTAGATCTTTTGCATCGTTCCAGTTGCCTAAGTCCTTGAAGCTATTCATATTGGGACAGTCGCTAAACAGTTTTCCCAGGGACATTAACAAGCTACAGTCCCACGTTCTATCAGACAGAATCATCGTCATGATAATGCGGTATTTGTCTCTCGATTCGGGTTGCAGTTCGATTGGTAATTCGCTCTCCAAAGGGATTAGATCGTGTGGATGCATTTTATAAAGCAGGCAATAAGCTTCTAGGAGTTCTTCCTTGCTCGGCGAAGCAAATTCTCTGCTGTAGGTATTGGTGTTTCTCACGGAACGACCCTCCTTTGTGTATGTTTGTCGCTACTCTGAGTTCGGGATTCCACCCTAATCATACCAGATGATGATCATGTCTTTTAGATACTCTCGTACCAGTGTGATTAACGGCGAATACATGGAGATAAGCACACAGACCGCGCTCTTGCTGCGCCGGGCTCGCCAATAGACAGGCCAGGAGCTAAGGTGCGGGGAAGCACAGGGCATTACGACAGCTAATCACTTTGATGGAAATGTGTGCACGTGCCGTAGTAACCACAGGCTCCCCATTGGGATCTTCGCCCTGCCTCATGGCACTGGAACCCATGTGCCAATAGGAATGCCTTTAGCGGCTTCAGCCAGAATCCCCCTGATTGGTTGGCGGGCTTCAAAGGCGCAAAATCATCGAACACGACGTAGCCCACCTTCCTTGTTTGATTCCGGCCTATTGCCAGCGCCGCCGGGAAATTGGTGTTCATTTCTCCTCCTTCCATAGTGTTCCATCGAGGCCAAAGTTGCCTCATACGTCGGATCGTCACAGGCTTTTACATTTGGTTATGTAGTCCATCAGAGCAGAGTCAACAGCGCCATCTCGTAGCTTCGCGTATGACGGTAGATTCGGATGCTTCCTTCGGGGTCTATACCGTTGGGAATAGACTTGTTGAAATTCGGACCAAACTGCGGCGCTAATGGATAACGTAACGTCGACGCGACCTGTAGACTGCCTGCTATCAGTGACGTCCTGTGGAAGCTGTTGCCTTTCTAAGAGCTCTTCCTTGGTCGGCGAACCAAATCCTCCGCTAAAGGTACCTGTGTTTGTCATTGAAACAACCCTCTTTGGAACAGTCTGGCCTTTGGCCAGTGTGAGTTTATCCCGCCTTAGATACTCGTATGCCTGTCTGATCCAGCCCCAAACTTGATCATCGGGCAAGGTGGAACAATTGCATCCGACAAAATTCCACTGCCTGGGGTTAAGCTTGCTGTCGGGGTCGTGATATCTCCACTCAGATTTTGCATCCATAACCACTAGGAACTCACCGTCTCGAGATGTTTTGCGCCCCCTCGTCGGAGGATATATCTGAAGCACTTGCGTGTCACTTAGAGGTCGCCAGGCAATACCCTGAACCCCGGTCAGCTCCAGTACCTCTTGGGTGCGAGCCTTTCGGAGTCGGACATTAGGCAATTCGCTCCCCGCTCGCTTGAACAATGCCTTAAGGTCTGCCATAAGAAACTACCCCCCTTCACCCAATAGTCCTGACCCATTTTAGCATAAAATATGCTCCATGAGAATATTCTGGCGGAGCATGTTAACTATAATTTGGCTTGCCGTGGAACGAAATGTGGTAGGTCCCAGGGTTCGTCAGGCTAGAAAACTAGCTACACCGCATGTGTCGCAGGTGGACTTAGCGGCTCGATTACAGCTACTGGGGTTGAAAGTGGACCAATCTGGGGTGTCTAAAATTGAGCAGGGGCGTCGCCCTGTACTTGATCTTGAGGTTGTTGCGCTAGCAAAGGCCTTGGGGATTTCTGCCGCGTGGCTGCTCGGAGAAGTCGATACGCCCACCGAGGGATCAGCGAAATAGAGATGTCTCAGATAAGCCCCTGCATTGTGGGCTATCCCACAGCTTGCACTATAGAAGTTACGCATGCTTGGCAAACCTCTGACCCAAGGAAGTAACCAAGCGGGACTCCTGGAACCCCGGGGTGACTGAACACATGGAGTCAATCTGCCTGAGATGGGGCCTACCAACTGACCGGTTTCAGGGACAGGAAGAGCGGCAAGCTTGGGGCTGATCCACTACCGTGCGAGTATCCACACGAGCCATACAATTCTACGACCACGCTGCTACACAGGACTCCATCAGCTGGATTGATTCTTCAAGGATCCCGCCGTCAACATCAGAAAAGCTCGCCCTGGCTATGGCAAGGGGCACCCTTTTGGCGTAATCTCCCATTCTCAGGTCTCGCCGCAGCGGCGTTTTGAGATGCTCCTCGATCAGCTTGTCCACCCTGCTGACGTAGGCCTCTATTTCTGCGTCGGAAACGGAGAAACTGGGAGAATGCTTGCGCGCTTCTCTAAGCCAGGGCAGATGCCACTTTGAGAGTTCAAGGGCCGTGGCTTGCCCGAGGATCTTTCTCTTCAGAAGAGCTCTTCTACGGCTGGCCTCCAACTCCTCAGCTTTGATGATAAAGGCAAAGCGGCTCGCAAGGATGGGAGGAAGCCCGATCTCCATTATAGGATTCCTGACAAATGCTGTCTTCACCGGGTTGGCAAAGGCAATCATGATAAATTGGGACTCGATAGTCTCATGCACCCGGGCAGAGTGGACGCTGCACTTTCCGTTGGACAGGAGCTCAAGGCAGTATTCCACATCCTGTTCCGGTATCTTGTCGAATTCATCGACCACCACTATCTTACCATCGGAGTAGGTGAGCACGCCGGGTTCCCCTGTGGCAAGGTTGCATACCAGGCCTGCCTTAGTGGTATTGGCCCCGATAAGTTCAACTTCAGGGCCCAGTTTCTTTACGATAATGTCTCTGGCTAAGGTCTTCCCACCGGCCGGGTCTCCCACCACCAGGACATGCACCGGCTCCTCAGGAGTGGAGAAGAGGGCACAGCAGAGCGCTCTCTTCATGAGTTCATTTCCTTCGAGTTCAGAGAGAAATGTTTCCACAAATCCCTTGAAGCCCTTTTCCCTGGCTATCTTGATCACCTCTTCGCTGGGCTTGCCTTCGGCCTCTACCTGTCTGTCAAGCGGCATCGCCGTATAAGCTTGAGCCTTCTCTCTTACCTGGTTGAATATCCGCTCCAGGTGCTGGAGGTCAACGGTGTTGTAGTATCCGTGCTCGTGGCCATAACGGCAGTTCTGGCAAAGGCTCACCCCGCAGGTAGTGCACAGGCAAACTGCCTCTTTGTCACACCGAGAACAAGGCTTCCTCTCGGGCCTGAAAATCATCAGCCGGCAACCGTCCAGTCTCCTGGGTAGCTCTCCCCAGACTCCCAGGGCATCTTCCACAGAGACCACCAGGGCCCTGGTGGTATTGGAGAGGGTCACAACGATCTGCTGTTCGGTCTCTGTGATGCCCTTTATTCCCTGGTAAGCCAGAATATTGCGGGCTCTCTGAACAATGTTACCACCCTTTCCTTTGCCAAGCCCCAGGTCATCCCTGGTGCTCAGCGCTACCTTCTCCACGCTATCAAAACCCATGCTTTCCAGGATCCTCTGCTCGCGTGGAGTCAGGTTCAGTTTGTTGAGTTCCATATATCGGCCTCCTCAGCTTCTCTTCCGTACCATGCCAGTCTGAGCCGGCCGCCCTTTGTCCGGCAGTGATTTCGAGGGCTTGGCAGTCCTTCGGGCCACCAACCGAATGGATTTAGGGTCTATCCGCTGATAAGTATCAATGAAAAAGCCACATTTTGGGCAGGCCCACGTATGAATATCTGGGACAGTCCGGCGTGCCTCGCTTTGCTGTCCCTCCGCCCAGAGCAGATCCTGGTCCTCACAGTGGGGGCATAGCGGTGGCTCCTCATCTCTGCCTGTGGTCATTCCTACCAGATAGTGGACAAGATGTTCCAGGCAGCGGACTTTCTCCTCCAGAGGAGTAATCCATTGCTTCGACTCTTTCAACGGGTCATACTTCCTCACTGTCTTCAGGTTAACCTCAGCCTTTTCGGCAGTCTCCTTCTGGGTATAGCCCTCACTTCGTAGACGGATAATCTCGTCGATCTTGGCCTTTCTCAGCCTTCCCATGTGTTACCTCCGCAGGGGGTCACCCCTCACCCCAGTATACTTTTTTCAGCTATGAAATTTTATAATATTCTACCCCGATTAGGCCCCTGAAATAGCCGCTATGATGGAGCTCAAAAGGGTCTTCTCCTGGGACTGATTATACCACAATCAGGCTACGGAATTGGATACTGTGGACTCTGAAATGGCTGTTGGCAGAGACTTGATGGTCGCCTAAGCGGGCATTGCCACCTGGCGCTGCCCTGTTGCTTCCCGCCAGTTATCACCGCCTTGACCTACCCCTGCGGGAAACAGGCTGACGTGTCATTGAACCCCTTTTGAGGTCTAGCAATCGCCGCTCCTGATTGGAATGCAGCTATTGGCGGCCCCGATCCCCGTCGGAGTCGCCGATACCTGTAGAACTGCGCCAAAAAAGGACTTCTGAGCTATCGTCAAGTCTGAATCGCAGCGAGCACAGCAGCCGCACTTGCCAAGCTGCCCACCTGCTGAACAAAAGACTATTTTGTTGGATGAGCAGCCCAAACATAGTCTATACCGAACATTTTCCTCAGATCCTTATGTGGATGGTTTACCATGGGGTTTGCCATACTCGTTTACCCTATTGTTTACCATATATGGTTTACCTGCCCATAACCATATAATATCCCCCCAAATCGTAGCTGGCAGGGGGGTGAGGGGGGCCTTCTTTGAATCGCTATAAAATGGGCAATGATTTTCTCTCTATAATTCGTTTGGGGAAATGATAATTAGGTGAATAGGTAAAGTTGGGTTGCTAGACGGATACCGCCCGCACTCTTCCTTTCGTTGACCTCGGCTGAAATTCACTTAGAACTAGCGGTCACTGGCATGTTCCTCCAAAATATAGTTATCACAGTTGAACGAGGAGTCGCTTTATGGAAGAGCAATAATGGAAAAGCCAAATCGTGCAGAGCAACCTGAGCCAAAGTCTGCAGCTTGGTTGCCTCAAGGAGAGGCTTATTGAATCACCTCCCACCGGGTTGTTTGGCTACGGTTGTTCTTTGGTTACAATAATCTGTTTTACAGTCAAATATTAAGTGAAAAATCCGCGACGAAATCAGCGACAAACTGAAAACAACGCATTGGCAGCCGATGGTATGTTAGCTTCAAAAGAGGGTTTTGACAATAGACACAAAAGTTCCAATTCACACGTAAAATGACAATTAGGCATATGTAGCCTAGAATTACGAAACCGCTGCTCTACCGCTGAGCCACGCTGGCCTGGTTCCTATATTATATCAAATAATTACAGGGAAACTTTAGTAGATAAACACCAGGGACAACCTCCAATTTGCCTCCTTTTTCCGGGTAGAGCCAGTGATTATTTGCCCCGTTTCTCGTATTCGGGGCAGGAGGTGGCGTTGGGACGGGCTGGATTGTGGCAAGCTCCCCGCCAGTCCCACTTGCAGGAGTCGCACAGGAAAGTGTTCATCCCCAGCGCTTTCTTTATTTTTAGCTTCAAACGGTCGCCAAAACCTGACATTTATATATTACTCCCAAAAATAGTTCTTTCAACCCCCTTCATCCCCCACTCTTTGGGGGGATTGGTAGGTAGGCTGGGGGACACCCCCAAACCCCCGGCAGGAAGTATCCTGCACCTTTTTAGGGGGACTTGTAGCGGCGAGTCTTGCACTCGCCCTGCGGGAGCAACCCCATGCCCCCGCCAAAGGGGTCTCACCCCTTATGGAATCCCCATTTTCATACTTCATGGTGCTGATAACAACACCAGCATGGCGGATATTCTCCCGAAAATGTCTCTTTCAACCCCCTGACCCCCAATCTTGGAGGAATTGGGCACAAGGAAAACTAGACGCCCAGCTCAGCGCGGGTGCGGAAGAAGCGCAGCAGTTCCTCCCGTACGACTATTCCCACAATCCGGCCGTTCTCGAGCACTGGCATCTGATTAACCTCTGCCTCGTCCATGCGGTCCAGCACACTGAGGGCGCTGTCATCAAGCTGGGCTGTCTGCAATTTTGGGGCCGGGGTCATGGCCTGACCCACAGTGACAGAGTCCCACTTTGACTCAGGGACCGCTTTAATATCGTTCATGGTCATGATACCACCCAACTGGTCACCATCGGCGACGAAGAAACAGCGCCGACCTGTGGGCAGAACGTGCACCTGCACCAGTTGCCTCAGGCTTAAGTTGCCAGGTACCAGGGGGCAATCCCGGCTCATCACGTCTCGAGCATTAAAACCCTCCAATGACTGGCGTAGCTCAGCCTGGCGATAGCTGGTTGAGGCAGCGTTGTCCAAGAACCACCCGATGAAGGCCAGCCAAATCCCACTATACCAATCCCCAAAGAGGATGAAGGCCAGGCCCCCCAGAATCATAAGATAAGCCACACCACGTCCGATGCGGGTGGCGATATGAGTGGCACGGCGATAGCTGTGGGTCGTGGCCCATATAATGGAGCGCAGCACACGGCCGCCATCCAGGGGAAAGCCAGGGATCATATTGAAAACAGCCAGCGAAGCGTTGATCACAGCCAACCAGCCCGCCAGGGCAGCAACAGGCTCGATACTGTGCCTGGTGGGCCACCAGATCAGGGCAAAGAGGCCAGCAAGAGTCAGGCTGCATAGCGGGCCAGCTATGGCCATTTTAAACTCAGCAGAGGGAAGGCTGGACTCACGGCCGATGCGGGCCACACCGCCAAATATGAATAGAGTAATGCTTTTGACGGGCACTCCATTGCGTCTGGAGATCAGGCTGTGGGCTAGCTCATGGGTGAGCACTGAGCCAAATAAAAGCAGGCTGGTGGCCACACCCACCACCCAGATTAGCGGCTCAGACCAGTTATATGTGTCCCGGAAATGCAAGGACAGGGAAATGGTGAAAAAGGCGAAAATCAGGAACCAGCTATAGTGCAGCCATATAGGTATGCCAAAGAGCTTACCCAGGCGAATTGATCCGCGCACGTGAATTTACCTCGCAAGAATACTGTAGCTGACTATCACTTCCTTGTCAATGAAAAAGGTCGGTTGAGGAGGATCAAGGTGAGGGCAAGGTGATATACCCGATGAGCTTGTAGGCCAGCTTGGCGGCGACAAAAGCACAGGCGGCCGGCCCTTCCCGGGGGCTCAGCTCCACCAGGTCAAAACTTACCACCCGCCGTCTCTGAGCCACTGCTTTCAGGAGGCGCAGCGCCTCATACCAGCCCATCCCGCCCGGTTGCGGAGTGCCTACTGCAGCCATTATAGAAGGGTCAAACACATCCAGGTCAATGGTGATATAAACTTCCCCAGACAGGCGTGAGACGATTCGGTCTATGGAGTCTGGCGTTAAAAGCGCTTCGTCAGCATAAAAAAGCTCCAGCCCCTTCTCCGAGATGAACTGGTGCTCATCGAGGCTCAAGCTTCGGATGCCCACCTGGACTGCAGGACAAACCTCCAGGATTCGCCTCATAACAGAGGCACTGTTGTAGCCGGTGCCGAGGTACTGGTCACGCAGGTCGGCATGGGCATCGAGCTGCAACACGGAGAGTTGGGGATAGCGCCGGCGGGCTGCCTGGACAGCGCCCACAGTGATGGAATGGTCTCCCCCCAGCATCGCCAGCTTTTTCCCTTTATCCAATAGCTCGCCCACCACCTCCTCGACACGCTGCACCATATGCTCCGGCCCCCCCATAGCGGGTATAACCTCAGTCAGAGTGTGAATACCAACCTGGCAGACCTCACAGCCCAGATCAATATCATATAACTCCAGTTCCTGCGAGGCATCTATGATGGCCTGAGGCCCCTCTCGTGCCCCGGTCTTCCAACTGGTGGTGCCATCGTAAGGTACGGGCAGTACCACTACTTGAGCGGTCTGGAAATCACTATAGATAGGGG
>Ga0209777_10007807_pt1 | contig 11804 bp, 9 predicted proteins | sample FrelakmetHBP12HB_FD_187147 | JGI IMG/M metagenome (GOLD analysis project Ga0209777, IMG submission 187147) | Freshwater lake sediment microbial communities from the University of Notre Dame, USA, for methane emissions studies -HBP12 HB (SPAdes)... | ecosystem: Environmental > Aquatic >... | reverse complement strand
TTGTTATTGATGAGTACGGTGGAACAGCCGGTTTGGTAACATTGGAAGATCTGCTCGAAGAAATTGTCGGCGAACTCCGCGATGAACATGAAACAAATAATGCCGCTGATGGAATTTTACAATTACCGGATGGTTCAATAATATTCGATGGCCGGATGGAAATTGAAAATATTGAAGAACATTTAAATGTCAGCTTGAAAAAAGGCAGATATGAGACGCTGAGCGGTCTGATATTAAACTCGACAAAGAGAATTCCCTTGTCCGGAGAAAAATTTCAAATAGAAGGCTTGGAAATTACCATCGAAAATGCCGATGAGCGCAGTATAAAAAAGGTAAAAATTAAGAAAGTCAAAACAAATAGTCTAAATGAAGAATAAATCCAGAACTAAAAATGATCTCCAATCAAACGCCGGCCGGGAGTTAACGAGGAATGCTGTCTTTTTAGCTGTTTTAAGCGGCCTGTTATTATTTTTATCTTTTCCCAAGTATGGCTCCGGCTGGCTTGCCTGGATCGCTTTTATTCCCCTTTTTTTCGCTCTGCGGAAGGCTGCTTCAATTACACAGGGATTACTTTTAGGTTTCATCACCGGAATTGTCAGCTATGTCGGAATAATTTATTGGATTACATTTGTCATTACTAATTATGGTTACTTGCCTTTATATCTAGGTATTATATTGATGTTGCTTCTGGCTTGCTATCTAAGTGTTTACGTAGCTTTGTTTTCCGGGGGTATTGTCTATTTCCGGGGAAAAGTCGCCCCCTATTTAACGGCGCCGGTTTTGTGGATTTGTTTTGAATATTGTAAATCAATTCTATTGACAGGATTCCCCTGGGAAAATCTTGGATATTCTCAGTATCTGAACTTGTATCTTATTCAAAATTCCGATATTGCCGGCGTCTTTGGTTTGTCTTTTTTAATTGTTATAGTTAACGCCACTATATTTGAAGTTATCGATAAAAGATCCAGGAGAGAGTATGTTTTAGCTTTTGTCGTTTTTCTAATTTTAGCCGGCATTTATATTTACGGATTCTGCAGGTTGGATCAGGTTAATAAAGTGATGCAAAATGCGCAAGGCATGGAAGTTTCGTTAATACAGGGCAACATTGATCAGTCCATAAAATGGAACGAAAATTACCAGAGAGAAACATTAAAGATCTATGAGCAACTTTCCTTGAAAAATGCGCCGGCAAATGGGAGTTTAATTGTCTGGCCGGAAACAGCTGCTCCATTTATTTTTCAGGATATGAATAATTTGCACGATCGGATTACAAATTTGTCGCTGGCGAAGAAAAGTTGGCTATTATTTGGCTCTGTCAGTTCCTTGCAAAAAAAAGACAGTAATGAATATTTCAATAGCGCTTATCTATTGTCACCTTCCGGTGAAATTGAAGGCAAGTATGATAAAGTTCATCTCGTTCCTTATGGGGAATATGTGCCGTTAAGAAATGTTTTCCCTTTTATTAAGAAACTTACTGCCGGGATTGGTGATTTTGGCACAGGAGCGGGATATTATCCTTTGTCTTTGGGTGATAGGAAAATAGGTATTTTAATTTGCTACGAAGCTATCTTGCCTTTTGCCGCGAGAATGTATAAACAAAGGTCTGCCGATTTATTGGTGAATATTACCAATGATGCCTGGTTTGGCACTACCTCAGCGCCTTTTCAGCACTTTTCCATGGCAATTTTTAGAGCCGTGGAAACAAGGCTATATCTGGTGAGAGCTGCCAATACCGGTATTTCCGGAATTATTGATCCGACCGGCAAAACAATTGCAAAAACAAACATTTTTCAAGAAGATACCTTGAAAGGTTATATAAAATTTGTCAGAATACCGACTTTTTATGCTGCATATGGCGATCTTCTAGTGATAGTTTGTTTTGTGCTAATCATCTTTTATTTTTTTTGGAGTTTAAAAGGGAGGGTAAGAAATGCCAACGGAAAATATAAATGTACAAGAAACAGTAAATGATTTGAAAAAAAGAATAAAGTACATAGGGGAATGTCTTTGACGTCCCGGAGATGAAACTAAAAATAAAAGATTTAGAGGGATTATCTTTAATGCAAGACTTTTGGAGTGATCAGGATAAAGCTCGTCAAGTTCTGCAAAAAAAGACGAAACTTACAGAAACATTGGATAAGTGGGAAAGGTTTAATAATGAAATAAACGATGTTGAAAATCTGGGAAGTATCGCGCTGCAGGAAAAGGATGAGCAAGTCCTGCAAGACCTGGCTGCCGAATTAGATCAATTGAATTCTGCCGTTGGTCAGGAAGAACTTAAAATGATGCTTAGCAGTGAACAAGATTCGTTAAATGCCATTATTTCCATTCATGCCGGAGCAGGCGGAACAGAAGCGCAGGATTGGGCGGAAATGTTGTTGCGAATGTATTTACGCTGGACGGAAAAAAAAGGGTTTGTTACGAAAATAATCGATAGTCTTCCGGGAGATGAAGCCGGGATTAAAAGCGTATCCTTTACGGTAGAGGGCGAATATGCCTATGGTTACGCTAAAGCGGAAATCGGCATACACCGGTTGGTTCGTATCTCTCCTTTTGACGCCAGTGCGCGCCGTCATACATCATTCGCCTCCGTTTTTGTTTATCCCGAAGTTGATGATGAAATAAAAATTGAAATTAACGCTGACGATTTGCGCATTGATACTTTTCGCGCCGGCGGTAAGGGTGGTCAGCATGTTAATAAAACCGATTCGGCTGTAAGAATTACTCATGTGCCTACAGGTATAGTCGTGCAATGTCAAAACGAACGTTCTCAGCATCAAAATAAAGCAATGGCCATGAAGTTTTTAAAGTCAAGGCTCTATGAAAAGGAGTTGCAATTAAAGAATGAAAAGATCAATGAAGAAAACAAATTGAAAAAGGATATTGCCTGGGGAAGCCAGATAAGGTCTTACATTTTACATCCGTATAAAATGGTTAAAGATCACCGGACGAATCTGGAAAATAACAATGCCAATAAAGTTCTGGATGGTGATATTGATGATTTCATTCAAGCGTATCTCATGAATGTGACAAATCGTTCTTAACTTACCGTTTTCATGGACGGTTAGTGGATAAGTTAATTTACAGCATGATTGTCTAAGAAGGCTGGCGATCAATTAATTTTGGGAAAAATAAAAACTGTGCTATAAACTAACAATCAATGGCTATTTATCAATGCGGCTATAGAATAAATATTTTTCTTACGCCTGTTTTAAAAAACAAAGGAGTTGTTTAAATGACGAGAATCAAAAGCGATTGTGTTGCTTGGATTATTGTTTTTAGTTTAATTTTTACTCTCCCCTTATTTGGTTGCTCTGAAAATGTAGTTGTTCGAAAACCTGTGACTGTTGCCAGCGCTGAGGTTAAAAAACAAACAATACAAAAAGAACCTTCCCTAATAAAAGAAGCCCCCTCCATAAAAGAAGAAGCTGAACCCGATGATCAAAAAGAAGAAAGTAATTTTTTCAATTTTAATTCAGATAGCAGTCCGGCACGAAAAAATCTAACCAGCGAAGACAAACAGGAAATGATGGAAAAAGCATTAGATTTGCTGGAGGTTGCCGATAAGCTCTGGGAGAAGGGAGATATAGAAAACACATTAAATACGCTAGACGAAGCTTATGCTTTGCTTCTGAATGCTAATGGCGATGTGGCGATTGCCCAGGAAAAAGATGATTTACGTCTTTTAATTTCCAAACGGATTTTAGCTGTTTATTCAGCCAAGAGGACAGTCCTTAAAGGTAAGAATAGTGAAATACCATTAATCATGAATTCTGATGTAGAAAAAGAAATTAGATCTTTTCAAGGTATAGAACGTGATAACTTTATTGCCGCTTATCAGCGTTCCGGGATGTACAGTTCTGCCATTATCAAAGCATTAAAAAAAGCAGGAATTCCGGAAGAGTTATTCTGGCTTCCGCTGGTGGAAAGTTTCTTCAAAATTAACGCTTATTCCCGCGCCCGTGCGCTTGGTTTGTGGCAATTTATTCCGTCAACCGGCTATAAATTCGGTCTGACTCGTGATGAGTGGATTGATGAGCGTATGGATGTGCAAAAATCTACTCAGGCGGCAATTGCTTATTTAAAAGAATTGCACAACATGTTTGGTGACTGGCTTACAGTGCTTGCTGCTTACAATTGTGGAGAGGGAAGGGTCCTCAGAGTTATGTCCAGACAGAATATTAATTACCTTGACAGTTTTTGGGACCTCTACAGACAATTACCCAATGAGACAGCTCGTTATGTTCCCAGATTACTTGCCACTTTACATATAGTCAAAAACCCGCAAAAATATGGATTTGATTTGAGCGCTATAGAAAAACCAATTAACTTCGAGACAGTCAAAGTCAATAAGATAATGAAACTTAAAGATATTGCTGAAAAAATCGATGTATCTGAAGAGATACTAAACTTACTTAATCCGGAATTGAGATATAAGATGACCCCCGATCAGGAGTACGATTTAAAGCTTCCTAAAGAATCTATAGAAAAGTTCAATTTGGTTGCCAATGAAATTTCCCAAAGTGAGAAGCCGCGAATTATTTCTGTCCGGACAGTATTTATAAAACACCGGGTGAGAAAAGGTGAAACGATTACTTCCATCGCCAAAAAGTATAATGTTTCTGATTCAGTGATAATAGCGCATAATAAATTAAGTTCTAAAAAGACGTTGGTTCAGGGCAGAAAGCTGAAAATTCCTATAACGAGGGAAAAGCAATATGCGGCAAGTAGCAGTTCAAGACAAAAAGGTGAAAAGATAAAAATTGCGTCTTCTGGGCAATATAAAGTCAAAAAAGGAGAAACTCTATTAATGATTTCTCGCCGTTTTGCAATTTCATCCGCGCAAATAAAAGAATTAAACAACTTAAAAACGGATAAAATCCGGGTAGGCCAAACATTGAAACTTCCGCAAAAAAAAACCAGCGCTAATTCGGATGATGATAAAGGTAAGGATATAACAAAGTCAGTTAAAAAATAAAAAATAAAAAAGCCGGTATTAGCGGCGACTGATGTGGATAAATTGGGAACGGACAAATATATTGTTACGAAAAATGATAGTTTACACAGCATTGCAAAAAAAAATAATATGAATGTAGCTAAACTCATGGAATTAAATAAAATATCCCTCGATGAAAAACTAGTTTCCGGACAGATATTGATTGTTAAATAGATAAAATGGATAATAAATAAGTTTTATACCCTACAAATTAAGTGAATATTTTGACCTTAAATTTATTTACTTGACAATAAAAATATAAGTTTGATATATTAAATTAATCGCTTGGATCCGAAAGGACTGGGACGAAAGGAAAAGATCAAGAATATTACAAAGCCTTTCGTCATGCGACGGAAGGCTTTTTTTGTTACATAAATGAAAATTATTAAATCAGTAAAAAAAATGCAATCTTATTCCGAAAGCCTCCGGCTACAAGGAAAACGAATAGCATTTGTTCCCACGATGGGATATTTTCACGAAGGTCATCTCGCGCTTATGAAAGAAGCAAAAAAGATGGCCGATTGCGTCGTCGTCAGCATTTATGTAAATCCTACACAGTTTGGTCCTAAGGAAGATTTCTCTAAATATCCACGCGATTTAGATCGTGATTTGAAAATGGCTGAAAGTGTCAATGTGGATGTAATTTTTTATCCGCCGGATGACGAAATATATCCTGCCGATTATCAGACCTATGTTGATGTGGAGAAAGTAACCCAAAACCTGTGTGGAATGTCGCGTCCGGGTCATTTTCGCGGCGTAACCACTATTTGCCTGAAACTATTTAATATCGTTAAGCCGCACATCGCCATTTTTGGCAAGAAAGACTTTCAACAATTTGTTTCCATAAAACGTATGGTTGACGATCTCAATCTCGATCTCCAAATAATAGGACTATCCACAGTGCGCGAGGCAGATGGAATGGCCATGAGTTCCCGTAATAAATACCTCAAAAAAAATGAAAGATTGTCTGCCTTGACTTTATTTGCCTCTCTTAAATTAGCGCAAAAGCTTTATTCCGATGGAGAAAGAAAAGCGTCAGTAATAATAAATGAAGCGAAAAAATTAATTAAAAAAGCCGATTGTACCGATATTGATTATGTTAAAATATGTGAAACTAACACTCTTAAAGATGTTGATGAGATTAAGAGTCAGTCAGTTATAGCGTTGGCTGTAAAAGTTGGCAAAACACGGCTTATTGATAATCACGTTTTTGGCGAAGAGCTAAAAGTATAATATTTATCCTTAAGGAGAAATTAATTACTATGCAAAGATTTATATTAAAATCAAAAATCCATCGCGCTACAGTAACAGATGCCGATTTGCATTATGAAGGCAGTATTTCCATTGATGAAAAGCTAATGGAAGAAGCGGCGATAGTGCCTTATGAAAAAGTTGAAATATACGATGTTGACAATGGCGAGAGATTTTCCACGTACGCCATTAAAGGAAAGCGCAACTCCGGAACGATTTGCCTCAATGGCGCCGCTGCTCGCAAAGTAGCTAAAGGAGATTTAATTATTATTGCTACTTATGTGCTTGTCGAAGATAAAGAAGCAAGAGGATGGAAACCCAAATGTGTATTTGTCGATAGTAAAAATAGAATAAAAAAGTCTAATAAATAGTTAAGTATTACATGATTTATTATCTGGGGAAATACCAAAGGATTTATCCGTCTTTTTCATTTTTTAAAATCAATTGTACAGAAGGAATAAAGTGTTGGACTCATGCAGGCAGATGTGTTATCTACCCCATTCGTATTTCAATGTGATATTATATAAAAAGTATAAGGAGATTCAATAATACAAGTTACTTCCGAAAGTGTAAAGGTAGGTCATCCCGATATAGTTTCCGATTCTATTGCCGCGAACATTATTGCGGAAATATTGAACGAAGAGCATAAAATAGGCATGGATATACATTGCATGCCGCACTGCGGTATTGAAATATTTCTGGGCAAAGGTCTTTGTGTGATCGGCGGTGAAATTTCTACGCGGGTTTATGTCGATATTGAAAAAGTTGCGCGTAAAACAGTTTTGAATATTGGTTACAATGATTCCGTCCTTGGCCTTAACGGAAATTCAATGGGCATACTCAACGCAATTATTCCGCAGTCTCCTGATATTAATATCGGAAGTAGAGCTGATTTAGGCAAACACAAGGAAATCGGAGCGGGGGATCAGGGAATTATTTATGGTTTCGCGTGTGATGAAACGCCCGAATTGCTCCCTCTGCCTTACGTTCTGGTTAACAGAATGATGCGCGCGTTTGAAAACTGCGGCAATCCTGTTTTTGCGCCGGATGGAAAAGGGCAGGTAACAGTGGATTACGATAGCAAATGGCGGCCGCAAAGAGTGGCAACAGTGCTCATGTCCAATGCAATTGACTACAGAATTGTTTCTGCTAAATCCCGTTCTTCAGTTGAAAAACAGGCACGTCAAGTCGCCATGAATTGTTTAGGCGACTGGACTGACGATAAAACAAAATTCCTTTTTAACCCCACGGGCGAATGGCAGGCGATTAATTCATGTTCGGCCGTCGATTCTGGTGTCACGGGACGCAAACTTGTTGTGCAGCTTTATGGCGGTTATCCGGGAGCGCAGCTGGGCGGCGGCGCCATTGTCAATAAAACACCGGAGAAAGTCGACTGTTCGGCGGCTTTCGGTTCCCGATATGTGGCCAAGAATATTGTTGCCGCGGGATTGGCGACAAAGTGTTCCGTGCAACTTGCCTATGCCATAGGTATTGCTCAGCCGATTTCCGTTTACATCAATACATTCGATACGGGAAAAGTTTCTGATGAAAAAATCGCTTCGGTTATAAACAAAATATTTGATTTAACTCCTGAGGGCATGATTAAAAAGTTTGATCTGCTCAATGGTGAAAGATTCAGAAAATTACCCATGACATTCTTTTTGGATATGAGTTATCCTTGGGAAAAAACCGACAAGGTTAAAGAACTTAAAAAGGCATTGGCAGTTAAATAATAATAAAGATTTGTTTTTTATTTATGGACATCAATCCGCTTGGCGTGGTTATATTGATCTTAAGAAATTGGCAAATGAACTTGGAGGAAAAATGGCTTTTCTGGAAATTAATCGGGCTTTAAAATATAAAGTAGCGGATATTTCGCTGGCATCATGGGGGCGAAAAGAAATACAAATAGCGGAAAACGAAATGCCCGGTCTGATGGCTTTACGCAAAAAATATGGACAGAAGAAACCACTAAAAGGGTTAAAGATCATGGGCAGTCTGCACATGACTATCCAGACCGCAATGCTGATAGAAACACTCAAGGAATTAGGAGTTGATCTACGTTGGGCATCCTGCAATATTTTTTCCACACAGGATCACGCGGCGGCGGCGATAGCAAAAAAAGGTTCGGCGGCAGTTTTTGCGTGGAAGGGAGAAACACTCGAAGAATACTGGTGGTGCACTGAACAAGCCCTGACCTGGCCGGATGGCTCTGGTCCGGATTTAATCGTGGATGACGGCGGAGATGCGACGTTATTTATTCATCAAGGAGTAAAAATTGAAATAAATCCTAAACTGCTTAAGGAAAAAACTGACAATAAAGAATTTAAAATTATCCTTTCCCGGTTAGAGAAATCCTGGAGAAGCAATCCGCAGCGCTGGCAGAAAATTGCCGCTAAAATTCGAGGAGTTTCCGAAGAAACAACGACCGGTGTGCATCGCCTTTATCAGATGCAGGCGGTAGGTGAGCTTTTATTTCCGGCAATAAACGTTAACGATTCTGTTACCAAATCAAAATTCGATAATCTTTACGGTTGTCGTGAATCCCTTGTGGACGGAATTAAAAGAGCGACTGATGTAATGGTTGCCGGCAAAGTTGTTGTCGTTTGCGGTTATGGGGATGTCGGTAAAGGCAGCGCTCAATCCATGAGAGGTTTTGGCGCTCGTGTCATTATTACGGAAATTGATCCCATTTGTGCGCTACAGGCTGCAATGGAAGGATATGAAGTTAAAACTCTGGAAGAAGTGGCACCCACCGGTGATATTTTTGTTACCGCTACCGGTTGTTGTGATGTCATTACGGGCAAGCATATGGAAATGATGAAAGATGAAGCTATCGTTTGCAATATCGGCCATTTTGACAGTGAAATCGATATGCACTACTTGGAAACAAATAAGATTTGTAAAAAAGAAAATATGAAACAGCAGGTTGATAAATGGAAGCTCAAGTCCGGGCGCTCCATAATAATATTAGCGGAAGGCCGTCTGGTTAATTTGGGTTGTGCTACCGGTCATCCCAGTTTTGTTATGAGCAACAGCTTTACCAATCAATGTCTGGCGCAAATTGAATTAGCCTCGAAAAAATATAAAGTCGGCGTTTTCACTTTACCAAAAAAATTGGATGAAGAAGTTGCCCGCCTGCATTTGGGAAGATTGGACGCGAAACTAACCAAACTGACAAAGAAACAAGCCCAGTATCTGAACCTGTCTGTTGAGGGACCATTTAAGCCCGAGTATTATCGGTATTAATAACAGTTATAAAATAATATTTAGGTTCGCACTCTATAGAACAGTGTCGCGGCAACGGCGCCGAATAATATATTTGCTGTCCAGGCGGCAAGGAATGCTGGGATTCTTCCTGAAAGCCCCAATGACATGCTCAAAGCATGGACACAAAAATATGAAAATCCGATAAAAATACCTATTCCCACACTTTGCATGATGCCGCCGCTTCGCTCCGAGCGCAAAGAAAATGATACTCCGATGAAAATCATTATTATGATTACAAAGGGAAAAGCAATCTTGCCTTGTAAATAAACAAGGTACCTGGTGACATCGTATCCTTCCGCCTGTATTTTATTAACATATTTTCTGAGTTCGAAGTAACCCATTTTTTCCGCATCTTTTTGCATTACTTTAAAATCGTCAGGTTTTTCTGGGAGATTGATTATTTTTTCTTTAGACCATTCTAAGATGGGAACATTATTATTGTCAAAATGCGTGGTGAGTAAATCATGAAAGACCCAGTTATTTCCTTTCCATTCAGCGCTCTTTGCGTCAATGCGCATTTTTAAAGTAAAATCATTATTCAAGTAGTTTATAGTAATACCGAGCAACGTATCCTTGTTTACGTCAAACATTTTAAAATTATAGATGGCGTCATTACCGCGATACCAAAGTTCGTTTTGTTTAAAATATCCAAGAGACTGTTGTTTTTGAATATCAACCTTTTCAATATGTTCAGTTTTTTGTATTGAAACTGGTGTGATCAACTCCGTAAAATAAAATAAAACCAAAGCCATAAAAGCGGCAAAAATCAAGACCGGGAAGGTAATGCGATAAAGACTGATACCGTTAGCTTTCATTGCGGTAATCTCACTGAATTTGGAAAGCGATCCGTAAGACATTAAGGTGGCCAAAAGTACGGCAGGAGGAATAATAAGAGAAATTATCATAGGAATTGAATACAGGAAAAATGATGCCATTTGCACAATAGTAGCGTTATTGCTGAGAAACATTCTTGTTTTGTTGAAAAAGTCGATAATCAGATAAAGAGCTATAAACGTTATACAGACAACAATTAAAAATCTCAAAAACTCTTTAAGAATGTATTTATCTAGAATTCTCAACGTCTAAACCTCAATTTTTCCAGTTTTACGCATTAAAAAAATATTTGCCGTCTGCCAGAAAGAAATTTCTCTATTGGCCATATAAAGGAGATAAATTCCCAAGAACGCAAAAATAAAATTTGGTGTCCAAACACCAACTTCAGGAGAAAGATGTCCGGTTTCCACCAGGGCTTCGCCGCCTATACGTAATAAGTAATACAAGGAAACAACAATGATACCAACCGCAAAGCCCTGCGATTTTACAGCGCGATGACTTTTTATCCCAAGGGGCAGAGCCAGCAGGCCGAAAAATATGCAGGAAAGGGGGATAGAAAATTTTTTATGTACTTCAATTGCCAGTTCGCGGATAGCTGTTTTATCCATGCCGGGATTTTTCATTTTTTCCAAAAGCTCGGTCATAGTCATTTCTGTACTGGATTTGGAAGATTCGTCAAGGTTCGCAAGCGCGGTGGATAAATCAAGTTTAATGTCGTAGCTGTCAAAATCAATTTTGCGGTAATTCTTTAAATCTGAACTTACCGTATGAATGGAACCGTTTTCCAGTTTCAGCTTTACAGTCATTGATTCAGGATCGGAAACAAGAAAAGCCTTTTTAGCTAGAATTGTATTTTGTTCGCCGATGATGCGGTTATCGGAAACAATAACTCCTTCCATATAATTTTTATCGACAGGAATATTTTCCGCATAAAGAAGAAAACCCTTGAAATCAGAATTAAAAACTTTTTCTTTAATTCCAATGTTGGCATTTTGCTGAGCGATGGTGAAAAGTAAACGCTTGGTAGCAAAATTACTTTGCGGCACAAGAAAATAACCGACGATGATAGTTATAATAAAAGTTATCAATGAAACGATAGCGACAGGATAGTAGATTTGCATCAAACTGATGCCCGAAGTTTTGAGAGCTGTTATTTCGTTATCGGCAGAAAGCCGGCCCATGGCAATGAGAATGGCTATCAAAAGGGCAATCGGAATGGTGAACAGCATAAAAGAAGGTAAAAGAAATAAAATAAGTTTGGCTATCGTAAAAACACTGATACCTTTATTGATCATTAAATCCATGATCTGCAGGATTTTTCCCATGAGCAGGACAAAAGTCAGGATGAACAAAATGATGATGAAAGAAGAAGCAATTTCTCTAAATATATATCGGTTAATGATTTTACGCATATAATTATCAACTTTAATGAGACTCAAACTTTAAAAGCGAA
>Ga0209777_10007806_pt1 | contig 11805 bp, 13 predicted proteins | sample FrelakmetHBP12HB_FD_187147 | JGI IMG/M metagenome (GOLD analysis project Ga0209777, IMG submission 187147) | Freshwater lake sediment microbial communities from the University of Notre Dame, USA, for methane emissions studies -HBP12 HB (SPAdes)... | ecosystem: Environmental > Aquatic >... | reverse complement strand
CCATCCATTTTTTCATGCCGATCCTCCTTGATCGCGGGCAACATGCCCGCAACAGGAATCACCCAATCCACCTTCCTACCCGCAATAATGGACGTGTCGGACCACTAGTCTGTCTTGTACATTGCAGAGAGTTCCTCCCGCCACCGGGAGGCGAGCTCCGTCCGGTTCCATGATTCATAGAGGTCGATGATACGCTGCAGAGCTTGCTGCTTGCGCTTTTGTGCCACTTGCGGCTGATCTCTTAACCCTTCGTAACCGCGAATCAATAAGGGTTCCGCGTCGGCGAATTTACCTTGCCCTGTTAATGCAGCGCCCAAGGTGCTCATTGAACCAAACCTCTGCCAGTGTCCTTCCGGCAGGGTTGCCTCACGAATAGCGAGCGATTCGCGCAGCAGAGGCTCGGCCTCGTCAAATGCTTTCCTGGCCGACAGAACCAATCCAAGGCCAGCCGTGACATTTCCGATATCGGAATGCCCTTCGGGGAGAGTCTTGCGCCATATAGCGAGCGCTTCGCGATACAGAGGCTCGGCTTCGGGATTACCGTTCTCGTATAAGAGAAAAGCGAGGTTATTCAGGCTTTGGGCGACGCCGGGGTGTTCCGATCCCAGCAGCTTGCGGCGCATGTCCAGCGCCTCGCGGAGCAACGCCTCGGCTTCCGATCGGTTGCCACGCTGCCGAAGAAGGTTGGCGAGATTATTCAGGCCGTCCGCGACAAGGGGATGAGGTCCGCCGAGGAGCTTTCGTCGCATGGCCAGCGCCTCGCGAAAGATGGGTTCAGCGCCTTCGAGATCCCCCTTGTCCTGGAGCAAGAGCGCCAGGCTGTTCAAGCTTTGTGCCACGTCGAGATGTTCAGCGCCCAGGAGTTCGCGGCGAACGGCCAAGGCATTTCGATAAAGCGGCTCCGCTTCTTCATATTCATGTTGGATTCGCAATGCGGCACCCAGGCCTTGCATGGTGGAAGCCACATCGATGTGCTTGTCGCCATGCAGCCGGCGTTGGATGACCAGAGCCTCACGGAGCAGCGATTCTTCCTCCGTATGGCGGCCCTGCAGATTGAGCAGCAACGCCAGGTTGGTAAGGCTGGCGGCAATCTCCTGCTGGTGGTCGGCAGGGAGTCTCTTCCGAATGTCCAAGCCAGCACGGAGCTGCGGTTCGGCCTCTTCATAACGGCCGATCGCCAGGTACGTTGTACCGATGGTGGTCCGCAGATCAGCCTCGATGTCCGGTTGGTCCTTAAGGAGACCCGAGTCAATCTTGACCGCGGCCTCGTCTAGCGCCTGGCGAATCGTGACCTCTCGCCCCAGCGCCTTGGCCGGGTCGACCGACGACAGCATCTCTTGCAGGAAGTTGCTGACCGCAGCAGCCTTCGCGAGGGAACGCAGCGATTCCTCGGAGCGCCGCAAGGCCACCCGTTCGGCCTCTGTGGCTCGGAGGAGCTCCACGCCGATACCGATGATTCCGAGGATCAGGGTGACGAAAACGGCTGCGACTCCTCCCACGATCGCTTTATTTCGCTTCGCAAACTTGCGGATTTGGTAAGCGCGGCTGGCGGGCCGGGCGACGATGGGCTCATCCTGCAGGAACCGGCGTATGTCGTCGCCCAATTCCATCGCGGATTGATATCGGCGGTCCCTTTCCTTGGCCAGCGCCTTGGCGACGATGGTTTCAACATCGCCGCGAAGTGCGGAGTCGAAGGAACTCAGACGCGAGGGCTCTTGCTCACGAATCACACTTCCCGCCTCGGCGATCGAGTGATCCCGCAAGTCATAGGGCAATCTCCCCGCGAGCATCTCGTACAAAATGACGCCCAGTGCATACACGTCGGACCGCACATCCAGTTCGTCCGGTCGGCCGGCGACTTGCTCAGGACTCATGTATGACAGGGTTCCGATCAGTTGACCGACTTCGGTGTGCATGGTGAGGAGTTGAACATCGGAATGGACCGCCCGGGCAACGCCGAAATCCAGGATTTTTGGATGACGCCCCAGACCGCCCGTCTCCTCCACGAGAACATTCCCCGGTTTCAGGTCGCGATGAATCACCCCCTTCTGGTGGGCATGGTGGACAGCGTCGCAGATTTCGGACATCAAGCCCAATCGTTGACGAACCGTCAGATGGTGATGCTTGACGAAATCCATCAGCGGCAGCCCCTGAATGTACTCCATGGCAAAGAACGGCACGGGTCCGCCGCCGTCATCATGCGTTCCCGCTTCGTAGATTTGCGCGATGCCCGGATGCTGGAGTTGACCAAGAACCTGCACCTCGAATTCAAACCGCCGCAGGACGGATTCCGAGGCCATGGCAAAGCGAATGATCTTCAAGGCCACCCTACGCCGGGGGTGATCCTGTTCGGCCTCATAGACCGAACCCATGCCGCCCTCGCCGATTCTGCGCAGCAGGCGAAAGCGACCGATCCGAACCGGCATCGTGATCTCGGATTGCGTTTGGGCCGCGCCTTCAAGAAAGCGGCTGTGCACACCCTTATCAGAATCCAACAGCCTCTCGACTTCGAGTCGCAGGGTGGCGTTGGTGCCGCAGCGCTCGGCGAGAAATCGTTCGCGCTCCTCGCCGAGAAGTTCGCTCGCCTCCTGAAAGAGTTGCTTGACAGCCTGGGGCCGGTCAGCGTTCACGGGGTTTCACTCCGCTGATTCCACGTAGTCAGAGTTGAGCGCCTGACGGAGCCAGGCGCGGGCAAAGCGCCAATCGCGCTCCACGGTCCGAAGCGGTGCGGCGATGGCGCTGGCTGTTTCCTCATTGGTCATTCCCGCGAAGAACCTCAGCATGACAATGCGATGTTCCCAGGGATACTCCGACTCAAAGCGCTTGAGCGCCTCGTCGAGCGCCAACAAGTCTTCGCCCGGAGCATCGACCGCCACGACGAGATTGTCGAGGTCTACGCGCTGCCGCCCGCCGCCGCGTTTGATCCGGCCCTTGGCCCGGGCCCGCTCGACAAGAATGTCGCGCATGGCCCGGCTGGCGGCAAAGAAGAAGTGTCCCCGGTTTTCCCAAGCCTGCTTGTCGCGTCCGACCAAACGCACGAACGCTTCATGGACCAGGGCCGTGGGCTGCAGGGTCTGTCCGGGCGGGGTGCGAGCCATCCAGGCTTTGGCCAGGTTGCGGAGCTCCTCATAAACGACGCGGAGCAGGTCCGCGGCTGCCTGGTGGTCGCCATCGGCGGCGGTTTTCAGGAGGCGGGTCACGTTTTCGGGGGCGGCATCCATGATAAGAAAATCCGAGCCGATTTGGCGGGCGCGTCCCGCCGACGTCGGCTTATCTATCGTTCGGGTAAGCGGCTTTGCAACGACAGGTCCTCGGCGACGTCAGTGCATATTGTACACGTCGGCTTGGCGGTCGCATCTTCCCGCAACCGCCGGGAGCAAACGAAACGGAGGCATTACATGGGCAGGTTGATTTTATGGGTAGTTGCAGTGGTTGGGGCCGGTTCTGTATCAGCGTTCGGGCAGCAAGTGGAGTCCTTCACCTATCAGGGCCAATTGAAGCAGCAGGGGTTGCCGCTGACCGAGTTGGTTGATATGAGATTCACGCTCTTTGATTCCGAGATCGCCGTGAATCCTGTTGCTGGCCCCATTATTCTAGATGGGCAGACTTCGAATCTAGCGGCCGTTCCGGTCGCCAACGGTTTGTTTACCGTCGAACTTGATTTCGGAGCCGGTGCACTACAGCAGGGGCAGTGGTTGGAGGTGCAGGTTCGGTCACCGCACGATCCCACGGATGCCGGAATCTACACTCCGCTCACGCCGCGACAACGGCTAACGGCAGCGCCGTTCGCGTTGAGTGTGCCTGGTTTAGCCCCGACCGTCACCGGGTTTGAAGTATCCGGTGACGTCCACGCACTGGGCCAAATCGCCGCCAGTGCGTATACCAGCAACAGTCCGCTCATCTTCAAAGTGAATCCGCTGGATATGGAGTGCGCCCGATTCGACGACGTACACTGCTACTTGGGATTGGGAACGACGACACCCCAAGCCAGACTGCATGTCGGCGGCGTCGCTGGCGTCGACGGAATCATGTTTCCGGACGGCTCCATGCAAACCACCGCGGCGGGCCTGGGCGGAAACGACGGGTTCTGGTCCCCAAGCGGCACCAACATTTTCAATAACAATGGGGGCAACGTCGGCATCGGCACGACGGCGCCGGCCGCGAAGCTGGATATTGCCGCGTCCGGGGAGGGAGCGGAATTGCTTCGCTTCAGCACGGAACGTCCATGGGTCTTTCGCCAGGTCTATACGGGGCCGTCGGCCAGTCTCCGACTTTTCTCCACCACAGGGCAAAAGCGGTTTGAAATTACAGCCAGCGACCTGACGAACGTCGCCACGTTCTTGGCGGACAGTGTCAACTCGCGCGTGGGCATAGGCACCACGGCGCCTGCTTCGAAACTGGACATTGCGGCGTCAGGAGACGGTGCGGAACTGCTTCGTTTCAGCACTGAACGCCCTTGGGTGTTCCGCCAGATCCGCACGGGACCTTCTGCTGGTCTCCAACTCCTCTCCACCGTCGGTCTAAAAGCGTTTGAAATCACAGCGAACGATGGGAATAACGTCGCCACGTTTGTCGCTGACTCCGGCTCATCACGGGTGGGCATCGGAACCACCAACCCGACGAGCCGGCTCGACGTCGTTAGCTATACCGGCGATGCCGTCCACGCGACGCACGTCGGATCAGCCCTGACCGCTGCAGTGTCCGGCGTGTCCTTGACAGTCAACGGAAACGGGCTCAGCGGCCGGGCCGATATCGGAAACGGTGCATACGGCGTCTGGGGTCAAGCTGCCAACGGAATCGGCGGATATTTCACCGGAGGAACTTATGCCTTGGTCGCCGACGGACGGGCCAAGGTGGGCCTTCTCGAAATCTCCGGCGCGGATGTGGCCGAGAAGTTCCTGTGCGGCGACGAAAACGTCGAGCCTGGGACGGTCATGGAGATCGATCCCGAACATCCCGGACAACTCCGCACAGCCCGCGAAGCCTATAGCTCGCGCGTGGCGGGCGTCGTGAGCGGCGCCGGCGACATCCCGATTGGGGCCGTGCTCGGCAACTTGCCAGGCCATGAGAACGCCCCACCGATCGCCCTTTCCGGCCGCGTGTGGGTACGTTGCGACGCCACCCAAGCGGCGATTGCACCGGGTGACATGTTGACCAGTTCCGGTACGCCGGGTCATGCCATGAAGGCCGCAGACAAGGCGCGAGGCTACGGCGCAATCTTGGGCAAATCTATGTCTTCACTCGCCCAAGGTGAGCGCGGTCTGGTCCTCGTCCTGGTGAATCTACAGTAAGGAACCGTGGGCGTTCCCTCGCAGAGGAGTTTGAACCATGAATCTTGAACCATCCACTCGCGGATTATTTCGAGTCGCGTTGTGTGCACCTCTGCTCGCCATGCTTTTCACGGCACGGGGGCTGGGCGCTGACGTCGTCGAGGAATTGCAAAAACCGCCCACAAATGCGGAGACTGCCGCCGTCCTCAGCGAATTCACTCAGAATCCCAATGCCGCGGAAGCCCATGCCAACAACGCCGTGGTGTACGGCGCGTGGAACGGTCCCGCGCTGATCGACGGCATTCCGCCAGGATTCAAAGTCATTGGCGGCGACATTGTCGTGCCGGAGGCATTCGGCGAGGGCGGTGTGGCGGCCACATACAACACGAATCTCTGGCCGGACGGCATCATTCCTTACGAATTCGATCCCAACGTCACACCAGCCAACGCTGCCGCCATGCTGGTCGCCATGACGTGGTGGGAGAACGTTGCCGCCGTGGACTTCGTACCCCGCGGAGGCGTGGTCGGCGTCATCAGCTATGTGCACATTCAGAACAGTACGGGCAACAATTCCGCCGTAGGAATGGTCAACGGAATCCAGTTCATCAACATCTTTAACTGGAATACGACGGCGATCATGGCCCATGAACTGGGACACGCCCTGGGGTATTGGCACGAGCAATCGCGACTCGATAGCAGTATCTATGTGACGATCAACTACGCAAATGTATGCCAAAACTGCTGTTCAGGGGGACCCTGTAACTCCCAGTTCCAGCAGGAACCCACGTCGGATCACTATGGTCCGTACGACTTTGACTCGGTCATGCAATATGGCCGATGTTCCTTTTCCACGAACGCCGCTGCGTGCAACGCGAGCTGCCCCAGCGCGGTTGGCGAGACTCTGGTCGTCAATCCACCATACTTTAGCACATGGCACTGTGCCGTCGGACAACGCACGCACCTGAGTTACTGGGACACATTGGTGATGTCGTTCATGTACGCCCGCGCGGACTGGCGCTTCCAGCGGAGCAGTCTCGGCAATGATCTCTTTTTTCCCGGCGACTTCTTTTTGCCGTATTCATCCTTCTCGAAGGGATACGACGACACGCCGCCGGGGGGTACCCTGTGGATTCTGGAACCCTCGACCTTCGCCGTCGGTCCAGTGCTCGATAAGCCTATGACCATCGGCGCGCCCCTGGGCGGCGTGACGTTGACGCGATGACCGGCAGGTTCCCGACGCAAGCCCGCCCGTGAGCGGAGGCGTGATCGGAAATTGATTTGGCTACCAGAACTGATAGGTGTTTGACATGAATAGGAATGGATTTACAAGTGTAATGCTGTGTTTGGCGGTGACAGCGGTGATGGGGCAAGAGTTCGATCTGTCGTGGCATTCCATCGACGGCGGAGGAGTGATGCGCAGCACTGGCGGCGACTTCGAGCTATCAGGCACGATCGGCCAGCCGGACGCGGGCGCGCTGACCGGAGGCGATTTCAAGTTGAGCGGCGGCTTCTGGTTCGAACTTGCCCCGACGGACTGCAACGCCGATGGAATCGTCGACTTGCTCGACCACGATTCGCTCACACGTTGCCTAACCGGGCCCGGCGGCGGCGTTCCTGACGGATGCCAATGTTTCGACGTGGATCGCAGCGGCGCCATAGATCTGCGGGACTTTGCAGCAGCGCAATCCGCGCATAACGGCTCATAAGCACTATGTCGCCAACGCTTATCGTCCGGGGTAACCTCGACCCGTCGTCGCGCTGGTATCGCGCGGCTGCCGAGTGCCAGTTGGCCTCGGCGGCCAGCGTCCTTACAAGATGGGCCGAGCGGCACCCGAAAGATATCGTCGAGGCGACGTCGCCCCAGGCTTCTGTGGGACAAACAAAAGACCGCTTTGAAGAAGTGGTGTACAAATAACGGACAAAGCCGCTCCGCTTGGACAAAGCTCTACTTCTTTCTCGTATCGCGAAAAATGGGCGATTCGGCCAGTGTAAAAACCACGAGTTCTTCACCGCTTACCGTACTAATGTCGTGGTGCAGGCTCACCACCTTGACGCCAGTGACCTCCAAAATCATCGATTCCAGGACCGGCCGTGCCGTCTCGACCAATTGAGTTCTTACTTGTTTGAGCAGGTCCATGCCCTTTTCGGCCGGGAGCGATTTTACGAGCTGCTGTTCGGCTGCGGTCAGGACGCCCTGGAGGCGGACTACGAGAAGATCATCGATCAGATGAGCTTGAATATCCTTGGGGCCTCGGCCCATGTACTCCTGCTCAAAACGGGTGATCCCTTCGCAAGTTGCGGCTTCGATTTCTCCCTGTGTCTTCATCGTCACCTCGTAACTAATCTGACCCCCAGCGGGCGGCGAAAACCAGCTTGGAGCGACGGAAAACGACCCATCCGCCTCGTTGCGATCGTATAAACACGGCACCAAGCGCGAAAATAAAAATAATATCGTGGTTTTTTCGGCTCCGCCGATGTATACTATAGGCAGCCAGCGGAGCTGTCGTGAATCCTACGTCGGCTCCGGGCAAGGCTTGAGTACAAGTTATCGGATGACTAGCTAAAGGGCAACCCGGCCGTGCCGGGGGGCTCGTTACAGAGTAAGCCGACGTGGTTGAGCACCTTCAGGGTGTTTGGCCGCGTCGGCTTTTTTGCTCGCGGTGACGCGGGACGACTGCAACTACGCAGGGACGAACGCGATGATTAAGTCCAGTTCGACTATGGCCCAGCAGATCGCTGAGGCGGCAAGCGCTTTTGAGCAGCAGCGGACGGGCCAGTTGCCCAAGTCTGTGACCGTGGTACTGAGCGAGAACACGCTGGTGATCACGCTGCACGGGGCCTTGTCACCGGCCGAGAAGGCTCTGGCCAAAAGCCCGAAAGGTGCCGCTCAGGTGCAGGAGTTTCATCGACAGCTATTCACCAACGCCTCCGACTCGCTCCGGCAGGATATCAAGAGAATCACCGGGGTCGAGGTACGTGAGGCCACCGCCGAAGTTGAGCCGGCTACCGGCACTGTGGTCGGGGTTTTTACGAGCGGCACCACCGTGCAGGTGTACCTGCTCGCCCATGGCGTGCCAACGGAAACATGGAGCGGGAACGGACATAACGGTCATTGATGAGAATGGAGGCTCAATCATGTTGGTCTTGTCGAGGAAGAACCAGGAATCCGTGGTCGTCGGCGCCGACGATGGCCTCGGGAGTACGGTGAAAGTCACGGTGCTCGAGATTGGTCGCGGGAGCGTGAGGCTCGGATTTGAGGCTAATAGAGACGTTCCCGTTTACAGGGAAGAAGTGTGGGAACGGATCTGCACCAGCCGTCCGCGAGACCCTCCGGCCGGCGGTTTTGATCGGATGCGATGGCACAACGCAAATGGAAAGGCGACGGTGCTTTCCGGAAAGGGAAGGAGCCTGAAATCCGTTGGGGGTCGGGTATGAGGGAAGCGAGGACAGCGATGGGCAAGACGAGCGCCGAGCCACGAATTCACCTTTGGTTCGCTTTGGCGGACGCGGAGCACTGTCGACTGTTCCGCAGCAGCGTGACGGAACGCGGCACGCAGCACGTTGAAGAGCAAGATGCGCTTGAGAACACGCTACCAGAGCAGGAACACGCGCGGCCGATGGCCCAGAGCGGCACGACGCACCACGTCGAGGAGAAAGAGCGACGGTTCGCGGGTGAGATCGTGGAGTGGCTGCGGAATAAAGCTAGAGAGCACGAGATCGACCGTTTGATGATCTTCGCTCCAGCTCGCGTGCTCGGCGCGATCCGGAAGGTCCCGCTCGGATCGCTGAAGGGGCATCTTGAGGAACTCCAGGGCGATCTGATGCGACTGGAGGCAGGTCAATTGGCGGAACATCCAATGATCCGCGAGTTGGTGCAGAGGGCGAACGAGCTATGAATAAGAGGCCTTGGGGGCCGTAGTCGAATTCTCTGATGACGATTGGTGTTGGATAGAACAGAAGGAGCGACACAAATGAAGTTCATCCATTTTCTTGCGGCAGTTCTGGTTATGGCTGGTGCGCTGAATTGGGGTCTGGTCGGGCTGTTCCGGTTCGACATTGTGCCTGCGGTGCTCGGCGACGCGACGGTGCTAAGCCGACTGGTTTACATTGCGGTCGGCGCGGCCGGCGTGTTCCAGGTCTTGCGATGGAACGCGATTCCGCAGCGCGCCTAAACACGCGTGACGGCGGTTCCGTGGAGAACTGTCCGTACGCATGACTTCCGGTCGCCCGACCGATGAGAGGCCTGGCCAATTGTATGAATCGAAGCAAGAAGGTTTCCCGTGTTGATCTGGCCTGGTGCCAACGACATCGACGGTATGTATGCCTGGACTGTCGCACTATACGTCCCGTATGACACCTCCTCGGGTGACTCATGCTGGGTGCGGCAGTATCTGGGATGTTACGAACAGGCGATCTCCGTCCCGACTAAGACGGGCATGGGGTTCGTGCCGGCCAGAATACACCGGTTTCATGCGACATGATTCACGCGTGTCTGTGCTACTTAGTTACGGCCCACCTTGCCGCAGGCGACGAGTTGCGACCCCTGTTTCGCGCGATCCGGATCGCGGAGACATCCGGCATGGCCGCGCCAGATCGCGCAGTCGGTGACAAAGGCCGGTCCATCGGTCCGTATCAGATTACACGCGCGTATTGGGCGGACAGTGGAATTGGCGGGGAGTGGACGCGCTGTCGAGGTCCTGCTTATTCGGAAGCGGTGATGTCGGCGTACTGGAAACGGCATTGCCCAGATGCCCTGCGGCGGCGGGACACCCAAATACTGGCTCGCATCCACAATGGCGGTCCGAATGGTCAAACGAAACGCGCGACATGGGCGTATTGGCAGAAAGTCAGGAAAAACTTGGTGAACACAATGAGCCCGACGCCGCGAGGATCATGAGAAAGTAGGATCCAGTATCAGCTTGGCAAACACGCGGGGGGCGGATCGTGTTCGCGCCTCGTAGGTCGCCAGAATCATTGGAGTGTACTCTTGAAAAAGATCCATGTTGGCAATTTATCGTTTGAAACCACGGAGCAGGGAATGGGGGCAGCGTTTACCGTATTTGGGGCGGTGCAAAGCGTATCTATTGTCCGCGACCGCCAAACCGGCGAGCCGCGGGGGTTTGGGTTCGTCGAGATGGAGTCCTCTGACCAAGCCGACGCGGCGATCTCGGCGTTGAATGGGACTCAGCTCGACGGCCACACCGTGGCGGTCAACGAAGCGCATTCTCGTGGCACCAAGCGGCTGATCGGAATGTCCTAGCCGCTGTCGCCGTTGGAGGGGCGACAAGAGGCCGGTTCTTCGACAGCGGCTGACGGTAGCTTATTAAGAAACCCTCGATCCAAGAATCGGATCTGCGGCTTGTGTTATGATGATGAGAAGTGTTTATACTGGAGGACCATTGAATGTTTACCGTGACTGATGCTGCAGGCGTTTGCCTGGCAGAGAGGCTTGTCGAAAAGGATGCAGAGGAGGATGTCGCTCTGCGATTCGTCCGCCAACGAGAGCGCCGAGGCTGGACTCTGGAACTGGACAAGCCCCGTCCAGCCGACATCACGTTTTTGAATGAGGGCCGGATCGTGCTGGTGCTCGACGAGCGGTCATCGCATCTGCTCAGGAACAAGATGCTCGACACCCGGGAGACTGAGATGGGCCCAAGATTGCGGTTGCGCGGCGCGTGATCGTCAACCACGGATGCGGGGAGGAGCAAACGAAACCATCACGATGAGGTGTAAGATTTCCAATCGCTTGTATCTGATCAATCCCCGTAATCCCTTGGTATGCTCGACGCAGGTCAAGGAAAGCCGCTGGAATCGCTACCGTGTCTGGAAGCCACTGGGGCTGGCCACCGTAGCGGCTCTGACTCCACCGGACTGGGATATCACGATCTTCGACGAGAATATTCGCGTGCCGGACTACGGGGCCCTGTCGCGCCCGGACCTCGTGGGGATTACCGCGTTTACCTCGCAGGCGCCCCGCGCTTACGAGGTGGCGGCTGAGTTCTGCAACCGGGGCGTGCCGGTAATTATGGGCGGCATTCATGCCACCATGCGTCCGGAAGAGGCCCTGGCCCGCGTGGACTCGGTCGTAACCGGCGAGGCCGAGCGAATTTGGGCTCAGGTACTGGCCGACGCCCGGCATGGTGCCCTGCAGCCGCGGTACGCGGGCGTACATGCGGACACAGACGAGATTCCGCTGGCCCGGCATGACCTGTTGAACGGCGATTACGCTCTTGGGGCGATTCAAACCACGCGTGGCTGTCCACTAAATTGCAGCTTCTGCAGCGTGACGGCCTTCAATGGATTTCGCTACCGCCAGCGGTCCATTGAAGCTGTTGTGCGGGAATTCGCCGCGATTCGGGAGAAGTTTGTTCTCGTCGTCGACGACAATCTGATCGGCACGAGTTACAGCCACATCGCCCGCACGAAGGAGCTGTTTCGGGCAATGATCCGGGCGAAACTGCGCAAGCGGTGGATTGGCCAAGTGACCATCAACATGGCCGACGACGAGGAATTACTGACGCTGGCGGCAGAGTCC
>Ga0209777_10007805_pt1 | contig 11805 bp, 14 predicted proteins | sample FrelakmetHBP12HB_FD_187147 | JGI IMG/M metagenome (GOLD analysis project Ga0209777, IMG submission 187147) | Freshwater lake sediment microbial communities from the University of Notre Dame, USA, for methane emissions studies -HBP12 HB (SPAdes)... | ecosystem: Environmental > Aquatic >... | reverse complement strand
CCGGTTCAGGCACATCCTGCTTCTTCATCCCCTTTAAATCAGATAGAGCTTTCCTGACCTCAGATTTTTGAATCTGTAAACGACCAGGTTTGTTTTCCCAGATGGAGATAATATTTACGCAGACACCAAGCTGCTTTGCTAACTGCGTTTGAGAAATACCAAGACGACCACGGAGACTTCTGACCTGTTGGCCTGTGATGCGGAAATTATCCTCTTTCAGTTTAGTGGCATTATCATGAACCGGCCCATGGATTTTGTTCTGCAGAGCGGCAAGTCTTTTGTTTTCTTTTTCAAGGGCGGCGATTCGCTGCTTGTGCTCATAGACGAGCTTTTTGAGAGCAGCGTTTGAAACCTTGAGAGGAGTGAGTGTCAAATTGATTTCCCTGCGGGCTACCCGTTTGATTTCATCCTTCAGGACATTGGCAATGTTGGGCATGGTTGTCTCCTTTATTGATTTAAAGGTATGTAAAAATAATGAAACATACGGTTGTCTTACAACTGCTCCATCTTTTTCTTCATTACCGGACTGACCTTGAATCTCAAAACCCTGCGACCGGATATTTCCAGTTGTTCACCTGTATGGGGATTGCGACCACGTCGCACGTTTTTTTCTTTAACATTAAACGCCCCCAGCCCAGCTATCTTCACCTGTTCGCCGGATTCAAGGGTAGCCCGCATTAATTCAAAAATAGATTCGATGAGCTGGGCACATTCCTTATTTAAAAGGCCTGTTTTTTCATTCAGTGCGCTCGTAAGGTCAGCTTTGGTCATGCAGATATAAATCTCCCGTTATTGAACATTGCTTCTTTCATAAATCCTCTTTGCTGATTTATGCCTGCTGTTTTTCTCGCATTTCATAAACATACATCGTCGAACCAATAACCGCCGCTGGGCCTACGATGATATTCAACACGGGGATTGTTAAGCCTATCATGGTGACTGCGCCAAAACCCAACGCACCTAAACGTACAGTTTTAAGAAATTGCTTTTGGTCAACAAACAGTAACCCCTCATTTTCCAACGGGTATGCCATAAATTCCATGGCCAGACACCAAGCACCGAACAATGACAAGAGAAATGGTGCAATAATATTAATCACAGGGATAAAAAGCAGAAGAAACAACGGCAATATGCGCTTGACGATATAAAGCACCCGTTTTAATTCAGCAGCAATGACCCGAGAGAAGGGCTCTTCAACAATTTGCGCTTTGCCGCTTATGATGCCCTGAGTTTTAGCGGACAGGAGCCCATAAAAAGGCGAGGCTATCACATTCGCAAATATCGTAAAGGTAAAAAAACCCACGAGGAAAAAAATGATAAAAAACAAGGGCCACAGTATCCAGTTTAACCACTGCAATGATGTTGGAATAAGCTGCGTAATAATTTTATCAACGTAATAATAACCCAAGGCTAATGCAACGCCATACAGTACGATATTGATGAGAATTGGAATAAGAATAAAGGTGCGCAGTTTCGGGTTGCTCAATAACTTGAACCCTTTAAATAAAAAACCAGCAGCGATAAGCGGATTATTAGCTTTGTTCATCAATACCATTTCAGCCCACTGAACCTTGTCGAATAGCTTAATTTAATTGATTAATTACGGCCCCGTAATTTTGAAAGCAATCTGAGTATTTCAATGTAAAGCCACACAAGCGTTACTATTAGGCCAAAGGCTGCATACCACTCCATATACTTTGGAGCACCGGCCTGCGCCCCATTTTCAATAAAGTCAAAATCAAGTACCAGATTCAAGGCGGCTATCACAACCACAAACAGGCTAAAACCTATGCCGATAACGCCACTGCCATGAATCATGGGTATCTGTACGCCAAAGAAACCAAGTACCATGGTGACAAGGTAGACAACTGCAATACCACCTGTTGCCGCCACTACGCCCATTTTGAAATTCTCTGTTACCTTAATCAGTCCGGATTTATACGCCATTAACAGGCAAAAAAGCGTCCCAAAGGTAAGGCCGACAGCTTGTATGACAATGCCAGGGAATTTTAATTCAAAGATAGAGGATATCCCTCCAAGAAACAAACCTTCAAGTGCAGCATATAAAGGTGCAGTTACCGGAGACCATGTCTTTTTAAAGACAGTTACGAGTGCTACAATAAAACCGCCAATGGCACCTATCGCTATCCATATACCGACTGAGGCGGGGGTGCCGGTCTCAAAAAACTTATTCCATGTCCAAAAGGAAGTAAGCAACAGTGCGCATAAAAGCCATGCTGTTTTATTGACCGTACCTTGAATGGTCATTACATTTGTTCTGTCGCCAGTATAGTCAAGACCTTCAAATGTTTTGGAATTTAAAGCGGGGTTTGCCGTTCTCAACATAAAGACTCCTCCCAGATGGTTTAATTTTACAATGGTTGTTAAATGTAATTTTTACGCTGGCTTTTTCTTATAGACGTTCAACCCGACTTTTGCCTCTTCATTATCAGAAATTGATACATTGCCTTCTGTCGATGCAATGATGATTGTCTTGCCAGATGAGGATGGGCCAAAATCTTTTGTTAAATCGACCTTGATTGTAAGTATGTTGCCATCAACAGTCATTTCAACATTTTTCATAAGTTGTTCCCCTATCCTGTGTGCTGAGGTTGTTTTTGTAGGGCGAGTATAACAGAATCAAGGTCTCGCATGCCAATCTTATTATAAACCACTCTGTATCAAGGCGCATTGCCCTCAGAGCCTGACACAGTGTTGCTATGGGGGCAACTTAATAGGCTTTTATTTCAACAGCATTAAAAATAACTAATGCTGTTTTAACCGCCTGTTAATTATTCACATGGTATATTCTATTCAGAATCACGAAAGACATTGAGCAACAAAAAAACCGTTATTTAACCTGATAGTGCAGGGAGTGTGTTCCCCCCCCCTTTTTCATGCTCCCTGCACAACTCAGAAACATAAAAAGGATTGTTGCAAAGCAGAAAAAGCACAAAATTTCCAGGGTGTGTTTGCCCCCTTTTTATACTCGATGAACGATTCAGAAACCTAAAGTGAAAGGATTGTTACAGAGTAAAAAGTTTCCTCATAGACGTGCAGGGAGAGTGTTCCCCCCCCCTTTCATTCTCCCTGCACACTCCCTCTTTCAAAATATTTTCACATTCCCGAAAAACTTTATATAGTTTAAAGGCTCATTAAACACGGCGTGGTTTCTGAATCGGTTTGATGAAGGCAAATACAGTCAAATCCCTGACTTATATTTAAAATTTGGTAAATGAATAACTGATTGAAACCCACGTAACGCATTGTATGAAAAAACGCCTAACAAATCTGCTGCAAGCAACTTTTTTGTTCCTCCTTAGCTGCTGTACGGTTTTTGTACTGTATGGCGGAAACCGCATTTTCTCTTCTATCTCATTGCACACGCAAGGAACCGAACAGTGCAGCAGGGACGCACAACACGATAATGTTTTTTTTAGTACTGCCGGTTCCCGCCTTAGCCAGTATCTTATCAATACGCTTGTAATTAATTCAAATTTTAACACCCTCCAGATACATAAAATTATAATCTCCCGCACTATTCTCCTGCCTGACGCAGCACGCCAAGTCTTCTCGTACAGCTCTAACACACCTCGTGCGCCCCCTATCTGTTAAAACATCCACCAAAAAGATTCTATTTTAACTGCTGAACATGCATGCATTTTCTGTTTGCTGTCAGATTATCTACGATAGAGAGCTATGTTCAAAAAATTCAATTTTGACAGCAATATATTTATGCAAAAAATTTCAACCTGAAAAACAGGGGACATTAATATGAATTCACAGGATATTGTTACGTATATTTTTATCGGAATAGCTATTATAGCCGTTGCTTATCTTAATTGGTCGGGTCGAAAAGGACAGAGCAGCACTGAGGAACCTACGGAACCCAAAGACGAAAAATAACCTGATTTTTTTCAAACTCTATGTCTGACGATTTTGGAGTGATTGAAGCAGAAACACCGATTACAATATTGAGGCAATTTTTAGAAAAGGTCTGACGCAGTGTTGCTATGGGGGCAACTCCATAGCAACATCTCTTCAGCATCACAGTCAAAACATGTCCTATCAGATTTCCAGCCTGCCTTAGTTTTCTTAATGAAGCCGGATATTTTAAGGTTTTTTTATCTACCCATCAGACCCGTCTGTCATAGGCTTTTTTTATGAACAGTCGTTACCCTTTATTGCAAGCTATCTTTATTGTTATCCTTGCTAGCCTTTGAGTGAAGATTTTTTTCAAATTCCCACCGGATTGTTGACATCAGTATATAATAAACATTAAAAATAAAGGATAGTAATAGCAGAACCAAATAAAAGAACCATGTCCCAAGTATTACCAAAGCAATTTTTGTAAATACAAGCGTAATGGACGGAAACGGTTTTAGTAGCATGCTAAAAAGCCCATTAAATCCGAATAACTTTATCAAGACACAAACAAGTGTAAAGCCAGTATACCAGACAAAAACAACCATAAATGCACCATAGGTGTATTTTAAATAACTTAGACCTGTATCAGGCTCAAATTTAGTAGCCATTAACATGAAAAGTTCTTTATTGGACGTGGCAGAAATTGCAAAGCCAGCTATGAGAAATCCTAAAATACTACCTGTAAAATTAAACCCTGAGCTTGCAATATCATAAACTTTATTTTTAATTACTTCGGTTGATGCATTTGTTAAGACCACAAATAGAACTAAACCAAGGCACACAGCAAATAATGCGTATTTACTATAAGGCTTTTGGGGAATCTTAATAGCCTTAATAAAAATATCCCAAATGTCCTTTTCTTCCGTTAATTCTTCTGGTCGAAAAGTTGTGTTGACTGTCATAGTCTATCTCTGATTTCTTTGATTTTTTCATTCACCGAATGCTCGGTTTCCGCTATTTTTATGGTTTTATTTTTAATCAATTTGTTAAATGTATCAAACATTTGAAATGCCGATTCTTCAACTGTTTCTTTTACTTCATCAATGGGCACTTTAATTTTAAAGTTATGATTATCCCCATTTAAAGTATCACCTTGAGCATCCTTGCCATTTAATTTTATTTCTGTATTACCTTGTCCTGCTACCACACTTAACTGCTCAACAACCTTTTCCTTGGAGAGCCCGTCCTTTGTATTTGTATGCTTCAGAGCAGTCCTCTTTGCTCCTACTGCATCCATAGTTTCACGCAGTTGTGAAAAGAATCCATTTAAATCAACCTCATGATTTTTTTGAACCAAAGTTGTCTCTACGGTAGTTAAAGTTTGATATCTTTGCACAAACTCCTTTAATGATTCTTCACTTGATAATGGGATGATTTTTATCCTGGGCACTGGATATTCTCTATACACATCGTATTTTGAAGCTTTTTTATTGTGATGCTTTAACCTCTTGTATGTATCGGTTATAAACTTTTCGTGTTTTTTTCTTATAAATTTATCTATTGTTGAATGAAGTTCGGCCATACTCGGTGCGTTGGCTGTTTCCTTTAAATATATTAATTTATGATTATTCAAAATTAAAACGAATACTGCTGATGGAGATGACTGAATTGCTTTCTTATCTTTTATTAATCCATTTTTATCATCATAAATTTGCTCTCTCTCCAGAAGGGTGTTTTTTATAAAACGCCCTACAATCCCCAGAACTGGCATATTTTTCTTTTCAGAAAAATCTATAATTTTTGTTTGTAGAAAAAAATAGCTGGTGTCTTTGTACTTTCTTTCAATCTCCCTATCCATAAAGGCTGGAATGACAATTTGTTCAGCTAAATCAATCATAACTTTTTCATCACCAAATCTGCATATAAAATTAGCAAAGTTAATTTCGTGTCTCCGTGCCATTTTACCCTCTTATAATTTATGAATTATCGTTTATTGCTCAACCACATTCTTATAAAACCGATTCATTACACAGGCCAATTCATAAGCTGCTAAATTAAGTGACTCACCAGTACTATCCCGATATGTCAGGATTGCTATTCCTTTCAGCATAATGGGCATCCATATATTCGGCAGACTCAATTGTACCTTTTCCGCAGGCAACAGCTTTTGAAATTGTCAGGACTGCTTTCCTTGGAGTGCAACTGGTGACAGTATGTTTTTTTATGTACGGTGAGAAAACGCAGTGGTCAAAGCTGGTGGTTTTACCTTGTACCCAGCTCTCATAAGCGGAATGATGATTGTCTGTGCTGATTGTGTGCGGGTAAGAGCTTATATCCGTAATGTAATGGCTCATAGCACCCAGAAAAAAAGCCGCATCAGAAAGCTTACCGCTCTTATATGCGGTTTTTGCATTCTGGTATTCCTCTTCTGCCCGAACTGCATTCCTATCATTCGTTATTGCTGCACAATCATCATTCCAGCTGACACTATGTCCTGCTCTTCTATCATCATAGCCATTGTTTGGGCCATGACATGCAGTCGGTATTTTTTTATTATCGGGGGCTTCTGTCCCCAAAAGGAACAATTCCTTGTATGGCGTGAGCCATTTGGAACTTGTATCAGGAAGGAGCATTAAAGCGTTTTCTGCTATCCAATCGTGAGTTGAATATGGCGGGCTATCACATTCAGAGGCTGTATCGGTAATTGAATTACCGGACGGGCCATTTGCCCATCCAAAAACAGTAGCGGGCAATACAAGGATTGCGAATAATAAGACGGCCTTTTTCATAAACCCCCTTGAAAGAATTTGGTCTTATCCTCTGGGTATATACAAAAATTTCTGAAGCTTGTACATAGGTTTTACGTGATTCTGATTCGTAAGGTGTGGAATAAAGCGGCAGTGATGAGACAAAACGCTTTGGAATATCACATATAATTCAGTGACAACCATAAAATCCTTGTGAATCATCCGGCTTTGAAAGAGTATGCAAAACGGATACTTAAAACCATTGTTCCACTAGTAGGCGGAAAAGAAGATTAAGACACACCCCAATAATAAAAACCCCGCCCACACGTCTTTGACCCATTATGCGAGACTCCTTCGTCATAATTTGATAAAAATGAGTCTTCCCAAGGAAACCACAATATATATGGTACACACATCTTGACTTACACTATAAGCTGCATTATTTTATCAAAAATAAAATAGAATAATGGATGTGACTAAAAAATATGCTTTTGAGAGCCTTACAAGCTAAATAATTGGGGGGAATAACCATAGAAACCATGTTGGTTTCCAAACACAAACACTCAATAGAGGAGTAAAGAAGCATGGCAAAAAACGAGCAGACATCCAAACCAGTAGCGTCTAAGGCAGCAAAACTTCTGCAGAACCCGAAAACACCTGCTGCGGTTAAAAGTGTGGCTGGTTCCGCTCTTACACAAAGGCCAGACCATAAGAAAAAGTAATTTTTATTATTTGAAGAGCCCAGGGTTTGTTCTGGGCTCTTCGTTTATTAAAAGAATAATTATTCCCTTAGGAGAATTTCTAAAATGGCAGTTCAAAATGAATCAGACGAGGAAAATATTAAACAGACAAACGATGTCCAAATCATTGATTGGTATCTACAGTCTTTGGTTGATATGGCGAATCGGCACAACATTGAAATGGGTATAACCCTTGTTTTAGGAGGAAGTACCGTTTCCGGCACGCTGGTTAGTGGGAAGAGGTATTTTGAAGAATTTTCAAAAGAATTCTCAAACGCATGGCCAGACAATGAGTCCAAAGAATTAATACGAGAGCACTTTGCAAATTACGCAAAGATTTATGATTCTCCTGAGAATGATAAAGATGAGCGTCCTCCGCTTCCTCAATACATTCATCTGAAAAACTCTAAAATTCACTCTCCTTCTGGTTCACTACCTGCCAACATGGGAGTTCTGTGGCGGGGAAGGATAAGTGCAGTGTCCGGCTTTAGTCTTGGCTCTCTAAATTCATAACGAAAACTGCTTTCTGACTGCCAAGAGTTGTGGTTAATCAACACAGCTCTTGGCAGTAATTCTCAAGGTCTTTAAAAAAAGCCTTAATACATTTGAATAGGATTTTCTTTTCCTGCATAGTTCTTCCATGCTTCCAAAAACAACCCCATATCAATTTTCCGGCAGTATAGCCGTATAAAAAATATCTATTTCTTATACGCCCCTTTGAAAAATCCCAAAAAACCCCGAAAATAAGGGTTTTTTAAGGAAATCCCCTTTTTAGTGAAAATACCCGTTCTGGTCGGCTGCGAGCAAAACGGCTTTCTTTTACTCAATAATTTAACTCGGCAAATAAATTTATACCTGCTAATATTCTGCCACTACAATACAACTTCAAGGGCAGGCTGAAATTATGCCTTACAGGGCAGAAATCATCAATATTGGTGAAGAGGAAAGAAACGGGGCTTTTATTCTCACTCTCTTCGGCCAGATACGGAATAATTTTAAAGTCCTTTACACAAAAACGGATACCTGCGAAATCACCCAGGCTACCTTGGACAGCACTTTCGACAACAAAGCTGCCTTTATTGAATATTCCACGATTGCTCTTAGGGATAACCTTGAAGCGATGATAAATAAATTGCAGCACTTGGACAGCCAGTAACACGTAAAGCAAAAAAAAGACCTGGCCACGATATACCGCAGTCAGGTCTTTGATGTATCAGGGATTATTCCGCAGACTTATTCTTCTTTTTCTCCCATCATTGACGCTATGGATTCAAGCACCTTTCGAGCTACAGCCTGAAGTGCTGGACTCCGCTCCAAGGCGTCGTTGATACTATCGGCATTATTATAATAAATTTGGATAACTTTCCGGCCAACTTCGGTATTGGCAAGTTCGCTGTCACGGAAATCTCGTAAGTTTTCAAGATTCGGATTATCTTCTCCCAGAACCTTCGTTGCAGGACATTGCACGGTCGTTGTTGTCGTGGTTGCCTGAATTGACGTGGTTGTAGTTGGCAGAACCGTTGTCGTTACGGGTACAGTCGTTGTACTGCCACCACCGCCAGCAGTTGTCGTTGTAGAAGTCTGTTCAATAGTTGTCGTTGTTGAAAGGACTGTTGTGCTTGTAGATGAAGTTGCCGCCCCTTCCTGATTAATAGTAAATGTCTTATCGGCAATGGTCAAAGTACCACTACGAACTGCCCCATTATTGGCACTTACGGCATAGACTAAAACAGCATCACCTGTGCCACTGGTTTCTGATGTTATTGCAACCCATGTAATATTACTTTCAGCTATCCAACCAGTGGCATTATCCGAAGTAATAATATTTAAAAAACCGTAGCCGCCCAATGAATTATGTGATGCATTTGTAGGGTCAAGAGTGATTGTACCAGCTATAGTAGTCGTAGTTGTCGGCTGCGTAGTGGTGCTTGTAAGCTCCGTTGTTGTCGTTGATGATACCGATGAAGTTGTTGTTACCGTTGATGATGTCGTTGTTGGCTGCGTAGTCGTAGTTGTGACCACAGATGTTGTACTTGTCGGCTGCGTTGTAGTCGTTGACGATAGAGAAGAAGTTGTTGTCGGTTGCGTTGTAGTGGTCGTCAGCTCACTTGTTGTTGTTGACGATACCGATGTCGTGGTGGTCGGTTGACTCGTCGTGGTCGTTGGTTGACTGGTGGTTGTTGATACCGATGAAGTTGTTGTCGGCTGCGTGGTCGTGGTAGTCAGTTCAGTTGTTGTGGTTGTCGATACAGATGTTGACGTTGTTGGTTGTGTCGTTGTTGTAGATGATGTTGTCGGGCATGATGGTATGCCATAAACCGCAGTAGTATAACCGTGCCATGGATTTGTGAAACCTGTACTGCAGAGAGTATGGTAAACAGTAAAGCCGATTGCGCACGAAGAAAAAACATTATCACTACTCAACGTCGGAGCATTCCCCTGGAAAAATGCTGAAAGCAAGTCCGCACAAGAGGAAAATGCAGACGCCCCAATATTCGTAACACTGGCAGGTATGGTCACGCTGGTCAAACCGCTACCGGCAAACACACCATTCTCAATGCTTGTAACATTACTTGGGATGGTCACACTGGTCAGCAAGTAGCAACAATAAAACGCCTCCAACCCAATGAAGGTAACGCTGCTAGGAATAGTCACGCTGGTCAAACCAGTGCAAAAATAAAATGCACGCTCCCAAATAAATTGAACGGTGCTAGGGATATTGCACCCGCCAGTTTTTGCACCAGGAAATTGATAAAGTTTTGTTTTGTTTTTGTCATAGAGAACTCCATCAAGACTGCTGAAGGATGGATTATCTGTAGCAACTTCTATACTGGTTAAACTATTGCAACAATAAAAAGGTGCTGACCCAAGAGACACGACGTTACTGGGTAAATTGACAGTTGTAAACCCTGTGTAAGCAAATGCATAACTTCCAAAAAGCACACTTTGGCTGGTCAATATGGTTATATTAGTCAATTGATAGCAACTCCAAAATGCATTAGCCCCAAACCTAATGTAATCAGTGCCAGAGGGAATGGTCAAACTGGTCAAGCCGGTGTTAGCGAATGCCCAATCTCCAATTTCCCGAAGGCTACTTGGAAGAGTAACACTTTTCAAAAGTGAACAATTATAAAATGCATAATTACCAATGTCTGTTAAATTCGTCGAGAAATTGACGCTGGTCAAAGCTGTGCAACTCTGAAAAGCATTATTTTTAATCATCGTAACGCTGCTCGGTATTGTTACGCTTTTAATGAGTCCCTTGCCCTGGAAAGCATTGTCACCAATCAATAATACCGTTTTGCTGTCAATGGTAGAGGGTATTACAACATCCACACCAGTGCCAGTGTAGCCGGTTATTGTTACCGTGCTACCTGATACTTCATATGTAAAATCCCCTGATTGCAGCGCAAAGGCGGTCGATTGTGTGCATACCGCAAGAAACAAAAGAGCTTGCAGAATTAAAACCTTACGTGTCTTCATAGAAACCCCTGCTGTTAGAGAATTTCGCCCAATAGTTGAATGATAGGCTTGTTATTAGAGAAATTTGGGAAGCTGTTCGGGAAATGTATATTTGAACGAAAAACAAAAATAATCGTAATTTTATAGCCTTATTTAGGCTTAGATGTACGCTTATCGGCAATTTAAGTCAATTTAAAATGTTATAGCTTAGTCGCTTTATCCAGAGAGGTGACTATGCCTAAAAAGACAAAAAACATCTGTGGCCCCAGAATCAAGATTGCCAGAAGCAGAAAAAACATGCGGCAGATTGATGTATCCGTAGCCTTGGAGGATTACGAGATTGTTTTCAATCAAACCGTAATTGGGAAAATCGAACGTGGGGAACGTAATGTCTTTGATTACGAGTTGAAGGCTTTTTCTGAAATCTTAGAAGTGCCGGTAGACTGGCTTTTAAAAGGCGGAAATTTAAAAGTCAGCTAAGTTCACTGCCGTTCTCGCAATAATGCCCTATCGAATCGCCAAATCAAGGCGTTCTGAACGCTCACTTTTATAGTGCAGCACTCCTGTATAAATCGGGTTTTCAAGAATATATTTTACTGTGCCTGCATACCATTTCCCGCCCCTTGCTGTTGGGACGCCCTTCTTATTGAGTACTCGTGCTATCTCGTGAAGGCTCATGTTTTGCCGTTTCATTTTTTGAATCTGCCGCACCGTTTCGCTGCATTTCTTATCTATGGTAAGCTTCTTTCCTTTGACTTTGTAACCAAGGGCAGCAGAACCACCTGCATAACCGCCAAGGGATGCCTTATTAAGCCTCCCTGCAGTTAGTCTCATGGTAATAAATGATTTTTCCAGCTCTGATACGATTCCCATGAATTGACGAAAGGCTTTTCTCATAGGGTCGCTACTCTCAAGGTTCGGTTCCTTGATACTGATGAGAACTTTATTGAGTCCTTCAAATTTCTTTATGAGATGTTCCTGTATATATA